>Ga0102930_1000030_pt1 | contig 40436 bp, 34 predicted proteins | sample SalPon1_B_H2O_MG_FD_84514 | JGI IMG/M metagenome (GOLD analysis project Ga0102930, IMG submission 84514) | Salt pond water microbial communities from South San Francisco under conditions of wetland restoration - Salt Pond MetaG R1_B_H2O_MG | ecosystem: Environmental > Aquatic > Non-marine Saline... | reverse complement strand
GGCCATCGCCCGTCTGATCCACCTGAAAGGCCGCGGCGCGGACAAAGGCCTGATCGTGATCGCCGCCGGCCTCGATCAGCTCGACGGGCTGGTGCAGTGGCCCACCGAGGCCCGGGTGCGCGAAGCCATGCAGGCCACCTGGCCGGGGCCCGTTACCTGGGTCATGCAGGCCGCCGATGGCCTGCCCGATCTGCTGACCGGCGGGCGTTCGACCCTTGCGGTGCGGGTCACGCGCCACCGCCCCGTGATCAATCTGTGCCGGGCGGTGGGCTCGGCGCTGGTCTCCACCAGTGCCAACCACAGCGGCAAGCCGGCCTGCCGGCGCGGCTGGCAGGTCCGACGCCAGTTCGGCGGCCAGCTCGACTGGTTTGTACCCGGCCCACTGGGCGGCCAACGGGGTCCCTCGGAGATCCGCGACGCCGCCACCGGCGCGGTCCTGCGGGCGGGCGCCTAGCCGCCGATATACGACATCTCGATGCGGCGGCTGTCGATGGGCTGCACCCCGGCAGTCCGGAGCTCGGAGTAGCGATCATCGCGCCGCGACCAGAGGGCCGCCAGCGCCGCACGGATGGCCTCATCATCGTCGCCGCCACGCAGTCTGGCGCGCAGATCATGGCCATGACCGGCGAACAGGCAGGTAAAAAGCTGCCCCTCGGCGGACAGCCGCGCGCGCTGGCAGGTGCCGCAGAACGGCTGGGTGACCGAGCTGATCAGGCCAATCTCGCCGGCCCCGTCGCAATAGCGATAGCGCTCGGCCACCTCGCCGCGATAGTTGGGGGCCACCGGCTCCATCGGCCAGCGGCCGGTAGGCGGAGTACTCGATATCGGTGACGGCCTGCCCGGCATGGTGGCGGCGCACGATCCCACCGAACACCACCACCGCCCCGGCATCGGGCGAGGCGGTCGCCTCGAGCAGTGCGTCGAGGTCGATGGCCGCGCCATCCACATACTCACTCATCGCGGTCGCTCCAGCATTGCGGGTTGCGTATCCTTGCAAGGTCCTGCCGAGATTCATAATGCAACGCGTGGAGTGGCATGTCAGTGATCGATGCAAGCGCGGTCCGATCCTATCTGCTGGATCTGCAGGATCGCATCTGTGACGGGCTCACGGCCCTGGATGGCAACGGCTTTCATGAAGACGCCTGGGATCGCGACGCCGGGGGTGGCGGCCGCACCCGGGTGCTCGCCGACGGGCCGGTGTTCGAGCAGGCGGGCGTCAACTTCTCGCATGTGTTCGGCGCCCACCTGCCCGCCACCGCCAGCGAACGCCGCCCCGAGCTGGCCGGACGAAGCTTTCAGGCCCTGGGCGTGTCGCTGGTGGTGCATCCGCGCAACCCCTACGTGCCCACCTCCCACGCCAATGTGCGCTTTTTTGTGGCCGAGGCCGACAACGCCGAGCCCGTGTGGTGGTTTGGGGGCGGCTTCGACCTGACGCCCTTCTACCCCTTCGACGACGACTGCCGGCACTGGCATCAGGTGGCCCATGACGCCGTGGCGCCCTGGGGCGAGGATCTGTATCCGCGCTTCAAGACCTGGTGCGACGAGTACTTCTATTTGCCCCATCGCGGCGAAACCCGGGGCATCGGCGGGCTTTTCTTTGACGACTTCGACCGCGGCGGATTCAATTCGGCCTTTGCCCTGATGCGCTCGGTGGGCGACGGCTACCTGCGCGCCTACGCCCCCATCGTCGAGGCCCGCCAGGGCATTCCCTACACCGATCGCGAACGCGACTTCCAGCTCTATCGCCGCGGCCGCTACGTCGAGTTCAACCTGCTCTACGACCGTGGCACGCGATTCGGCATCCAGTCGGGCGGCCGAACCGAGTCGATCCTCATGTCGATGCCGCCGCTGGCGCGTTGGGAATATGACTATCAAGGGGGCGAGGCCACGCCCGAGGCGGAATTGACCCGGTGCTACCTGCAGCCCCGCGACTGGCTGTAGCGCGACAGCCAGTCGGTTCATACGACCTGTGCTTGGCATTCACAAATCATGGGGCGACAACCCCCGGCCATTGGGTTAGGTTGTCAGATACCGCTGTGATGGCATTTTTCCGCAGCGCAACAACAACCTACGGCGATCAGGGGTCTGGCCACCGGAAGGCGTCCCCGCTACGCTGTTGCCAGCGTGAACAACGACGAGGTCAGAGATGGCAGCAAAAATGACGCCCACACCGACGCCGGATGACCTGGATCCCCAGGAGACCCAGGAGTGGCTCGAGGCCATCGGATCGGTCCTCGAATACGAAGGTCCGGAGCGTGCCCAGTTCCTGCTCGAGCAGCTGGTGGACAAGACCCGTCGCAGCGGCGGTCAGCTGCCGTTCAAGGCGACCACGGCCTACCAGAACACCATCCCCACGCACCATGAGCAGCCCTTTCCGGGGGATCAGGCGCTGGAGTCGCGGATCCGCTCGATCATCCGCTGGAACGCCATGGCGATGGTCGTCCAGGCCAACCGCGATCGCGACGGCATCGGCGGGCATATCGCCTCGTTCGCCTCATCGGCAACGCTCTACGAAGTGGGCTTTAATCACTTCTGGCGCGCGCCCAGCGAGGATCACGGCGGCGATCTGGTGTTCATGCAGGGCCACTCGGCGCCCGGCATCTACGCCCGCGCCTACCTCGAGGGGCGGCTCGATGACGATGACCTGCACAACTTCCGCGCCGATCTGGCCAAAAGCGGCAAGCCGCTGTCCTCGTACCCGCATCCCTGGCTGATGCCCGACTTCTGGCAGCTGCCCACCGTCTCGATGGGTCTTGGCCCGATCATGGGCGTGTATCAGGCGCGCTTTCTCAAGTACCTGCACAACCGCGGCATCGCCGATACGGCCGATCGCAAGGTCTGGGTGTTCTGCGGCGACGGCGAGATGGACGAGCCCGAGAGCCTGGGCGCCATCGGCGTGGCCGCCCGCGAGGGGCTCGACAACCTGATCTTCGTGATCAACTGCAACCTCCAGCGCCTCGACGGGCCGGTGCGCGGCAACGGCAAGATCATCCAGGAGCTGGAGGGAGAGTTCCGCGGGGCCGGCTGGAATGTCCTCAAGGTCCTGTGGGGATCGGCCTGGGATCCGCTGCTGGCGAAGGACTCGCAGGGTCTGCTGCGGCGGCGCATGGACGAGGCCGTGGACGGCGAGTACCAGAACTTCAAGGCCAAGGGCGGCGCCTATACCCGGGAGCACTTCTTTGGCAAATATCCCGAGCTGAAGGCCATGGTGGCGAACATGTCCGACGAGGACATCTGGCAGCTCAAGCGCGGCGGACATGACTCGAGCAAGGTCTACAACGCCTACCGCGCCGCCACCGAGCACCAGGGCCAGCCCACGGTCATCCTGGCCAAGACGGTCAAGGGCTACGGCATGGGCGAGGCCGGCGAGGGCCAGAACATCACCCATCAGCAAAAGAAGATGGCCGAGAACGCGCTCAAGGAGTTCCGCGACCGCTTCCACATCCCGGTGCCGGATGAGAAGGTCGCCGACGCGCCGTTCTACAAGCCCGCCGAAGATTCGCCCGAGATCAAGTACCTGCACGAGCGGCGTGAGGCACTGGGCGGCTACCTGCCGGAGCGTCGCATCACCGCCGAGCCGGTCGAAGTGCCCGATCTGTCCGCCTTCCAGGTGCTGCTCAAGGACAGCGGCGAGCGCGAGATGTCGACCACCATGGCGTTCGTCCGGGCGCTGTCGGTCATCGCCCGCGACAAGGGCCTGGCCTCGCGGCTGGTCCCGATCGTGCCCGACGAGGCGCGTACCTTTGGCATGGAGGGGCTGTTCCGCCAGCTCGGGATCTATGCCCCGCAGGGCCAGCTCTACGAGCCCCAGGACGCCGATCAGCTGATGTACTACCGCGAGGATCAGAAAGGCCAGATCCTGCAGGAGGGCATCAACGAGGCCGGCGCCATGTCGAGCTGGATCGCCGCGGCCACCGCCTACGCCAACCACGGCGTCGAGATGATCCCGTTCTTTGCCTACTACTCCATGTTCGGTTTCCAGCGCGTGGGCGACCTGTGGTGGGCGGCCGGCGACATGCAGGCCAAGGGCTTTCTCATGGGCGGTACCGCCGGGCGGACCACGCTCAACGGCGAGGGGCTGCAGCATGAGGACGGTCACAGCCACCTGATGACCGCGGCGCTGCCCAATTGCCGGTCGTTCGATCCGACCTTTGCCTACGAAATGGCCGTGATCATCCAGGACGGCATGAAGCGGATGTACGAAGACCAGGAGTCGGTCTTCTACTACATCACCATGATGAACGAGAACTACCACCAGCCGGCCATGCCGGAGGGGTCCGAGGAGGGCATCCGCCGCGGCATGTATCGGTTCCAGAAGGGTGCCGACGGCAAGCAGCGGGTCCAGCTCATGGGCTCGGGCAGCATTCTCATGGAGGTCATCGCCGCCGCCGATCTGCTCAAGCAGGACTGGGGCGTGGACAGCGACATCTGGAGCTGCCCGTCATTCACCGAGCTGCGCCGCGACGGCATCGACTGCGAGCGCCACAACAGGCTGCACCCCGAGGACACGCCCCGCGTGCCGTACGTGCAGCAGTGTCTGGCGGACTCTGCGGGCCCGGCGATCGCCTCCACCGACTACATGCGGGCCTTCGCCGACCAGATCCGGCCCTACGTCGACCGCCAGTACGTGGTGCTGGGTACCGACGGCTATGGTCGCTCGGACACCCGCGAGAACCTGCGCCAATTCTTTGAGGTGGACCGTTACTACGTCACCGTGGCGGCGCTCAAGGCGCTGGCCGACGAGGGCAGCCTCAAGGCCGGCACGGTCAGCAAGGCCATCGCCTACTACAACATCGACACCGACGCCCCCAACCCGGTCACGGTCTAGCGGCGAATCAAGGCGCAGGAGGAATTTGCGTGGCAGAGGTTAAGGAAATCACCGTCCCCGACATCGGCGACTTCGATGCGGTGGACGTCATCGAGGTGCTGGTCGGCCCGGGCGACAGCGTTGCCGCCGAGGACTCGATCCTCACCCTGGAAAGCGACAAGGCCACCATGGAGGTGCCCTGTCCGGTGGACGGCACCGTCACCGAGATGCTGATCCAGCCCGGTGACAAGGTCGCCGAGGGCACACCGGTTGCCAGGGTCGAGCTCAGTGGCGATGCCGCCGGTGGCGATGCTGGCGGCGACGCCGGCACCGCCGCGGAGGCACCGGCGGCCGAGCCCGCCGCATCCCGACCCGAGCCGGCGCCGGCCGCCGAGGCTCCGGCGCCCGCGGCGGCCCCAGCTGAAAAGCCCGCGCCCGAGCCCGCGCCGGCACCGGCCGCCGCCGAGCCGGCACTCAGCGCCGAGACCCAGCGCCAGGCCCATGCCGGGCCGTCGGTACGGCGCTTTGCCCGCGAGCTGGGCGTGCCGCTGGATCAGGTCACCGGCACCGGTCGCAAGGGTCGGATCAGCCGCGAGGATGTTCAGGCCTACGTGAAATCGGCACTGGCCGGCGGGGCCACAGCGGCACCGGCGGCCGCGGCGGCACCGGCGGCCGAGGGCGCGGGTATCCCGCCCATCCCGGCGGTGGACTTCAGCAAGTTCGGCGAGGTCGAGGAAGTCGATCTGCCGCGCATCAAGCGGCTCTCGGGCCCGCACCTGCACCGCAGCTGGCTCAACATCCCGCATGTCACCCAGTTCGACGAGGCCGACATCACCGAGCTCGACGCCTTTCGCAAGGCCGAGAAAGCCGAGGCGGAAAAGGCCGGCGTCAAGCTCACGCCGCTGGCGTTCATGGTCAAGGCCTCGGCGCGGGCGCTGCAGGCCTTCCCCGACTTCAACAGCTCGCTGCGCAGCGACGGTGCGGCGCTGATCCGCAAGCACTACATCAACATCGGCGTGGCGGTGGACACCCCCCAGGGCCTGGTGGTGCCGGTGATCAAGGACGCCGACAAGAAGGGCATCTACGCGATTGCCACGGACCTGGCCGAGCTCTCGGGCAAGGCCCGCGACGGCAAGCTGGGCGCCGGCGACATGCAGGGCGGGACGTTCAGCGTGTCGAGCCTGGGCGGTCTCGGTGGCACGGCGTTCACGCCCATCGTCAACGCCCCCGAGGTGGCCATCCTGGGCGTGTCCAAGACGGCGACCAAGCCGGTCTGGGATGGCAGTCAGTTCGTGCCGCGGCTCATGCTGCCGCTCAGCCTGTCCTACGACCACCGGGTCATCGACGGCGCTGCCGCCGCCCGCTTCACCACTTATCTTGCCGGTGTGCTCGGCGATCTGCGCCGACTCATCCTCTAACCCTGGAAAGGATCGCGATTCATGTCACAAGCCAGAGCAGTTCGCGTCCCGGATATCGGCGACTTCGACGCGGTCGAGATCATCGAGGTACTGGTTAGCCCGGGCGACACCATCGAGGCCGAGAACTCGCTCATCACCCTCGAGAGCGACAAGGCCACCATGGAAGTCCCGGCACCGTTTGACGGGCAGATCGAGTCGCTGTCCGTGAGCGTCGGTGACAAGGTGGCTGAAGGCGATGTGATTGCCATGGCGGTGCCCGCCGACGGCGCGGGCGATGCCGGGGACGACGGCGCCACCGCTGCCGCCGAGCCGGCAGCCGAGGCCCCCGCCGACGCCCCTGCCGAGGCACCGGCACCGGCCGCCGCTGCGGCACCTACGGCCGCCAACCAGGCCACGCCGGACGCACCGGATTGTGACGTGCTGGTGGTGGGAGCCGGGCCCGGGGGCTATAGCGCCGCCTTCCGCGCCGCCGATCTGGGGCTAAAGACCATTATGATCGAGCGCTACCCGACCATCGGCGGGGTCTGCCTGAACGTGGGCTGCATCCCGTCGAAGGCGCTCCTGCACGCCGCCAAGGTCATCGACGATGCGGCATTCTTTGCCGATAACGGCATCGAGTTCGGCGAGCCGAAGATCGATCTCGAAAAGCTCGAGTCATGGAAGTCGAGCGTGGTCGGCAAGCTGACCGGCGGTCTGGTCGGGCTCGCCAAGCAGCGCAACGTCGAGGTGGTCCACGGCCCGGCGCGCTTCGATGACGACTATCACGTCACCGTTGAGTCCGGTGACGGCGCGCGCACCATCAGCTACCGCCACGTAATTATCGCCGCGGGGTCGCGGCCGATCGCCCCGCCGGGCTTCGATCTGGACCACCCGCGGGTCATGGACTCCACCGATGCGCTCAAGCTCGAAGAGGTCCCCAAACGCATGCTCGTGGTGGGCGGCGGCATCATCGGCCTCGAGATGGCGTCGGTCTATCACGCGCTGGGCAGCGAGATCACCGTGGTCGAGCTCGGCGACCGGCTCATGGCGGGTGCCGATCCCGACATCGTCAAGCCGTTCCGCAAGATCATCGACAAGCGCTACGCCAATATCTTCCTCAACACCCGGGTGAGCGCCATCCAGCCGGACGACGACGGGGTGAGCGTGACCTTCGAGGGCGGCAAGGCGCCGGCCGAGGATCGCTTCGACCGGGTGCTGGTGTCGGTGGGCCGTCGGCCCAACACCGATCTGCTCAACATCGAGGCCACCAGCCTCACGCTCAGGGACGACGGCTGCATTCCGGCCGACGATCAGATGCGCACGCCGGTCGGCCATATCTTTGCCATTGGTGATCTGATCGGCCAGCCCATGCTCGCCCACAAGGCGGTGCACGAGGGCAAGGTGGCCGCCGAAGTCATTGCCGGCGAGAAGAGCGCCTTCGATGCCCGGGTCATCCCGTCGGTGGCCTACACCGACCCCGAGGTGGCCTGGGTGGGTGTCACCCAGGAGCAGGCCAAGGCCGAGGGTCGGGATGTCGAGGTGGGCAGCTTCCCGTGGGCGGCCAATGGGCGGTCGCTGTCGCTGGGCCGCGACGAAGGCATCACCAAGCTGATCTTCGAGCGCGACACCGAGCGGGTGCTGGGCGCGGGCATCGTCGGCCCCAACGCCGGTGACCTGATCGCCGAGGTGGGTCTCGCCATCGAAATGGGCGCCGACATGCACGACATCGGCCTGACCATTCATCCCCACCCGACCATCTCGGAGACCGTCGGCATGGCCGCCGAGGCGGCCGCCGGCACGCTCACGGATCTTTACATCCCCAAAAAGAAACGCTGATCCGCCATGAGTCGGTCCGCCGCCGTCGTTGCCACCGGGTGCTACCTTCCCGAGCGCCGGGTGAACAACGACGAGCTGCGCGCCGAGCTGGCCGCGACCGGCCAGGACGAAACACTCGAGCGCTTCGAGGCAAGCTCGGGCATCCGCCAGCGCTACCGGGCGGCGGCGGACCAGGTCACCTCGGATCTGGCTGTGGCCGCGGCTCAACAGGCCCTGGCACGGGCCGGCTGGCGCGCCGACGGGCTGGATCTGATCCTGCTCGGCACCGACACCCCGGATCGCATCACCCCGGCCACCAGCGTGGTCGTGCAGGCCAAGCTCGGTGCCCACCGCGCCGGCACCTTCGATATCGGCTGCGCCTGCGCGTCGTTTCCCACCGCGCTGGCCACGGCCACCGGCCTGATGGCCACCAACCCCGCCATCCGGCGTGTTCTGGTGATCGGCGCCTACATGATGCAGCGGCTTGCCGATGGCGCCGATCCGATGCGGTTTTTCTACGGCGACGGGGCCGGCGCCGCGCTGCTCGCGCCCACCGATGGCGATGGACTGATCACCAGCGCCTTTCACGCCGACGGCCGCTATGCCTATCACTGGGACATTGCCGCCGGCGGCACCGCCGAGCCGGCCAGTCATGACGCGGTGGCGGCCGGACGCACCCGGGTGCAGGTCCACGCCCGCTATCCTCCCGCCATCAACCGCGCCGGCTGGCCGCTGGTGATGCGCCGTCTGGCCGCACAGGGCGGGTTTGCGATGGCCGATATCGATCAGGCGATCTTCACCCAGATCAACGCCACGAGCATTGCCGAGGCCTGCCAGACGCTGGGCATCGCCCCCGACCAGGCCCCGATGCTGATGGATCGCTACGGCTATACCGGGTCGGCCTGCCTGCCCATCGCCCTCGATCATGTCATCGAAAACGCCCTCGCCGGGCCCGGAGATCTGGTCACGCTGGTGGGTTCAGGCGTAGGTTACAACATGGCGGGCGTCGCCCTGCGACTGGAGGAGTGCACAAGCCGATGAATCAGGCGGCCGACAACACGCGCCGGCGCCAGCTGGATGCACTGCAGCAGCTGGAGGATCAGCGCTGGTCCGAGGCGGATCAGGCGATCATCCACCGCTTCATCGACTGCTACTACCCGAGCCTGGCCACCGCGGATCTTACCGCGCGCTCGCCGGGCAGCCTCTACGGCATGGCGCTGTCGCACTGGCGGCTGGGCGACCGGCGGCCGCGGGGCGAGGTGGCGCTGCGCGTCTACAACCCCGACCCCGAGCAGGACGGCTGGGAGTCCACCCACAGCATCGTGCAGATCGTCGCCGACGATCAGCCCTTTCTGGTGGATTCGCTGTCCATGGCGATGAACGAGCAGGGATTGATGATCCACCTGATCAACCATCCCGTGCTCGAGATCGTCCGCGATGAGCAGGGCCATATCGGCGCGGTCAGCGACAACGCCACCAGCGACGGCGACCCCGAGGCGTGGATCCACATCGAAGTGGACCGCCAGGCCGGCAACGGCCCGCTGGACGCCCTGGAAGCCGCCGTGCGCGACACCCTGCGCGATGTCGAAGTGGCGGTCACCGACTGGCAGGCGATGCGCCACCAGGCCGAGCAGGCCCGGCAGTCGCTGAAACGCCGCGCCCCGGCTGCCGATGACGACTACCCGGCCGAGATCGATGCGTTTCTCGAGTGGATGCTCGATGATCATTTCACCTTCCTTGGCTACCGGCGCTACGACCTCAAGCGCAGCGACGACGCCCTGCGACTGGAGGCCATCCCGGATACGGGCCTGGGGCTGCTGCGGCCCGACCGCAACGCCGAGCGCCGATCCACCAGCTTCGAGGCCCTGCCCCCGGCCATGCGCGAGCGCGCCGGGGATCCCGACCCGCTGATCCTCACCAAGTCCAGCCACCGTGCCACGGTCCATCGCCACGGCTACATGGACACCATCGGCATCAAGCGCTTCAACAACCGCGGCGAGGTGATCGGCGAGCACCGCTTTCTGGGGCTCTACACCTCGGGGGCCTACAGCCGCAATCCGCGCAACATCCCGCTGCTGCGACGCAAGGTGGCGGCCGTGCTCGAGCGCGCCGGTCTGCGCACCAACAGCCATGCCGGCAAGGCCCTCGTCCACATCCTCGAGACCTATCCCCGCGACGAGCTCTTCGAGATCGACTCGCAGACGCTGCATGACACCGCGCTCGGTATCCTCCAGCTCCAGGAGCGCCAGCGGGTGCGGGTTTTCATCCGCCATGACCGCTTCGGGCGCTTTGTCTCCTGCCTGGTCTATGCCCCGCGGGACCGCTACGACACCGCCACGCGCCAGCGCATGCAGCAGATCCTCATGGAGACCTTCGACGGCGCCCATTCCGAGTTCACCGTCCAGCTCTCGGAGGCCGTCCTCGCGCGCATCCACTTCATCATCCACTTCCGCGGTGCCGCGGCCCAGGCAGTGGACACCGATGCCCTGGAGGCGCGGCTCGCCGCCACCACCCGCTCGTGGTCGGACGATCTGGCCCAGACCCTGCTCGAGCACTGCGGCGAGGCCCGCGGCACACAGCTGCATCACCGCTATCGCGACGCCTTCAGCGCCGCCTATCGCGAGGACACCCCGCCGGGCACCGCCACCCAGGACATCGAGCGACTCGAGACCCTGGATGCCGCCGACGGCCTGGTGATCAGCCTGTATCGCCCGCTCGAGGCCCCCGTGGGCAGCCTGCGACTCAAGCTCTATCACGCCGGCCAGCCCATGAGCCTTTCCGACGTGCTGCCGGTGCTCGAGAACATGGGGGTTCGCGTCATCGACGAGCGGCCCTACGGCATCCGGCCATCGGGGGCGCAGCCGTGCTGGATCCATGACTTCGGCCTCAGTCACGACCCGGCGCTGGAGCTGGACACGGGCCGGCTGCGGGATGCCTTCCAGTCGGGTTTTGCCGCCATCTGGCGCCGCGAAACCGACGACGACGGCTTCAACCGGCTGATCCTGCTGGCCGGGCTGACCTGGCGGGATGTGCTGGTGCTGCGGGGCTATGCCCAGTATCTGCGTCAGGCGGGCATGGCCTACAGCCAGCCCTACATGGAATGCACCCTCGCCGATCACCCGGCCATTGCCGGCGGCCTGATCGATCTGTTCAAGGCGCGCTTCGACCCGGACCAGGCCGATGCCGAACGCGCCCAGCGGATTGCCGAGGGGCTCGACGAGCGCCTCGAGGCGGTGGAAAGCCTGGACGACGACCGCATCCTGCGGCGCCTGCGCGATGCCATGCTGGCGACGCTGCGGACCAGCTTTTTCCGGCGCGACGCCGAGGGCCGTCCCCACCCCACCCTCGCCATCAAGCTGCGGCCCGAACAGATCCCCGGCGTGCCCAAGCCGGTGCCGGCGTTCGAGATCTTCGTCAGCTCGCCGCGCGTCGAGGGCGTGCATCTGCGCGGCGGCAAGGTGGCCCGGGGCGGGCTGCGCTGGTCGGAGCGGCGCGAGGACTATCGCACCGAAGTCCTCGGGCTGATGAAAGCGCAGATGGTCAAGAACGCGCTCATCGTGCCGGTGGGGGCCAAGGGCGGTTTTGTCTGCAAGCGTCTGCCGCGCGAGCGCCAGGCCCAGCGCGAGGAGGTGCTGGCCTGCTACCGGCTGTTCATCCGGGCGCTGCTGGATGTCACCGACAACATCGTCGACGATACCATCCGGCCGCCGGCGCAGGTGGTCCGCCACGATGATGACGACCCCTATCTGGTGGTGGCCGCCGACAAGGGCACCGCGACCTTCTCGGACGATGCCAACGCCATCGCCGAGGCGTACAACTTCTGGCTGCATGACGCCTTTGCCTCGGGCGGCTCCACCGGCTACGACCACAAGGCCATGGGCATTACCGCCCGGGGTGCCTGGGTGGCGGTTCAGCGGCATTTCCGCGAGGCCGGCCGCGACATCCAGACCGAGCCCTTCACCGCGGTGGGCGTGGGCGACATGTCGGGGGATGTGTTCGGCAACGGCATGCTGCAGTCGCGCACCACCCGGCTGATCGCCGCGTTCGATCACCGCCATGTGTTCATCGACCCCGACCCGGACCCCGAGCGCAGCTATGCCGAGCGCGAGCGGCTGTTTGCCCTCGGGCCCTCGAGCTGGGCGGACTATGACACCGCGCTGATCGCCGAGGGCGGTGGTGTCTGGCCCCGCAGCGCCAAGTCCATCACCCTGCCGGAGCCCGCCCGCCGGGCGCTGGGCCTGGATCAGCAGACGCTCACGCCCACCGAGCTGATCAGCGCCATCCTGAGTGCCCCGGTGGATCTGCTCTGGAACGGCGGCATCGGCACCTACATCAAAGCCGCCGCCGAGAGCCACGCCGAGGTGGGCGACAAGGCCAATGATGGCCTGCGGGTGGATGCCGAGGCGCTGCGCTGCAAGGTGATCGGCGAAGGCGGCAACCTGGGCGTGACCCCGCTGGGCCGGGTGGCGTTCGCGCGGGCCGGCGGCCGCATCAATAACGACGCCATCGACAACTCCGGCGGCGTGGACTGCTCCGATCACGAGGTCAACATCAAGATCCTCGTCAACGGCGGCGTCGACGATGGCGATCTGACCGTCAAGCAGCGCAATCAGCTGCTCGTGGAGATGACCGACGCGGTCGCCGCGCATGTGCTGGCCAACAACGATCGCCAGACTCAGGCCATCAGCCTGATGCAGGATCGCGCCCCGGCGCGGCTCGCCGAGCAGGGCCGGTGCATGCGCCGGCTCGAGCGCGAGGGCCGTCTCGACCGGGCGGTGGAGCAGCTGCCCAATGACGAGGCGCTCGCCGAACGGGCCCAGCAGGGCGTGGGGCTGACCCGGCCCGAGCTGGCAATCCTGCTCTCGTACACCAAGATCCGCGCCTTCGAGGCACTGCTCGACTCGCCGCTCGTGGAGGGCGAGGAAAATCTCCACGAGCTGGTGGGCTACTTTCCGGCGCCGCTGCGCGAGCGCTTTCCGGGCCGCATCGACCAGCACCCGCTGCGCCGCGAGATCATCGCCACGCATCTCGCCAACCATGTCCTCAACCGCATGGGGGCCACGTTTTTAATGCGCATGATCGAGTCCACCGGCGCGGATACCGTCGAGGCGGTCAGGGCCTATCTGGCGGCGCGGGATATCCATGGCCTGCGCGGGCTGTGGCATGAGGTCAACGACCTCGACGACTCGGTGGCCATCGCGCATCAGCAGTCCCTGCTGCACAGCATCCGTGCGCTGCAGGAGCAGGCCACGCGCTGGCTGTTGCGGCATCCGGGCGGTGGCAGCGACGCCGAGTCCGGGATCGCACCCATGCAACAGGCCGTCAATCGCCTGAACGAGGCGCTACCGGGCCTGCTGACCGACGCCGCCGCCGGCGAGCTGGGCGCGGCCCGCGACGCCCATGTCGAAGCCGGTGTGCCGGCGCCATTGGCCGAGCGCCTCGCCCGCCTGCCGCGGCTCTATCCCGCGCTCGACATCCATGCCGCCGCCTGCGTGGCCGACGCCGAACTCACCGATGCCGCCCGTGTGCACTTCGAGGCCGGCGATGCACTGGCGCTCAACGACCTGCTCGCCGCCATCGATCGGTTCCAGCCCGAGGACGACTGGCAGACGCGCTACCGGATCGGGCTCATGGAATCGCTCCACGAGGAGCATCGCCGCGTCACCGAGGCCATCCTGCGGCAGACCACCGACGGCCCGGCGGCCACCCGGGTCGAGGACGGACTGACCGGCGAGGGCAACCGCGTGGAGTATCTGCGCCAGATCACCGATCAGATCCGCGCCAGCGCCCAGCCCGACAGCGCCATGTTCGGCGTCGCGCTGCAGGCCCTGCGGCATGTCGCCTCGAATGCCCGGGAGCGACTGCAATGAGCGAGCCGCTGCCACTGCACTGCGCCGACGGCGGCGCCGGCCACGACGGCCCGGCACTGGTCATGCTCCACGGCCTGTATGGCTCGGGCAACAACTGGCGCGGGATCGCCCGATCGCTCGAGCCCACCCGCCGGGTGCTGCGCCCCGATCTGCGCAACCATGGCCAGTCGCCGCATGACGCGGACATGGACTATCGGGCCCTGGCCGGCGATGTGGTGGCGCTGCTGGATGCCAGCGGCATCGAGCAGGCCGATGTCATGGGCCACAGCATGGGCGGCAAGGTGGCGATGGCCCTGGCGCTGACCCACCCGCAGCGGCTGCGCCGCCTGATGGTGGTGGATATCGCGCCCATGGCCTACGACCACGAACACGAGCACGGCGGCCTGATCCGGGCGATGCAGGCAATTGATCTGGCGGCCGCGGGCAGCCGCGAGGCGGTGGATGCGCAACTGGCGCGCACCGTCACCCATCCCATGATCCGGCAGTTTCTGCTGACCAATCTGCAGCGCCGCGGCGAGCACTGGGTGTGGCGCATTCCGCTGGCCACCCTGGCCGATCAGCTGCCCGTCATCCAGGGCTGGCCCGGCGGCCTGGGCCGGCTGAGCGACCGGCCGGCGCGTTTTGTCCACGGCGGGGCCTCCGACTATGTCGATACCGCCGGACGGGCCGCCATTGCCCAGCATTTTCCGGCCGCCGATGTGGTGAGCTACCCCGGTGTGGGTCACTGGCTGCATGCCGAGGCGCCGCAGCGATTCACCGATGAACTGACCGATTTTCTGACAACCCTCCACCCCTGACCACGCAGAGAGACCGCCATGGCTGAGGACTTCAAACAGAACGCGCTCGATTACCACCGCAACCCGACGCCGGGGAAAATCACGGTCTCTCCCACCAAGCCGCTGGCCAACCAGCGCGACCTGGCCCTGGCCTACAGTCCGGGCGTGGCCGCGGCCTGCGAGACCATCGTCGAGTCCGAGCGCGAAGCGGCCAACGTGACCGCCCGGGGCAACCTGGTGGGCGTCATCACCAACGGCACGGCGGTCCTCGGACTGGGGGCGATCGGCCCGCTGGCCTCCAAACCGGTCATGGAAGGCAAGGGGGTGCTGTTCAAGAAGTTCGCCGGCATCGACGTCTTTGACATCGAGATCGACGAAACCGACGCCGACAAGCTGGTGGAGACCATCGCCCGGCTCGAGCCGACGTTCGGTGCCATCAACCTCGAAGACATCAAGGCCCCGGAATGCTTCGAGGTGGAGGCCCGGCTGCGCGAGCGCATGAACATCCCGGTCTTCCACGACGATCAGCACGGCACGGCCATCACCGCCGCCGCGGCGATCTACAACGGCCTGCGCCTGGTGGGCAAGCGCTTCGAGGATATCAAGCTGGTGACCTCCGGCGCCGGCGCCTCGGCCGTCGCCTGCCTGGATCTGCTGGTGTCGATGGGCCTCAACCCCGCCAACGTCATCGCCACCGATCGGGAGGGCGTCATCTATCAGGGCCGCACCGAGTACATGGACCCGCGCAAGGGCGTGTATGCCAGCGACACCGACGCCCGCACGCTGGGCGAGGCCATCGACGGCGCGGATATCTTTCTGGGGCTGTCCGCGCCGGGCGTGCTCACCCCGGCCATGGTCAAGCGCATGGCCGACAAGCCCATGATCATGGCGCTGGCCAATCCCACGCCCGAGATCCTCCCCGAGGACGCCCTCGAGGCCCGGCCCGACGCCATCATCTCCACCGGGCGGTCCGACTATCCCAACCAGGTTAATAACGTCCTGTGCTTTCCGTTCATCTTCCGCGGGGCGCTGGATGTGGGCGCGACCACCATCAACGACGAAATGAAAAAGGCCTGCGTGCGCGCCATCGCCGATCTGGCCACCATGGAAACCTCGGATGTGGTGCGGGCGGCCTACGGCGGCAAGCCGCTGTCGTTCGGCCCCGAATACCTCATCCCCAAGCCCTTCGACCCGCGCCTGATCACGCGCATTGCCCCCGAAGTGGCCCGCGCCGCCATGGACAGCGGTGTGGCGACCCGGCCCATTGATGACTTCGCGGCGTACCGCCGGCGGCTGTCCAACTATGTCTTCCAGTCGGGCCTGCTGATGAAGCCCATCTTCGAGCGGGCCAGCCAGAACCCGCGCCGCGTGGCCTACGGCGATGGCGAGGACGAGCGCATCCTCCAGGCCGTGCAGCTGGTGGTGGACGACGGCCTGGCCCGACCGGTCGTCATCGGCCGTCGCCGGGTGGTCAGGATGCGCATCCAGCGCCTGGGCCTGCGCCTGGTGATTGACGAGGACTTTGAACTTGTCGACCCCGAGGACGATCCGCGCTTCAAGGCCTACTGGCAGCTCTACCACTCGTTGATGGAGCGGCGCGGCGTGACCCCGGACCGGGCCCGGCAGATCGTTCGCACCCGCAACACCGTGATCGCCGCGCTGATGGTGCGCCGGGGCGAGGCCGACGCCATGCTCTCGGGGGCGGTGGGCAAGTATCACCGCCAGCTCGACTATGTCACCGAGGTCATCGGCCGGCGCGAGGGCGTGGCCAACCTGGCGGCGATGAACGCCATCATCACGCCCAAGGGCACGCTGTTTCTGTGCGATACCTACGTCAATCACCACCCCAGCGCCGAGCAGCTCGCCGAGATGACCACCCTTGCCGCCGACGAAATCCGCCGATTCGGCATGGTGCCCAAGGTGGCGATGCTCTCGCACAGCAACTTCGGGACCTCGGATGATGCCGAGGCCGTGAAAATGCGCGAGGCCCTCCATCAGGTCCAGCACCGCGATCCGTCGCTGGAGGTCGAGGGCGAAATGCATGGTGATGCCGCGCTCAACGAGGAAATCCGCCGGCGGATCTTTCCCAACTCGCAGCTCGATGGCGAGGCGAACCTGCTGATCATGCCGACGCTGGATGCGGCCAACATCGCCTTCAACCTGCTCAAGACCGTGACCGATGCCGTGTCCATCGGTCCCATCATGCTTGGCATGGCCAAACCGGCCCACATCCTCACGCCGTCCGTGACGGTGCGCGGTGTGGTCAATCTGACGGCCCTCGCCGGCGTCGAAGCCGGTATCGCGGACGGCAAGGACGGGAGTCCCTCATGAATCAGGTCATTCGCGTTGCAACCCACGGCGGCCCCGACGCGCTGCGCATCGCCGAGATCGCCGATGCGGCCCCCGGCCCCGGCGAGGTTCACCTGCGCCAGACCCATATCGGCGTGAACTACATCGATGTGTACTTTCGCACCGGGCTGTACCGGCCCGCGCAGCTGCCCTTCACGCCGGGGCTCGAGGCCGCCGGCGAGGTACTGGCGGTGGGTGACGGCGTGGCGCACCTGCAGCCCGGTCAGCGGGTGGCCTACGTCGGGGGTCCGCCCGGGGCCTATGCCCGGGAGCGGGTGATCAGTGCCGATCGGGTGGTGGCCCTGCCCGACGCCATTGCCAACGACCAGGCCGCCGCCATGATGCTCAAGGGCATGACCGCACACATGCTCCTCGAGCGCGTCTGCAGCGTCGGCCCCGGCGACCGGGTGCTCATCCATGCCGCCGCCGGCGGCGTCGGGCTGCTGCTGTGTCAGTGGGCGCGCTACCGCGGTGCCACGGTGATCGGCACGGTGGGCAGTGCGCAGAAGGCCGAGCGGGCGCAGGCCCATGGCTGTCACCACACCGTGCGCTACCGCGAGGAATCGGTCAGCGAGCGGGTGCAGGCCCTGACCGACGGCGCGGGGGTGCAGGTGGTCTACGATTCGGTGGGGGCGGATACCCTGACGGCGTCGCTGGCCTGTCTGGCCAGACGCGGCCTGCTGGTGAGCTTTGGTCAGTCATCCGGCGCGCCGCCGGCCATCGAGGTGGGCCAGCTGGCGGCCGGCGGATCGCTGCTTCTGACCCGGCCGTCGCTGTTCGACTACATCGGCACCCCGGCCGAGCTGCAGACGGCGGCTGATGCCCTGTTCGAGCGCGTAACCGCAGGCGACCTGCAGATTGATATCGACAGCGAATGGCCGCTGGCCGACGCGGCGGCGGCCCATGAGCGTCTGGAAGCCCGCCAGAGCAGCGGCTCGATCATCCTGCGGCCCTAGTCGGCCGGGGCGTCCATCCGCGGCAGGCTGTTGCCGATGGGATCCAGCCCCAGGGCCTGACGATAGGCCTGACGGGCCCGATCATGTTCGCCCAGGCGCTCGTAGAGCTCGGCGAGCAGACGCGCCACGGTGGGATTGTCATCCCGCGCCACCGCGGCCTCGAGGTGGCTGCGGGCGGGTCCCCAGCGCTCGTCGCGGGCCGCCTGGCGGGCCGCCGCGTAGAGCAGGGCAGGATCGTCCGGTCGCTCGTTGAGCCAGCCCACCAGGCGGTTGTAGACCCGATCCGCCGGAAGCGGCAACTCGCCATAGACCTCCACCAGGGCCGGCTCCCAGCGCTGACGCAACCAGCGGCGCAGCTGGCGCTCGGCGGTAACCGGGCAATCGGCGTCGATCAGCGCCCGGGCGTAGCGGGCCTGCAGCGCGGGGTCACGACGCCGGGCCTTGGGCAGCGACTTCCAGATACGCCCCAGGCTGTCAGCATTGGCCGACGCCCCCAGGCCGCCGATGCGCTCGTCCAGGGCGCGCTGCTCGATGGCGATCAGCTCGGCACGGGGCAGGGACTGCTCGCGGCGCAGATCCGGCAGCAGATCCATGAGCCCGGCGTAATCCTCCACCGCCCGCATGGAGCGGGCCAGCAGCATGAGCACGCGGTGGTTGCGGGGGGCCTTCTCGCGCAGCCAGCCCAGCGTGGCCAGGGCCTGCTCCCACTGCTCGGCGTCGACCTGCAGCTGGGCCTGCAGCAGCCCCACCGCCAGTCGGGCCCGCGGATTGGCGGCATCCGCCGCCACCAGCAGGTCGTCGCGGCGCTGCCACTCGCCGCGGCGCTGGGCGGCGACGGCCGCCAGCAGGTGGTGCATGAGCGGTTGCTCCGAAAGCCCGCTGGTGCCCTCGAGATGACGCTCGGCCTGAGCGTAACGCCCCTCGGCCAGCTCGATCAGCCCGTCAATCAGCTCGCGCTGGGCACGACGGGTGCGCCGAGTCGCCAGTCGCTCACGGACCTGACCGGGGGCCCGGACGGTCCGCCGCAACAACCCCACCCCGACGCTCACCAGTGTCCACAGGGCGATAAAGGCGAGCACCGCCAGGAACAGGCTGGTCTGAATGGTCCACTCGCCCACCCGAAGCAGTACAAAGCCGCCTTCGTTAGCAAACCACTGCGCCGCCGCCACGCTGGCCAGCAGCAGCAGGACCAGGACGATGAGCCGCCGGATCATGACTGGCCACCGTCATCGAGCACTGGCGTCAGCGTCTCGCCAATGGCGGGCCGTTCGACGTCCACCGGCTGGTCCATCAGCTCCGCCAGGCGGTCTCGGACCGCGGTCACGCTCTCGGCACTGCTATCAAAGTAGGCGCTCACCCAGTCATCGATGCGCTGCAGGGCGTTGTCGTAAGTGGCCGGCTCGCCGCGCAGGGCCGCCAGCCGCGCCGACTCGATCTGCAGGCGCAGATTCTGCTGCAGCAGGAATCGGGACTCGGGTTCCGGCAGGGGCTCCACCTGACGATCACGGCTGACGGTGACAAGCTCGTCGAGCCCGGCCAGGAGTCGGTCGCCGGCGCGATCCAGGCGCGCCTGCCAGCCGCCCTCGGCGGCACTGCTCGTGGCAGCCGCGGTGCTGTCGGCCGTCTCGAAGCGCTGGATGCCGGCGGCCAGCGGCAGCGAGCCCAGCTGATCGGCCACCCGGTCAAGCCCCCGATTGATGGCCACAAGGTCGATGCGATCGACGGCCAGCAGCTGATCAACGGCACGGCCAATCGCCTCGCGCCGGTCGATGCCCATGCCGCCCAGCCCCGAGAGCAGGATATCGGCGGCCTCCAGGGCCTCGAGCGCGCCGGCGATGTCGCCGTTAAAGCGCACCCGGTGCACGGCCATGCGGGCCAGATAGCCGGCCTCGGCGATTCGCCAGTCATCGGTCTCGGAGTTCATGCGCCGGTAGAGCCGATCAACCCGGTCGGCCAGCTCCCGCCGGGCACTGACCTGGTCGGCCATGCGGTTTTCGACCTGGGCCAGCGACTGCAGGCGGGATTCGAGTTGTTCGTTGAGGTTGGTAATGCGGCCGTTGAGCTCGCCCATCTCACTTTGCTGGTCACTGCGCAGGGTCTCGAGGGCGCTGCGGGTGGCGAGCTCGGCCTGGGCATCGGCGAGTTGCTGCATCTGCCAGGCGAGATAGCCACCGCCCGCCGCCGCCAGCGCGGCAACCAGCAGCGCAATGGTCAGCGCAAGGCGCCCCGGGGTGCGCCCGGTGGGTGCCGGCGCGGCCTCCTCAGCCGCGGCCGTCGAGGCCTCCTCCGAGGCCGGGCCGTCATCGCCCGGGGTCTTCTCGAGGGCCTTGCCCGCGTCCTTGTCTGTCTTGCTCATCGCTCTCTCTCTGCAGCGCGGCACACACCGCCCGTGTAATGGCCTCATCGTCGGCGCCACCGGCAACCACGGGGGCTTGCCACCCCGCGCGAACGGCCGCCGTCGCGATGCGCTCGCTCACGGTGACGAGTCGGCTTTTGCCAGCCCACTCTAGCGCGCCTGACCCGGCCATGCCGAGCAGGCCGGACAGGCCACTGCGACTGGTCACAATTGTGCAGTCAAGCGATCGGGCCTGCCACTCCCGGGGGATGGCCAGACCGCCGCCGGGCACCTCGCGTCGGTAGACCGCCCATTCCTCCACCGCGGCGCCGCGCGCCTGCAGCACCTCGGCCAGCCGGCGCCGGCCGCCCTCGCCGCGAATGATCAACACCCGGGCTTCGGCGCCGGCATCAAAGGCCGGTTCCTTGAGCAGATCATCGGCACCGCCGCCCACCGGCGGCGCGGCACTGACCGACAGGCCGCATTGCCGGGCCGCGCGAGCGGTGCCCGGCCCCACCGCCGCCACCCGGGCATGCCGGCGCAGCCCCGCGGGCAGATGAGAGGCGCCGTGGTGCGCAGCGTTGGGACTGGTCAACACGATCCAGTCGGGGCGGGGGGTTTCCAGGGGCGGCGGGGCAAGGGCGACGATTTGCAGGGTGGGGCGGTGCAGGACCGCGGCACCGGCCTCCTTGAGGCAATGGATCAGCCCGTCGGCCTGGCCCGCGGGCCGGGTCACCAGGATCCGGCGGCCGGCCAGGGCGTCTGCAGTGGTCACTGGGTATCGGCGAGGATCTCGCCGGCCCCCTGTGCCAGCAGCTCCCCGGCCACCCGGTCGCCCAGCGCCGGGCCCTCGCGGCGGGGCGCCCGGCCTTCGGCACGCAGCACCTGGCGGCCATCGCGACTGGCCACCAGCGCGCGCAGCCACAGGTCATCCCCCTCCAGCACCGCATAGGCGGCCAGCGGGACATGGCAACTGCCCTCGAGCCGGGCGTTGACCGCCCGCTCTGCGGCCACCCGGTCGTGGCTGTCGGGATCGTCCAGCTCACTGATCAGTGCCGCCACCTCGGGGTCGTCGGCCCGGCACTCGATGGCCAGCGCCCCCTGGCCCACCGCGGGCAGGCTCTCGTCGGCGGGCATGGCGCGGGTGATCTGATCGGCCATGCCGAGCCGTCGCAGGCCGGAGGCGGCCAGCACGATGGCGTCAAAATCCCCCGCCTCGAGCTTGCCAAGCCGGGTCTGGACATTGCCGCGCAGCGACTCCACGGTCAGATCGGGCCGCCGGGCGCGGATCTGACACTCGCGGCGCAGGCTGGCCGTGCCCACACAACCGCCCCGGGGCAGTTCCTGCAGGTCGCGGTAGTGACGCGAGACAAAGGCATCAAACGGATCCTCGCGGGCGAGAATCACCGGCACCCGGAACTCATCGGGGATCTCGGCGGGGATGTCCTTCATGGAGTGCACGGCAATGTCGGCCCTGCCCGCGAGCATGCCCTCCTCGAGGGCCTTGACGAACAGGGCCTTGCCGCCGACCGCCATCAGGGGCCGATCGGTGATTTCGTCGCCGCGGGTGGACAGCCGGACCAGTTCGACCTCCAGCCCGGGATGACAGGCTTTCAGCCGTTCGGCCACGTGCTCGGCCTGCCAGATGGCGAGGGGACTACGGCGAGTGGCGATGCGCAGATGCGTGATGGCCATGGATACATGCCCCGGGCGAGCCGGGCGGTCAATTGCGATGATCCGCAACAATACCGCCTGATCGCCCCCGCGCAAAGCGTCAGCCCGGTGCCGCGGCGCTCCGTATCCAGCGCCGGACCGTGGGCAGACGACGCCGGCTGACCGGCAGCGGGTCGTCACTGCCATCGACGCGGGCGTGGGTGCGGCCGTCCAGATCCTTTTCCAGCCCCCGCAGCGCATCCCGCGCCACCAGGGCATTGCGGTGCACGCGCAGGAAACGTCCGCCGAACTCGGCCTCGAGCCCGCACAGCGACTCCTCGATCAAGTCCTCACCGGCATCATGCTGGACGTTGACGTACTTGTGATCGGCGACAAAGCAGCGCACGTCCTCCACCGGGATCAGGCTCAGCCCGTTACGCCGGCGGCAGAGAATATGCCGACGCTCGTCCCCCGCCCCCGGCGCCTGCAGCCGGGCGATGGGGCCGGCGCCCAGCGGACGGGCGGCCTCCAGTGCCGCGCCAAAGCGCGCGGGCTGGACGCTGTCGAGGACGTAATCGACGCCACTCGCCTCAAGCCGCGGGACGATGGGGTCGGTCATTTCACTGGCCAGCAGTATGGCCGGCGCCGGCACGGCATTGGCAAGAGCCACGGCCGCGCCCAGATGCCGATGGTCGCGCACCCCCAGCACCACCACATCGGCCGGATCGCGACGATGACTGACCGGGGCCTCGGCGGGCGTCTCGACCACGCCGGCCACACGACAGCCGGAGCGGTTGCTTGCCAGTCGCGCCAGACGCTGGCGCAGGCCAGCCTGCTCGCAGGCAATCAGGATTTTCAACATGTCGGTTCCTCCCGGGCGCTTAACGATTGGAGGCTCGAGCATGGAAAAGCGTGGCCGTGGCGTTCGCCAACCGGTTCACAGACCGGGCATCCGGCGCAGGCAACCGGTCGGCTGCTATACTTGCGCGTCCAGTCGAAAGGAAGGCAGGGCATGAGCGAGCAGAACGCCAAGGGGCTGTGGAGTGGCCGTTTCAGCGAGGCAACCGATGCCTTCGTGGCCGCTTTCAGCGCGTCGGAGCACTACGACCGCCGTCTCTACCGGGAGGACATCCGCGGCTCGCGGGCCCACGCCCGGATGCTTGCGGAATGCGGCATCATCAGCGACGAGGACGGCGCCGCCATCGACGCCGGGCTGACGGCCATCGAAGCCGAGATCGAGGCCGGCGGATTCCCCTGGGACCCCGCTCTCGAAGATGTCCACATGAACATCGAAGCCCGCCTGACCCAGCGCATCGGCGAGGCCGGCAAACGCCTGCACACCGGGCGCTCACGCAACGACCAGATCGCCACGGACATCCGCCTGTGGCTGCGCACGGTCATCGACGGCAATCTCGCACTGCTGCGACGCTTTCAGGCCGGGCTGGTGGATCTGGCCGAGCGTGAGGCGGAGACCGTGATGCCGGGCTTTACCCACCTGCAGGTGGCTCAGCCGGTCAGCTTTGGCCACCACATGCTGGCCTGGTACGAGATGCTGGTCCGCGACGAGGCCCGGCTTCACGATGTGCGCCGGCGCGTCAACGAAATGCCACTGGGCTCGGCGGCACTGGCGGGCACGACCTTCCCCATCGACCGCGAACAGACCTGCGCGGCCCTCGGCTTTGACGCGCCCACCCGCAACTCGCTGGATGCGGTCTCGGATCGCGACTTTGCCATCGAATTCGTATCGGCGGCGGCGCTCGCCATGACCCACCTCTCGCGCATGGCCGAGGAGCTGGTGATCTGGGCCTCGCCGCTGACCGGCTTCATCGATCTACCCGATCGCTTCTGCACCGGCAGCTCGATCATGCCGCAGAAGAAAAACCCCGATGTGGCGGAACTGGTGCGCGGCAAGAGCGCCCGGGTGCACGGCGCCCTGCATACCCTGCTCACCCTGATGAAAGGCCAGCCGCTTGCCTACAACCGCGACAATCAGGAGGACAAGGAGCCGCTGTTCGACGCCGCCGACGCCCTGCGCGACAGTCTGCGGGCGTTTGCCGACATGGTCCCGGCGCTGAGCGTCAACCGCGAGCGCACCCGCGCCGCGGCCCGCGAAGGCTTCGCGACGGCCACCGACCTGGCCGATTATCTGGTCCGTCAGGGCGTAGCCTTTCGCGATGCCCACGAGATCGTCGGTCAGGCGGTGGCCTATGGCGTGGCCGAGGGCCGCGACCTGGCCGATCTGTCGCTGGCCGAACTGCAGCGGTTTTCATCGGCCATTGGCGAGGATTTGTTCAGCGTGCTCACCCTGGAGGGGTCACTGGCCGCTCGAAATCACACCGGCGGGACAGCCCCGGCGCAGGTGCGCCGCCAGGTGGCCGCGGCCCGCCAGCGCCTGGGCGGGGACGGCGGCGACTAGAGCGCCAGCACCCGGCGCAGCCAGGCGCCGATGTCGGCGATCTCCTCCATGCAGACCTGATGCTCCATGGGGTAGTCCCGCCATTCCACCGGATGCCCCAGCGCCTCGAGGGCGTCCCGCGAGTCCGTGCCCAGGCGATACGCCAGCACCGGATCGTGGTGGCCGTGGGCCAGAAAGATCGGGGTGTCGCGGTTGGCGGCGGCCCGCGCCTGGCCCAGGTGATCGGCCAGCGGCAGATAGGTGGACAGGCCCATGATCCCCGCCAGTCCCTCGGCATGGCGCAGCCCGGTGTGCAGCGCCAGCGCACCGCCCTGGGAAAAGCCGGCCAGCACCAGGCGATGAGCGGGGATGCCGCGGACCCGCTCGCGCTCGATCAGCGCACCGATCCAGCCGGCGGCGGCGTCCAGGCCGCGCTCGTCCTGGGGCGTGCCCGCGGTCAGCCCGTAGATGTCGTACCAGGCCGGCATCGACAGCCCGCCGTTCAGGGTCACGGGCTGCGACGGCGCATGGGGAAACACGAACCGCACCGCGGCCGTTGACGGCAGGCCCAGCTGCGGGACGATGGGCTCGAAGTCGTGGCCGCTGGCGCCCAGCCCATGCAACCAGATCACACTGCATTGCGGCGCCGGGCCGCCCGTTTCCACTGTCTCCAGCAGCTGTTCCGCCATCGCCGGTGTCCCCCTATACTGGTGTTCCACATGAAACCCCGAGTCTGAATGTCGCATCGTATCCTGCCTTGTCTGGCACTGATCACGCTAATCCTGCTGACCGGCTGCGGCGTCAAGGGGGATCTGTACCTCCCCGATACCGACCGTGCCGCCGGCGGCGAGGAGACACGGTCGTGATCCACCGCCACGATGACACCCTTCATATCGAGGGCTGCACCGCGCCGGCGCTGGCCGAGCGCTTCGGGACGCCGCTCTACGTCTACTCCCGCGCCGCCATCGAGTCGGCCTGGCGGGCCTACGACCAGGCCTTTGCCGGCTTTGACCATCGGATCTGCTACGCGGTGAAGGCCAACGGCAGTCTGGCCATCCTGCAACTGCTCGCACGGCTTGGCAGCGGCTTTGACATTGTCTCGGGCGGCGAGCTGGCGCGGGTGCTGCGTGCCGGCGGCGATCCGGCCCGGGTGGTGTTCTCGGGCGTGGGCAAGACCGAGGCCGAGATCGAGCAGGCGCTGGCGGCGGGGATCCTCGCGTTCAATATCGAATCGGCGGCGGAGCTCGAGCGCATCAACGCCGTCGCGGTCCGCCGGGGCCAGCACGCGCCGGTGTCCCTGCGGGTCAACCCGGATGTCGATGCCCGCACCCATCCCTACATCTCCACCGGGCTCAAGGAGAACAAGTTCGGCATCGACATCGCGGCCGCCGAGGGGCTCTACCATCATGCCGCGTCGCTGCCCGGCATTCACGTGACCGGGATGGACTTTCACATCGGCTCGCAGCTTACCGAGCTCGATCCGCTGGTGGATGCGCTGTCGCGCAGCCTGGCGCTGGTCGACCGGCTCGAGGCCGACGGTATCCCGCTCGAGCATGTCGACATCGGTGGCGGGCTGGGGATCCGCTACGAGGACGAAACCCCGCCCACGCCGGCGGCGCTCGCCGAGCGTCTCGCCCCGCTGCTCGCCGGCCGGCCGCAGACCCTGCTCATGGAGCCCGGCCGCGCGCTGGTGGGCGAGGCGGGCCTGCTGCTGACCCGCGTGGAATACCTCAAGCCCGGCCATCGCGATTTTGCGGTGGTCGATGCGGCCATGACCGACCTGTTGCGCCCGGCGCTCTATAACGCCTGGCAGCGCATCGAGACGGCTGAGCCGGTGGCGGCCCAGCCGCAGGTCTACGACATTGTCGGGCCGGTCTGCGAAAGCGCCGACACCCTGGGCAGCGAGCGTGCCCTGGCACTGCAGCCCGGCAGCCTGCTGGCCATTCATGCCACCGGCGCCTACGGGTTTGTCATGGCCTCGCAATACAATGCCCGGCCGCGCCCGGCCGAGGTGCTGGTGGATGGCGACACCGCCCACCTGATCCGCGAGCGCGAACCGATCGAGGCACTCTGGCAGGGCGAGCACCTGCTGGCATCGCCATGACCCTGGCGTTTTCCAAGATGCAGGGCCTCGGCAACGACTTTGTCGTGTTCGACGGCGTGCGCCAGTCCCTGGAGCCCACCCCGGCATGGATCCGCCGCATTGCCGACCGGCGCTACGGCATTGGCTGCGATCAGGTGCTGATGGCCGCCCCGGCGCGCCGGCCCGGGGCCGACTTCCGTTACCGGATCTGGAATGCCGATGGCACCGAGGTGGAGCACTGCGGCAACGGGGTGCGCTGCATGGCGCGGTTCCTGCGCGATCAGGGCCTGCACGACGGCGACCAGCTGAGTGTGGAGACCGAGGCCGGACTGACCCGCGTGGACCTGCTCGACGATGACCGCATCCGGGTGGACATGGGCGCGCCGGTGCTCGAGCCGGCGGCCATCCCGTTCAGCGCCGCCGCCCGTCAGCCCCGCTATTCACTGGAGGCCGGCGGCGAGCACCGGTCGGTGGCCGCCGTGTCCATGGGCAATCCCCACGTCGTGCTGCGCGTGGATGACGTCCACCGTGCCCCGGTGGCAAGCCTTGGGCCGCTCCTTGAATCGCATCCGCGCTTCCCCGCCCATGCCAACGCCGGTTTTCTGGCCGTGAACGGTCGCGACGCCGGCGCGCTGCGCGTCTACGAGCGCGGTGTCGGCGAGACGCCCGCCTGCGGCACCGGCGCCTGCGCCGCGGTGGTGGCGGGCATCCTCAACGACTGGTTTGACGCCACCGTCACCCTGGCACTGACCGGCGGTGCGCTGGTGATACACTGGCGTGGCGAGGGCCATCCGGTCTGGATGACCGGCCCGGCCCGACACGTATTCGACGGCCGACTGGCAACGGGAGCACTATGAGCGGTCAGACAGGCGAACCCGCAACGCCGGCGCAGGCGATCGACGAGGCACAGGTGCTCGATTACCTGCAGAGCGATCCCGGGCTGCTGCGCCGCCACCCCGAGGTGCTTGCAAGCCTCGATGTGCCCCACGCCAGCGGCGCGGCGCGCTCGCTCATCGAGTATCAGGTCTCGATCCTGCGTGAAGAAAACCATGCCCTGGCCGAGCGCCTCGACCAGCTCCTGCAGGTGGCCCGCGACAACGATCGGCTGGTCGAGCAGATCCACCGGTTCACCCTCGAGCTGCTCGCCGCCGATGATCTGGACGGTGTGCTCATGGCCATCCGTGACGGGCTGCGGCACGACTTCCGGGCCGATGTCGTGCAGGTCCTGCTCATCGACGACAGCCTGGCCACCGCCAGCACCCCCATCATCGCCGCCGATGACGTCCGCGCGCTGCAGCTGGAAGCCGCCTTTCCCGGCGGTCAGCCGGTGCTCGGCGGGCTGGATGCCGATCACCTGGCGCTGATCTTTGACGACCAGGCCGACGGGCTGGGCTCGGTGGCGGTAATCCCCATGGATGAGCCGCCCCTGCGCGGGTTCATTGCCATTGGCAGTCGCGATGCCCATCGCTATCACCCGGATCAGGGCACGGTGTTTCTCGGTCAGCTGGGGGCGCTGGCCGCCCGGGTCCTGCGCCGGGCCAGCACCGAGGCCTAGCCATGGCCGGCGGCGCCCGTCTGGCGGCGGACATTGACGCCTTCCAGGCCCATCTACGCGACGAACGCCGGCTTGCCGCGCTGACCCGGCGCCACTACGGCCGGGATCTGGCCGGGTTCGCGGGCCATCTCGAATCAGCGGGAATCGAGGACTGGGAGGCCGTCCGCAGCCATCACGTCCGCGCCTGGATCAGTCGCGATCACCGCCGCGGGCTGTCGCCGCGCTCCCTGCAGCGCCAGCTCTCCGCCGTGCGCGGGCTGTTCCGGTATCTGCAGCGCGAGGGGCGGGTGGACACCGATCCGGCCGCCGACATTCAGGCGCCGCGGGCCGGGCGCAGCCTGCCGGCCACCCTGGATGTGGACACCACCGCCCGGCTGCTCGACCCGCCGGCCGGCGAGGCGCCGACCGATGCGCTGCAGTGCCGCGATCGGGCGCTGTTCGAGCTGATCTACGGCGCCGGACTGCGGCTTGCCGAGGTGGCGGCCCTCAATCTGGACGACACCGGGCCGCAGCCGCAGGAGCTGCGGGTGACCGGCAAGGGCGCGCGCACCCGGATCGTGCCGGTGGGCCGCAAGGCACGGGCCGCCGTCGCCGACTGGGTGGCGCGGCGGCATACCCTCGCCAATGCCGAGGAGACCGCCCTGTTCGTCAGCCGCCGCGGCCGGCGCCTGTCGCATCGCGCCATTCAGGCCCGGCTCAACGACCGGGCGCGTCGCCAGGGCCTGGACCGGCCGGTGCATCCGCACATGCTGCGCCATGCCTTTGCCACCCACCTGCTCGAGTCCAGCGGTGATCTGCGGGCGGTCCAGGAGCTGCTCGGCCACGCCGATATCGGCACCACGCAAATCTACACCCACCTCGATTTCCAGCATCTCGCCGAGGTCTACGACCGGGCGCACCCGCGGGCGCGCCGAAAGTAACCCCCAGGCGCCCGGCTGCGTTAACATTGAGGGTCGAAGGCCCCGTATCCAGCAACCTCCGGAGAGCAGTCTTGCAGCAGTTTGATGGCACCACCATTCTGGCGGTCCGTCGCGGCGGGCAGATCGCCGTCGGCGGCGACGGCCAGGTCACCCTGGGCAACACGGTCATGAAGGGCAACGCCCGCAAGGTCCGACGCCTGTACCACGATCGGGTGCTCGCCGGGTTCGCCGGCGGAACCGCCGACGCCTTCACGCTGTTCGAGCGCTTCGAAGGCCAGCTCGAGCGCCACGGCGGCCGCCTGACCCGCGCGGCGGTGGAAATGGCCAAGGACTGGCGCTCGGACCGGGCATTGCGGCGTCTCGAAGCGCTGCTCATGGTCGCGGACGGCGAGAGCCTGCTGATGATCTCCGGCAACGGCGATGTGGTCGAGCCCGAGCGCGAGGTGATGGCCATCGGCTCCGGATCGGGCTACGCCCAGGCCGCCGCCCAGGCACTGGTGGCCGAAACGGATCTGGACGCGGCAAGCGTTGTCGAACGGGCGCTGGGCATTGCCGCGGATATCTGCATCTACACCAATCACACGCTGACCATCGAAACCCTCGGTGACGGGAAGACCTGATGAGCGAGATGACCCCCCGGGAAATCGTCCAGGAACTGGACAAGCACATCGTCGGACAGGGCGATGCCAAACGTGCGGTGGCCAACGCCCTGCGCAACCGCTGGCGGCGGCTGCAGGTGGACCCGGCCCTGCGCCCCGAGATCACGCCCAAGAACATCCTCATGATCGGCCCCACCGGCGTCGGCAAGACCGAGATCGCGCGGCGGCTGGCGCGGCTGGCGAACGCGCCGTTCATCAAGATCGAGGCGTCGAAGTTTACCGAGGTGGGCTACGTTGGCCGCGATGTCGAATCGGTGATCCGGGATTTGACCGACAACGCCCTGCGCATGGTGCGCGAGCAGGAGATGCAGCGTCAGGCGGGCCGCGCCGATGACGCCGCCGAGGAACGCATCCTCGACGCCCTGCTGCCCCAGCCCCGGGGCGGCGACAACGAGGACCGCAGCCAGGACAGCACCCGGCAGAAAATGCGCAAGAAGCTGCGCGAGGGCGAGCTCGACGAGCGCGAGATCGAGATTGACGTGCGCGGCCAGCAGGCGGGCATGGACATCACGGCGCCGCCCGGCATGGAGCAGCTCACCAGCCAGCTCCAGGGCATGTTCCAGAACCTGGGCAATCAGCGCAGCGAGCGCCAGCGCATGCGCATCGCCGAGGCCTGGCGGGTGCTGCGCGAGGAAGAGGCCGCCAAGCTGGTCAACGAAGACGACATCAAGCAAAAGGCCATCGAGTCCGTCGAGCAGAGCGGCATTGTCTTTCTCGACGAGATCGACAAGGTGGCCCGCCAGACCGAGCAGAGCGGGGCCGGCGGCGGCGATATCTCCCGCGAGGGGGTGCAGCGCGACCTGCTGCCACTCATCGAGGGGAGCACGGTGTCCACCCGCTCGGGCATGGTGAACACCGACCATATCCTGTTCATTGCCTCGGGGGCGTTCCACGTCTCCAAACCCTCGGACCTGATCCCCGAGCTGCAGGGCCGGCTGCCGATCCGCGTCGAGCTGTCATCGCTGGCGGTGGAGGACTTCGTCGCCATCCTCACCGACCCGGACGCCTCGCTGGTCCGCCAGTACCAGGCCCTGCTGCACACCGAGGGCGTCGAGCTGGCGTTTACGGCGGATGGCGTCGATCGCATCGCCCGCATGGCCTGGCAGGTCAACGCCCACACCGAAAACATCGGCGCGCGGCGACTGCACACCATCATGGAGCGCCTGCTCGAGACGATCTCCTATACGGCGGCGGATCACAGCGGCCAGACCGTGACCATCGATGCCGACTACGTGGACACCCAGCTCGCGGATCTCGCCGGCAACGAAGACCTGAGCCGTTACATCCTCTGAGGTCACCATGAAACGCCCCGAGCGCCGCAACACCGGCCGAGTGCCCACGCAGATCCGCCTGCATCGCCAGTCCCGGGTTCTGGCGGTGAGCTTTGATGATGGCCGCCACTTCGATCTGGGCGCGGAGTACCTGCGCGTGCATTCCCCCTCGGCCGAGGTGCGCGGCCACGGCCCCGGCCAGGCGGTGCTGCAGGTGGGCAAGGAATCGGTGGGCATCGAGCGCCTCGAGCCGGTGGGCCAGTACGCCCTGCGCCTGCACTTTGACGACGGCCACAATACCGGGCTCTATTCCTGGGACCTGCTCTACGATCTGGGCGAGAACGCCGATGCGTACTGGCAGGACTATCTCGATTCACTGGCGGCGGCCGGCTATCAGCGGGACGCGGGAGACAGCGCATGACCGACTCGGATACGGACCGGCACGACGAAACCCACTTCGGCTACCAGCGCGTGCCCGTCACGGAAAAGGCCCGACGGGTGGGCGAGGTGTTCAGCTCGGTGGCAAGCCGCTACGACGTCATGAATGACCTGATGTCAGCCGGCCTGCACCGGCTGTGGAAGCGTCAGGCCCTGCGCCTGATCAACGCCCGGCCCGGCCACCGGGTGCTGGATCTGGCCGCGGGCACCGGCGATCTGGCCCGGGGCCTCGCCGATCAGGTGGGCCCGGACGGCGAGGTGGTGGTCTCGGATATCAACGCCGCCATGCTCGAGACCGGCCGCGACCGCCTGCTCGATGCCGGCGTCACCGGCAACCTGGACTACGTGATCGCCAACGCCGAGCAGCTGCCGTTTCGGCCACGCCAGTTCGATCGCATCAGCATCGGCTTTGGCCTGCGCAACGTCACCCGCATCCCCGAAGCGCTCGAGGCCATGCGCCACGCCCTGAAACCCGGCGGACAGGTGGCCATCCTCGAGTTCTCGTCGCTCTACCTCACGCCGCTGCAGCCGGTCTACGACCTGTACTCGTTTCGCATGCTGCCGCTGATGGGCCGGCTGGTGACGCAGGATGCGGACAGCTATCGCTATCTGGCCGAATCCATCCGCCAGCACCCCGATCAGGAGACACTGAAGATGATGATGGAGGCCGCCGGCTTCGAGGACGTCGACTACCTCAACCTGAGCGGAGGGGTGGTTGCGCTCCACCACGGCCATGTCTACTGAGTGGCTGCCGCTGGGCCCGCTCGAGGCGGGCATCAACCGCATCCTCGCCCTTGACCCCGGCACGGCGCCGCGGCTGGCGGCCCTCGACGGCCGCGAGATGGGCCTGCGGCTGAGCGATCCGGTGGTGGCGCTGCGGGTCAGCTTTAGCGACAGCGGTGTAACGCTGATCCACGATGCCACCGACATGAACGACTGCGACCTGGTCCTGGAGGCCTCCCTTGCCGGCCTCACCGGGCTGATCCTCTCGCGCGGGCAGCGCAGTCGCGGGGTGTCGTTCAACGGCGATATCGGCACCATTCAGGAGGTCCGCCGGCTTTTCAGCGAGCTCGACGTGGACATCGAGGCCCAGCTGGCACGGCTGGTGGGCGAGGCCGGCGCCGCCCGCCTGACCACCGGCCTGCGCGCCGGCAGCCGCTGGGGTCGGGACAGCGCCGAGACGCTGCTGCATAACGCCGTCGAGCTGGCGACCGAGGAACGCCGCTGGCTGCCCACCGCGATCGAGACCCGGCATTTCCTTGACGGGGTCGATCAGCTGCGCGAGGGGGTGGACCGCCTCGAGGCCCGGCTGCGGCGACTCGAGCGCCGCGGGGGGCTGCGATGATCCGCCGTGTCCGCCTGCTGCTGCGCCTCGCGCAGATCAACGTGGTGCTGCTGCGCCACGGCCTCGACGAGGTGCTGTTCGCCACCCGCTGGTTCCGGCCGTTCCGCTTTCTGCGCGTGTTCATGCCCTGGACCTGGTTCACGCGCCGCCAGCGGCCACGGGGTGAGCGGATCCGCCTGGCGCTCGAAGAGCTGGGTCCGATCTTTGTCAAGTTCGGCCAGATCATCTCCACCCGGCGCGATCTGCTGCCACCGGATGTGGCCGCGGAACTGGCCCGCCTGCAGGACCGCGTCCCGCCCTTTCCCGGCGAAACGGCGCGCGCGATCATCGAGGACGAATACCAGCAGGCGGTGGACGGCTGGTTCGCGCATTTCGACACCGAGCCCATGGCCTCGGCCTCCATCGCCCAGGTCCATGCGGCGCGCCTGCACAGTGGCGAGGATGTCATCGTCAAGGTGGTGCGCCCGGGCATCGAGCAGGCCATTGACCGCGACCTGGGCGTGCTCTACCTGTTTGCCCGCCTGGCCCAGCGCTACTGGGCCGAGGGGTTTCGGCTGCGACCGGTGGAGGTGATCCGCGAGTTCGACACCACCCTGCACGACGAGCTTGACCTGATGCGCGAGGCGGCCAACGCCACGCAGCTCAAGCGCAACTTCCGCGACTCCGATCTGCTCTACGTGCCCGAGGTGCACTGGTCGGGCACCCACCGCCGGGTGATGGTCATGGAGCGCATCCACGGCGTGCAGATCAGCGACATCGAGGGCCTGCACCGCGCCGGTGTCGACATGAAGGCCCTGGCCGAGCGCGGCACGGAGATCTTTTTCACTCAGGTCTTCCGCGACAGCTTCTTTCACGCCGACATGCACCCGGGGAATGTCTTTGTCGATGTGCGCGATCCCGCCAACCCCCGCTACATGGCGGTGGATTTCGGCATCATGGGTTCACTCAACCCGGTGGATCACCGCTATCTGGCCGACAACTTCATGGCCTTTTTCAACCGCGACTACCGACGCGTGGCCGAGCTGCACGTGGAGTCCGGCTGGGTGCCGGCGGACACCCGGGTGGATGCGTTTGAAAGCGCCATGCGCACGGTCTGCGAGCCCATCTTCGAGCGGCCGCTGGGCGAGATCTCGCTGGGCGCGCTGCTGATGCGGCTGTTCCAGACCGGCCGGCGCTTCGACATGGAAATCCAGCCCCAGCTGGTGCTGCTGCAGAAAACCCTGCTGGCCATCGAGGGCCTGGGCCGTCAGCTCTACCCCGAGCTGGATCTGTGGGACACCGGCAAACCCTATCTCGAGCGCTGGATGCGCGAGCAGGTGGGCCCCGCCGCCTTCCTGAAAAAGGCCCGCCACGAGCTGCCCCACCTGGCCGAGACCCTGCCGACCCTGCCGCGACGGGTGGACGAGGCGCTGGGCGAGGTGACCCGCACCCGCGAGCAGATCGTCGAGCAGCAGCACCAGCTCGGTGCCCTGCGCCGGGAAATCCGCCAGAGTGGCCGCCGCGGCTTTGCCACCGGGGTGGGCGGCGCGCTGGTGGTCTCGGCTTTCATTGTCGCCGGCCTGGATGGCCGCAGCCCGGCCATGCTGGGCGAGGCGCCGCTCGTGAGCTGGGTGATCGGCAGCCTGGGCGTTGTCATCTGGGTGGCGGCCTGGCCCCGCGACTAGTCGCGCAGGATGGTCAGCCCCTTGAGCAGATTGAGCGCCTCGGCCAGGGCATAGTCGCGGGTCGCCAGGGCCGATTCGGGCGGATCGCCATCACCCGCCGCATCCGCCGGGGCATCACCGCGCAGATGACGCGGCAGGTCGGATTCGCGTAGCGGGCCGGCACGGTCCTCCGCATCCCAGACCTGCAGATTGGCCACCTGAACATCGGGCCGGATGCCTTCGGCCTGGATCGATCGCCCGTCGGGGGTGTAGTAGCGTGCCGTGGTCAGCTTGACCGCGGCGCCGTTGCGAAGCGGCAGGATGGTCTGGACCGAGCCCTTGCCAAAGGTGGCCTCGCCCATGATCACCGCACGCTCATGGTCCTGCAGCGCGCCGGCCACGATCTCCGCCGCCGATGCCGAGCCGGCGTTTACCAGCACCACCAGCGGCGCGCCTTTGAGGGCGTCATTGGGGGTGGCGGTGAAGGCATCGCGGGCCCGATCCGCCCGGCCACTGGTCGAGACGATCTCGCCGCGGCTGAGAAACGCATCGCTCACCGCCACGGCCGCATCCAGCACCCCGCCGGGGTTGTTGCGCAGATCCAGCACCAGCCCCTCAAGCGGCCCGGCCTGGTCGCGCAACCCGTCAATGGCCTCGAGGACATCCTCGCCGGTGCGTGACTGGAACTGGCTGACCCGCAGATAACCGAAGGCCGACTCGAGCACCCGCGCCTTGACGCTGTCGACCTGGATGACCGCGCGCTCGAGGGTGACCTCAATGGTGGTCTCGCCCTCGTCGCGCAGTATCCCCAGGGTGACCTCGCTGCCGGGCTCGCCGCGCATGCGCTCCACCGCCGCCTGCAGGCTCAGGCCCTTCACCGACTCGCCATTGACCCGCATGATCAGGTCACCGGGGCGGATGTCGGCGGCCTCCGCCGGCGTGCCGTCGATGGGTGCGATCACCTTGATCAGGCCGTCCTCGGTGCCCACCTCGATGCCCAGGCCACCGAACTCGCCGCGCGTGCCCTCCTGGAGCCGCTGATAGGCGTCGCGATCGAGGTAGGCGGAATGCGGATCAAGGCCCGAAAGCATGCCGCGAATGGCATGGCGGATGAGCTCATCATCATCCACCGACTCAACATAATCGCGCTGGATGCGCTCGTAGACTTCGGTAAAGCGCTGGATCTCGGCGAGGGGCAGATCATCATCCGGGCTTGCCGGCGACTGCGCGGTCACCGTCTGGACGTTGGCGAGGAGCAGGCCCAGCAGCAAGCTGGCCGTCAGGCCCTGCAGCAGTCCGGATAGGCGCATCATGTCATCCTCAATCCTGATTGTTGCGCGCCTGCAGCCAGACCATCGGGTCCACCGGCTCGCCGTCGGCGCGCAATTCGAAATAAAGCGCCGTCTCCGCCCGTCCGCCGCTACGGCCGACGGTGGCGATCACGTCGCGCGTTGTCACCCGATCACCCACATCGGCATAGAGCGCCTGGTTGCGACCGTAGAGGCTCAGATAGCCTTCGCCGTGATCAATGATGAGCAGCAATCCAAGCCCGCGCAACCAGTCGGCGAAGACCACCTGCCCGGGGGCCACCGGCGTGACCGGATCCCCCGCCTCGCCGCCGATCAAAAGCCCGGTCCAGTCAAGGTCGGCCGCGCGCTGAGCGCCGTAGCGGGCCAGCAGCGGACCCTGATGGGGCCAGCTCAGCGCCCCGGTGGCGATCTGCGCCGACGCCGCCGGCCCGGTGTCCGCCAGCCGCTCGCGCAGATCGGCGATGAGCTGATTGAGCGATTCGGCCTCGTCACGGCGCCGCGCCAGCGCATCATCGCGTTCACGGATGCGCTCGCGGGTTGATGCCAGCAGGGCGTCCCGCGCCTCCACCTTGGCCTGCAGCGCCTCGAGCTGGTCTTCGCGTCGGGCGCGGTCATTGCGCTGTGCGGCCAGCGCGGTCTCGCGCCGGGCGCGCTGGTCACGCAGCTCGCGGATGGCCGTCTCGGCGGCCCGCACCGCCCGGGTACGGGCCGCGGCAAGACGCGACTGGTACACCAGAAGCCGCTGCATCCGCGCCGGTTCGCCGGCGTTCAGCACCAGCCGCAGGGCCGGGGTGCGACCCTGGCGGTGGGTGGCGCGCAGGCCCTCGGCAAGCTGGCGGCGATGCGCCTCGCTCTGCACCGCCCGGCGGGCGATGTCCGCCTCCAGCGCGGCAATCCGCTGGCGCCGGCGCTCGATGCCCGCCTCGAGGTCGCGCAGGGCCTCGCGCGTGTCGCCCATACGCCGCTCGAGCCGACCGAGTTCGGCTTCCAGACCACCCGCGCGCTCGCGGTCGCGCGCCAACTGATCCTGCAGATCACCGATTTCCTCGCGCAGGGCCTCGAGCCGCGCCTCGCGCGACGCCAGCTCGTCCGCCTGCCCGCTCGCGGTGGCGATGGGCAGCAGCACGCAGAGGATCAAAAGGCATCGGTTCATCGGCGTGGCGTCTCGGCTGGTATACTCATCGGTTCAATTCGCATCCTAACAGCGCCGGGTCATGGATAGAGTCATAGAATTCAGCATCAACCATCCGCTGCTCATCGCATCGCTCCTGGCGGTGCTGGCCGCCCTGGTGGCCAATGAGTACCTGAACTACCGGCGCAGCCGTCAGGCCATTGATGCCAGCGATGCCACGCGGCTCTACAACCAGGACGCCGCGGTCTTCATCGACGTGCGCAATGAGAACGCCTTCCAGGCGAGCCATCTGCCCGGCGCCATCAATGTGCCCATGGCCTACATCGATCAGCGCCAGGACCGGCTCCAGCGTTACAAGCAGCGCACCCTCGTCGTGTATTGCGACACCGGGCAGCGCACCCTCAAGGCCATTCAGGCGCTCGAGGGGCAGGGCTGGTCCGATGTCCGTCAGCTGCGCGGCGGGATCAACGCCTGGCGCGAAGCGAGTCTGCCCACCGAGGGCCGCGGCTGAGTCCCCACTCACTACTGATCAGGATCCAGGAGAGACCATGGCCGAGACAGGCAACGGTACCACCGGCGCAGGCAATGGCCAGGCCGCCGGCGACAATGCCAACCCCCAGCAGTTCACCATCCAGAAGATCTATCTCAAGGACGGCTCGCTGGAGACCCCCGGCGCGCCCGAGGTGTTCACCCAGTCGTGGAAGCCCGAGGCGCGGGTCGAGCTCAACACCCGCCGCAACACGGTCAGCGACGGGCTCTACGAGATCGTGCTCACCGTCACCGTGACCGCCACGGTGGAGGAAAAGACCGCCTATCTCTGCGAGGTGCACCAGGCCGGGCTTTTCAGCGTGACCGGGTTCGAGGACAACGCCACCGATCAGCTGCTTGGCGCCTACTGCCCGGGTGTGCTGTTTGCCTATGCCCGCGAGGCGGTGAGCGATCTCACCGGCAAGGCCGGGTTCCCGCCCATGACCCTCTCGCCGGTCAACTTTGACGCACTCTATGCCCGTCAGCGCCAGCAGAATGCCCAGGCGCAGGCGGGCGGCGAGGAAGCCGGCACCCCGGAGTAAACAGGCGTGGCGGAATACGCGGTGCTGGGCGCCGGCTCGTGGGGCACGGCGCTGGCCCTGGTGCTGGCACGCAACGGCCACGCCGTGCGGCTGTGGGGGCATGACCCGACCAGCGTCCAGGTCATGGCCGAGCGCCGCTACAACCCGCGCCATCTCAGTGATTGCCACCTGCCGGCGACGATCCGGCCCACCGCCGATCAACCGGCCGCGGTGGCCGGCGCCGACACGGTGCTAATTGCCGTGCCCAGTCATGCCTTTGCCACCACCGTGCAGGCCCTGGCGCCGCTGATCGGCGCGGGCACACCGGTGATGTGGGCCACCAAGGGCCTCGATCACGCCAGCGGCGGGCTGCTCCACGACGTGGCCGCGGCGGCCCTGCCCGATCAGCCCCTGGCCGCGCTGTCGGGGCCAAGCTTTGCCGGCGAGGTGGCCGCCGGCCTGCCCACCGCCGTGGTGCTCGCCGGCTCGGACCGGGCCGTTACCGAGCGACTCTGCGCCGACTTTCATGACCCGCGCTTTCGCGTCTACCGCAGTGACGACCGAATCGGCGTAGGGCTGGGTGGCGCGGTCAAGAACATCCTGGCCATTGGCACGGGCATTGCCGATGGCCTGGGGTTTGGGGCCAACGCCCGCAGCGGCCTGGTCACCCGCGGGCTTGCCGAGGTACGGCGACTGGGCGCGGTGCTGGGCGCGGATGACCGCACCCTGACCGGGCTGGCCGGCCTGGGCGATCTAATGCTGACCTGCACCGATGATCAGTCGCGCAATCGGCGCATGGGCCTGGCGCTGGGCCAAGGCGAGTCCATCGAGGCGGCCACCGCCCGCATCGGCGAGGTGGTCGAGGGGGTGCGCACCGCCACCGAGGTGGGCGAAATGGCCCGAGCGCTGGGGGTAGAGCTGCCCATCTGCAGCGCCGTCGAGGCGGTGGTCAACGGACACTGCGCCCCCGTCGACGCGGCAGGGCGGCTGATGGAGCGTCGCCGCGGGCCCGAGTTCAACGACACCGGGCCATAGCGGTCAGTCGGTCCCGACACTGCCGGCAAAGCCCTGCTGGCGCCAGGCCTCGTAGACCGTCACCGCCACGCTGTTCGACAGGTTGAGACTGCGATTGCCCGGCTGCATGGGCAGCCGCAGTCGCCGCTCCCGCGGGATGGCGGCCATCACCGCATCGGGCAGGCCGGCCGTCTCGCTGCCAAACAGCAGCGCGTCGTCGGGTCGGTAGTCGGGACGGTCGAACCGCACCCGCCCGCCGGTGGTCAGCGCCCAGACCCGCGCCGGCGCCACCGCCCGCAGGAAGGCGGCATAGTCGTCGTGCACCTCAACACGCGTTAATTCGTGATAGTCCAGCCCCGCGCGGCGCATGCGTCGGTCGTCAAGGACAAACCCCAGCGGCCGAATCAGATGCAGCCGCGCGCCGCTGTTGGCGCACAGCCGGATGACGTTGCCGGCATTGGGCGGGATTTCGGGGCAATGCAGGACGACATGGGGCAGCATGCGCGGGATTATACCCGCATCTGCAGATCCCGGATCTTGCGCGTCAGGGTATTCCGCCCCCAGCCCAGCAGGCGGGCGGCATCCTGCCGGCGGCCCCCGGTGCGTCGCAGCGCCGCTTCAATGAGCACCCGCTCGAGACGCCCGTGGGCGGCCGCCAGCGCGCCGTCATCCTGGCCGGCTGCCTGCTGATCCGCCCAGCGCGCCAGGGCACTTTCCCAGTCCGCCGGTCCATTGGCCGGCGCCGGGTCATCCACCCCGGCAAGCTCGGGCGGCAGGTCTTCCATTTCCACGCGGCGGCCGCTCGCCATGACGGTCAGCCAGCGGCAGGTGTTTTCCAGCTCGCGCACGTTGCCCGGCCAGGGCAGCGACTGCAGTCGGCGCTCCACCTCGGGCGCCAGCTGCTTGGGCTCGACGTTGAGCTCGCGCGCCGCCCGGCGCAAAAAGTGATCCGCCAGACCGGGGATATCCGCCTGGCGCTCGCGCAGCGCCGGGCAGTGGATGCGGATGACGTTGAGCCGGTGGAACAGATCCTCGCGAAAGCGCCCGTCCGCCACCAGCTCGTCGAGGTTCTGGTGGGTGGCGGCGATGATGCGCACGTCCACCTGCATCGGCGTATGCGCCCCCACCCGGTAGAACTCACCGTCGGCGAGCACCCGCAGCAGGCGGGTCTGCAGCTCGGCGGGCATGTCACCAATCTCGTCAAGGAACAGCGTCCCGCCATTGGCCTGTTCGAAACGCCCGCGGCGGAGCTGATGGGCGCCGGTGAACGCGCCCTTTTCGTGGCCGAAGAGCTCGGATTCCATCAGATCGCGCGGGATGGCGGCCATATTCAGGGCAATGAACGGGTGATCGGCCCGCGGGCTGTGACGATGCAGCGACCCGGCCACCAGCTCCTTGCCGGTGCCCGACTCGCCGTTGATGAGCACCGTGATATTGGAGCGCGACAGCCGGCCGATGGCGCGGAACACCTCCTGCATGGCCGGGGCCTCGCCGATGATCTCGGGCATGCGCCCGCCGGGCTCGTCCGCCGGAGCGCTGCTGCGCACCGCCGCCGCCGCACGACGCACCAGATCGATCGCCTCCTCGACATCGAAGGGCTTTGGCAGGTACTCGAACGCCCCGCCCTCGTAGGCCGATACCGCGGCATCCAGATCGGAATGGGC
>Ga0102930_1000029_pt1 | contig 40850 bp, 44 predicted proteins | sample SalPon1_B_H2O_MG_FD_84514 | JGI IMG/M metagenome (GOLD analysis project Ga0102930, IMG submission 84514) | Salt pond water microbial communities from South San Francisco under conditions of wetland restoration - Salt Pond MetaG R1_B_H2O_MG | ecosystem: Environmental > Aquatic > Non-marine Saline... | reverse complement strand
TGCCTGGGTTCCAAAATATACATCGTAATGATATTGTGGTCTTCAATTGGCCAGTAGATACTGTAAGAATGTTTAGAGACAGGTCTGGAAGACATTATGACAAACCTGTAGATAAAAAATCTAATTATGTAAAAAGAGCAGTAGGTGTAGCTGGAGATTCTCTAGAAATAAAAGACGGAAAAATCTTTGTAAACAATAGCCCACTACAATTACCAGACCGAGCTAAACCTCAATATTCATATTTAGTACAAGGAAAAGGTCAGGGTTTTAATATGCGAAGTTTGGTAGAGATTTATGGGATTACAGATGGACTCCAATGGGTGGACAGAGACCAAGATTTATACCAAGTAAATGCTATAACAGAGCAAAATCTAGAAAAATTTAAAAATCATCCAAATGTAAAATCAGTAGAGCGTATAACTTCCCCCGTGGGGAGTCCTAGTGCTGGTATTTTCCCAAACAATGGAAAAGTCAGTTGGAATAGAGATAACTTTGGGCCTATCTACATTCCCAAAGCAGGTGCTACGGTTCAACTAGACCTTAAAAGCTTTTCGTTATATCGACGAATCATAGAAGTGTATGAAGGTTCTGAAATGGGTATAACAAATAAGCTTGAAGTCAAAGGAAACCAAGTCTATCTAAACGGTAATGTCATAACTGAATATACCTTCAAGCAAGATTATTACTGGATGATGGGAGATAATCGGCATAATAGTGAAGACAGTAGGTATTGGGGATATGTGCCTCAAAACCATATAGTTGGAAAACCTGTCTTTGTATGGATGAGTCTAGATGGAAATGCTAGCAATCTTGCAGATAAAATAAGATGGGAAAGACTCTTCACTACGGTAGGTGGTGAGGGTAAGCCAACCTCATATTTTGTTTACTTTTTGATTGGGTTGGTGCTTATCATTGGGTATAACTACTTTATCAAAAAGAAAAAATAAACATTGAAATCAGTTTTAATCCACCCTTGTTATTTTGGACCTATAGATTTGTATGTAGCCATTGCACAAGCTGAGCGTCTTGTTGTAGAAAAAAAAGATAATTATCAAAAACAAACCTACAGAACAAGACAATATATCTACGGTGCAAATGGTAAACTTCTGCTCAATGTGCCTATAAAGCATAGGGAAAACAAAACAGACCAGCACCAAAAGTATAAAGATATCAAGATAGAAAACGCCTTCAAGTGGCAGCGTTTGCATTGGAAATCTCTTGAAGCTGCTTATAGAACTTCGCCTTTTTTTGAATTCTATGAAGACGACTTTGTCGGTCTTTTTGAAAACCAACCAACCTTCCTTATGGATTTTAATTTAAAATGCATGGAGGTGGTTTTTGATTTTCTTGGTATTGACTTTCAATTTGAGTTTACTGAAGAGTTTCAGTTACATCCAAAAGACATTTCAGATCAAAGACAACTAGTCACATCAAAACGTAAGCCATATTCCGAGTTACTTCCGTATATTCAAGTCTTCCAAGCTAAATATGGCTACCTCTCAAACTTGAGTATTCTCGATCTATTATTTAATCAAGGCCCATCATCTTTGGACTATTTGCAGTCTCAAAACTTAGTGGATTAAAGTTTGAAATTTGCCATAATCGGATAATGATCTGACAATTTCAAATCATAATTTTTGAAAGTCAAATTTTGAATACTCTTGTCATTGAAAATAGCATCTATGCGAAGTGGTAAGAAATCAAAATCGAAAGTTTTACCTAATCCCTGACCAGACTCTACAAAGGCATCCTTTAAATTATGCTTTAAAAGTTGATTTGCAACATAAGAAAAAGCAGTATTATTGATGTCAATGCAAACTAGTTTAGGGTACTTAACGGATTCAAAATTATCTAAAACCATTTCCATTTGATCTTGCTGTTTCACAAAAGACTTCCCTACTCTACTAATAAGTTGCTGATGATTTTCCTGCTGAAGAACATCAACATCTGGAATGATTTTTAGAGATTCTAAATGGACAGCATAAACTCTTATCGTATCTTGATTAACAACAATATCGGCATAAATAGCATTGTTATGAGTGTTCGGAAAATTAATAGCACCTTGATTAATGATTTCATATTTACTAAAAATCGCAATTCCTATTTTTGAAGATTTTGTTTTAAATTTTTCAAAGTGGTAGGGATAAGCAGTCAACTTAAAATCATCAACTTTTTGATAATCTTGAAATGCTATAATATCTGGAGACTCTTTGGCTATGAAATTTGATATCTTTTCAGAAATATGATCATCTTCTATCCATTGAAAGGCATTAAAAAGACGAACATTATAACTCATGACACTAAGATCTGCTTGAATGTCGCTAGCCTCAGAAGAATTAAAGACAACTATCTTATTGATATAAGAGTATCCTGATAATACTAAAATACCTGAAAATAAAAAATGAAGTTTTAGTCTTAATATCCAATATACAAGAAAACCTATATTGATGAGCATAAATACCGGTAGCCCTAAGTTGAGTATAGAAAGGAATGCTGAAAATCTGGGAGGCACCAATGGAAGAATATAAGCTAGAAGTAAGAATACTCCAAATAAGACATTGAACACAAAAGCAATTTTCTGAAAAAAATTAAGATTTGAATTCATGACAACTACATGTCTTTACCAGCTTTAAAAAGAAAATCCTTTTCCTCTTTTGAAAGGCTATCATAGCCACTTTTGCTTATTTTGTCTAAAATCTGATCTATTTTCTTTTGCTTTTCGCTTCTGCTGGTAGAAGTTGATTGGGCTTTTTTTGGATTTTTGTGCACTGTTTTCATGTGACTGCGTTTGGATTTTGGCTGAAAGAGTTCTGCAAACCAATCTGTAAAAGCTTGTAGCCACGACCCAATATCATAACCTTTATTAAGTTGAGTGATGTATAAGTAGCCAATACCCGCACCACCTAGGTGTGCTAGATGCCCGCCAGGATTTGATAGCGGTATTTGAACAACGTCCAAAATCACTAAAAAGGCAGCAATCCACCAAAGCTTAAGATTTCCTAGAAAGAAAAGACGCACTTGCAAATTTGGCGCTTGCGTAGCAGTAGCTACCAGTATAGCCATAACAGAAGCTGAAGCACCTATCAAAAAAGACCTGCCAGCACTGCTAAAGGCTGGTAATAAATTATAACTCAAAGCATAGACTAAGGCGCCAAAAATAGCTCCTAGAAAATACAAATTCAACATACGCTTCCCTGAAAAGTAAGTCAGAAAAAATTTACCTGAAAAGTATAAAATCAACATATTAGACAAAATATGAAAGATGCCAGAGTGCATAAAAGCATAGGTGATAATTGTCCAAGGTTTGTAGGCAAACTCTAGTAAACTCTTTGGAAAAACCAGCCACTCTACAAAAAAATCTGCAGGAATTTGAAACAAAAAGCCGATAGTTCTAAACACAAAAGTGAGTAGAAATAGAGCCACATTTATACCTATCAATTTTTCTAAGGTATCTGCTGTGTTGTATTTGTAGGTTAGTTTTTGTTTCCAATCCATATCAATTCCATCTATTTTCTTCAAATGAGTTCTTTTTCCAATAATACATTGTGATAAATCCAATCACTGCCCCACCGATATGTGCCCAATAAGCCGTATTAGAAGGACCTAACAAAGTTACACCAGTAATGGCAGAAAATAGGTTCATCAAGAAATAACCTCCTATTAAATATTTAGCTTTGATGGGAATAGGGATAAAAATAATGAATAATGGTAAATTGGGATATACCACAGCAAAGGCTGCCAGAATACCAAAAATAGCACCAGAAGCACCTACCATTGGGGTAAGATAATTACTGAATAATTGGGTGCTGATTTCTCTGGGAATAGATGGAAAAACACGGTATTCTCCAGTGGTGCGGACACTCTCAAACATTTTAGAAATTTCAGAAGGACTTATACCTGCTTCAATATAAGCTGAATACGCTTCATTAAAACCGATGTAGCTAAACAAAATCTGAAGACCAGCAGCCCCTAATCCAGCAGAAAAATATATGAACAAAAATTTATTTTGTCCTAAATATTGTTCTAATAAACTGCCAAACATGTATAAAGCAAACATATTAAACAAAATATGGGAGAAACTGCCGTGCATGAACATGTGAGTGATGATTTGCCAAAAGCCAAAATTTGGATTTTCTGGAAACCATAGGGCAAAAATTTTATAAGCATAGTCTCCTAGAAAATTAGTTCCAAAAAAGAATAAAATATTGGCAATCAATAGGACTTTTACTGTTTCAGTGATTCTTCCCATTTACATAAATTTTTTATCGAAGTCTGACGCGGATTGTTTCACGAAAACTAATCGATTTAGAGGAGTTAACATCGGTTCTTTGCAAGAAAATAACAAATCTACAAGTTCTGTTTGTTCTTCTTTCTGGAGCATAGTCCCATTCTTTATAGCCATGCTCTGAGCAAGCGATTTGGCTAGTCTATCTGTTTGGTCAAATCCAGTATCAGGTATGTCATTTTCAAAATCTGAAAGCAATTGATCTAAAAGTATAGAGGTTTCACTTTCTGGTAATCTATTGGGTATGCCATTGATATTGACGAAGTCCTCGCCAAGTTCTGCAATGGAAAAACCAGCATTGACTAGAGCTTCTTTCAAGATTTTAAATACTCTCACTTCATTAGCATTCAATTGTAGTTTTAGTGGAAACAAAAGCTGCTGACTCAAAGCGGGCTGTACTGTGATATTTTTTAATAATTCTTCATAAAGAATTCTAAAATGAGCTCTGTGCTGATCTATGATAAGCATCTCGGACTTTGTAGAGGTGATGATGTACTTACGCTGAAGCTGAAAAGTGCCAGAAGATTTCTCAAATGAGGACTGATTTTGAAAAAGAGTAGGCACTATTGGATCGCTTTCTACTTCTATATTCATAAGGGTGTCCTCTTCATCATCAGAAGGCTGAACATATAAAGATTCCCAAGCGGCTTTTGGCTGAGATTTATAGGAGCTAAAATTTGTTTTGGTGGGAGTAGCCTTAGCTTCAGTTTCAAATGGATTAAAATTTCTATCTACATCTATAGAAGGAATCTTCACTCCTTTTTTATATTGATGATACTCTGTCTCCATACTAGAATCTTTGTTGAAGTCCAAAACAGGAGACACATTGAATTGCCCCAAACTATGTTTTACACTACTTCTCAGTATGGAATAGATAGCGTGCTCATTATCAAATTTAACTTCAGTTTTAGTGGGGTGTATATTGATATCAATAGATTTCGGATCTACTTTTAGGTATAAAAAATAAGATGGGAAAGCTTTGTCTTTCAGTAAACCTTCAAAGGCACTAGATACAGCATGATGCAAATAGGGATGCTTTATAAATCTATTGTTCACGAAAAAAAACTGTTCGCCTCTTGATTTTTTTGCAAATTCAGGTTTGCCTACAAAGCCAGAGAGTTCAATTAAGTCGGTTTCTTCTTTCACAGGAACCAGCTTCTCATTGGTTTTAGCACCCATCACACCTACAATTCGTTGCCTATAGTTGGCTGCTAGAAGGTTAAAGATTTCACTACCATTATGAATCAGTTTAAAAGCAACAGAAGGATGCACAAGGGCTACCCGCTGAAATTCATCAATCACATGTTTCTGTTCCACAGCTGAGGACTTCAAAAAATTCCGTCTTGCAGGAATATTAAAAAACAGATTTTTAACGGCTATGGACGTCCCCACAGGCGCTACACATGGTTCTTGTTTGGTGATGTTGCTACCTTCAATAACAAGATGAGTGCCTAAGTCTTCATCCTTAATTTTAGTTTTCATTTCCACATGAGAAACAGCAGCAATAGAGGCCAGTGCCTCTCCTCTAAACCCTTTGGTATGGAGTTGAAATAAATCTTCTGCAGAATTGATTTTGGAAGTAGCATGACGCTCAAAGGATAACCTCGCATCGGTATCTTCCATCCCAAGTCCATCATCTATCACTTGAATCAAGGTCTTGCCTCCTTCTTTCACCAGTAAAGTGATAGATTTAGCATCAGCATCTACTGCATTTTCCAACAGCTCTTTCACAACAGAAGCAGGCCTTTGGACTACTTCTCCTGCGGCTATTTGGTTGGCTACATGATCTGGTAATAAGTGAATGATACTGCTCATTGACTAGTTTTGGGAAAAAATTGAAAGATCAAAATCTATGATCCATAAAAATATAAAGCTCAGGATAAGTGCAATTATAATTATGGTTCTGTTGACGCCCCTGTTACTTCTGTTTCTTGAATTTTCTCGTGCTTCCGCCCAGTGAGAACCAAAATCTACAGAATTTGGGGTGTCTTTATATTTGGCAAATTTAGAATCAAAACTATAGGGATTTCCTGTATCCTTGCCCTTGTAATACCTTGGGGTATAATTATACCTAGTATTTTTTCTTAGCTTTAGAGACTTGAGTTTAAACATAATTTTAAATAAGAACTCAAAATTAAGGAATTTACAGCAAACCTATCTGTATAAAGGCTTTTAAAACCAGTGAAAAGTCATCAACAATTCACAAAAGTCATTCAATCTGCTTTGTAGAATTTAGCATCTTTACGGAGTTGAGCCATCTTGATAGCCGCAATGGCAGCTTCTGTGCCCTTGTTTCCGTGAATTCCTCCAGAACGTGCTTCAGATTGGGCTTTGGTATTGTCTGTCAAAACACAAAAAATAACAGGAATATCATGCTTTAAGTTAAGCTCCATAATACCTTGTGTAAGGCCTTGGCATACAAAATCAAAATGTTTGGTTTCGCCTTGAATCACATTGCCTACAGCTACAATTGCATCTAGCATATCAAAACTTTCTTGCATTTTTTTGCAAGCGTATGGCAGTTCAAAACTTCCAGGCACATTCCATCTTATTATGTTTTCCTTGATAGCTCCAACATCTAGTAGCGCATCAAAAGCACCTTGAAACAGATTTTCTGTGATATCAGGATTCCATTCTGATACTACAAAGCCTATTTTCATGTCTTTGGCATTAGGAAGACTTTCTTTGTCGTAAACTGAAAGGTTTTTTTGTGAAGTAGCCATAATTAAAGCACTTCCGCCTGTCCTAGATACACGTCCACTTCTTTAGCTTCAGCAGAATCAGGAAATTCATCTTTGATGCGATTTAAGTGTTTTTGAGCGGTGTTACCATCTCCTAAGCTTATGGCAGTGATAGCAGCTTTCAATAGAAATTTGGGTGTAGTGAATTCATTGCTACGAAGGTTTGCAGCTTTCTCGAAGTATCCTAAAGCTTCATCAGGTTGATCTAATTGTAAAAACGCATCACCAATTGAGCCTTTAGCCAAAGGAGTGAGAATTTCATCATCTACATTGAAATGATCTAAATAGTCTATAGCTTCTTGATAGTTGCCTAAATTTAAGTGCGAAAGGCCAGCATAATAGTTGGCTAAGTCTCCAGCTTTGGTACCGCTATAATTTGTTACAATATCTTCAAAACCAAACTTACCATTACCACCCGTAAGTGAACGTGTGAATAGGGAGTCTTGCTCTGTACCTGAAGCATTGATGGCCGCATCAAAAAATTGCTGAGCTTGATTCATCTCATTGGCTGCTTCAGCTTCATTGGGCTCTTGTATGAACTTTTGGTAGCCTAGAAAGGCTAAAATAATGACTGCAATAGCTATAATAGCACCAAAAATAGGCTTTTGAAATTTAGACAAAAACTGCTCCGTATTGCTTGCTCTTTCATCCAGAGTGTTAAACACTTCTGCGGTGGTAGATTCATTTTCAATCTTCTCCTCTCGCTCTGCCTTATTATTGGGTTTGTAACCTCTTTTCTTGTATGATGCCATAATTGTAATTTGTTCTAGTGGGCAAAAATATAATTTTATTCCATATACAATACACTATTTATTTGATATTTTTACATTTCAACTTCTATGAAATCAAGAAGAAAACGAAATTTACAGATCTAAATAGCACATTTAAGTTTACACATGATTTTAAAAAAAATCTCCCTTATCAATTATAAAAATTTTGAACAGCTCACTTTGGAGTTTAACTCCAAGATCAATTGTTTTGTTGGAAAAAATGGAATAGGAAAAACCAATACTTTAGATGCTATCTATCATTTGGCTTTTGGTAAAAGCTACTTCAATCCAATAACTAGCCAAAATATAAAGCATAATGAAGATTTTTTTATGCTGGAAGGAGAATTTGAAAATGCAGGTAAGCAAGAATACATTATAACTTCCTTCAAAAAAGGGCAACCCAAACTTATAAAAAGAAATGGTAAAGCTTATGAAAAGATAAGCGACCATATAGGCACTATACCCCTGGTCATCATTTCGCCAACAGATCGGGATTTGATACTTGAAGGAAGTGATACGAGGCGAAAATTTATGGATGGTGTGATTTCACAAGGAGACAAACCCTATCTACAAACTCTTTTGAAATACAACAAAATCTTAGCACAACGCAATGCCTTACTTAAATATTTTGCTGCCAATAGAACCTTTGATGACAAAAGCCTTGAGGTGTATGATGAGGAAATCATTGACCTTGGTCGCCTCATTTTTGAAAAACGCGAAGAGTTTATCTCAAAGTTTAAGCCTATTCTTCAGAAACGCTATGAGGAAATTAGTAGCTCTAGAGAACACATCAGCCTAGGCTACAAAAGCCAGTTTAATGACGAAATGGGGTTTGAAGCTATTTTAAAATCTGGTCTTAAAACGGACTTACAACGCCAATTTTCTAATTTTGGAACACATAAAGATGACTTGATTTTTAAAATCAATTCTCATTCTGTCAAAAAATATGGCTCTCAAGGTCAGCAGAAATCCTATTTAATAGCTTTAAAATTTGCTCAATATGATTTTTTAAAATCTCAATATGGTGTCAAACCTATTTTGCTAATGGATGATATTTTTGATAAACTAGACGAAAACCGGGTGTCGCAAATTGTGAAAATGGTCACAGATGATGAACTTGGACAGATGTGCATCAGTGATACACATCCAGACCGAACTGAAGATGTAGTGAAAAAAAATGCGTCTCAATATAAAATGATAAACCTAGAACATGAAATATAATTTTATAGCCTTCAGCGTTTTACTTGTAATAGCCTGTAATTCTAAACCTAATGTTGAGGATATATCTAAACTCAACGGGTTCTGGGAGATTGAAAAAGCAGAAACACCTTACGGAGACAAATCTTACAAAATGAACCAAATGGTAGATTATTTTGAAATTGAGGACACCACTGGCTTCAGAAAAAAAATGCAACCAAGCTTGCTTGGAAATTATCAATCCTCTCTCAACAGAGATTATTTCACGGTAAAGGATACTGCCGACAGCCTAGTGATTATCTACAAAAATGCGTATGACACTTGGTATGAAAAGGTATTGAGCATTTCTGATGATGAGTTTGTGGTCAAAAACCAACAAGATTTTATCTATACATATAAAAAACACGACTCTAAATTGATAACTACTGATGAAAAATAAAAGGGCAAATGAAGAATTATCTATGAAAGAACTCATGGAGACTTTCAAAAACAAACACAGATTGAATCCTGGACTAGATAAGGTAGATGTAGAAAATGCCTGGATGACACAGCTAGGCCCAGCCATCAAAAACTACACGAACGAGGTCAAGTTTAAAAATCACATTCTTACAGTACATCTATCCTCTTCTGCACTAAGAGAAGAATTGAGCTATGGAAAGGAAAAAATTATAAAAACGCTTAACGAAAGTATAGGCAGAGAATTAATCTCAAAATTAATCTTAAGGTAATCTTATGGCAACTCAAAATGTAACATTTAAAAATAAAAATGATGATGACCTTATTGGAAAAATCCAGTGGCCAGAAACCCAGCATCCAAAGGCTTATGCCATTTTCGCCCATTGTTTTACTTGTGGTAAGAATCTAAAAGTAATCAGAGAACTTTCCTCGGCTATTGCAGCGCTAGGAATTGCCGTCTTGAGGTTTGATTTTACAGGGCTTGGTCAAAGCGAAGGTGAGTTTGAAAACACCAATTTCTCGCATGATGTGGAAGACTTGATTTCTGCTGCAAAATTTCTTGAGAAGAACTATGAAGCTCCAAGCCTTATCATAGGGCATTCCTTAGGCGGCACTGCTGCTCTATTTGCTTCGGAACAGCTAGAGTGTATTAAGGCTATGGTTACCATCGGTAGCCCCTCTCAACCTTCTCATGTGTCATCTTTGATAAAAGAGCAAGGAAATTCAGAAGACAATAAAAATGAGGTTGTAATAAATTTAGGTGGAAAAGATTTTACTATCAAAAAACATTTTCTAGACGACATCTACACGCATGATACAGCAACATTTTTAGGCAATCTTAAGATTCCCTACTTGATTTTGCATTCTCCACAAGACCAAATTGTGGGAATAGAAAATGCAGAAGAGCTCTACAGATGGGCTCATCATCCTAAAAGCTTTATGAGTCTAGACAAAGCAGACCACCTTCTAAATGAAAATACAGAGGCTGAATATGTAGGGAAGCTCATCGGTCAGTGGGCAGTAACCAGCCTCAAACTACCAAAAGAAGACAACCTTGCCATGTCCTCTAAGCACCAAAGTGCAGCTGTACTCCATAAGAAGGATAAATTCTTGACACACCTAAAAATAGGAGACTTTGGCTTCTACGGAGATGAACCCAAAGACTTTGGAGGAGATGACTTTGGCCCTGCGCCCTATGATTTTCTATCCGCAGCCCTTGCTGAATGTACAGCCATGACTTTGCACATGTATGCTAGGCATAAAGAATGGGCTTTAGATGAAGTAAGAGTTCACATCAACCATCAGAAGTTAAAAGTGGAAGACAATAATAAAACCATCAAAATAGACCATTTCAACAAACAAATAGAAATACATGGCCATCTGGATGAAAAGCAGAAGGAGCGTTTACTGGAAATCGGAGATAGATGCCCTATCCACAAGACCTTGCATTCTGGTGTAAAAATAACTTCAGAACTTGTATACCAAAAGTAATGTTAAGACATTGGCTAAATTTGAACAAGGCTTTTAATTAAGTTACTTTTACTTAAAATATTAAATAATTACCCATGAAAAAATTAAGCGTATTAACCTTAGCTTTAAGCGTGCTACTAAGCATAGGATGCAAAGAAGCAAAGAAAAAAGAAAACGAAGACAAAAGCACTGAGGCTGTTGGAGTTACAGACACTTTAGTAACTATCACCCCATTAAAAGGCTCACCTGAATACCCTGAAGCTAAACTCACCCATGGAGGTGGAGAAGTTATTGAGGTGGAAGCAGGCACTGTAGATTTCGACTTTTCAGTTGAAAATTACGAGCTTGGCGCCCAAACTGAAAATGCAGGAAAAAATGGATTAGCTAATTCTGGAAAAGGACAGCACATTCATTTTATACTAGACAACGGCCCTTACTCAGCACATTATGAGAGTGAGTTTAGTAAAGACATTGAAGAAGGTGAACATGTTCTTCTTGCCTTTTTGTCTCGATCTTATCATGAAGCTGTAAAAAATCCGACCTCATTTGTTGTGAAAAAAATAGTGGCTGGAGAGCCTAATGAAGATCAAAAAATAGACGTTGACTTTTCTGCAGAACATTTATTCTACAGCAGACCAAAAGGTACGTACAAAGGCGAAGGAGCCAAAAAAGTCCTCCTAGATTTCTTTCTTGTAGGAACTGAAATCAGCCCAGAAGGCAATAAAGTGAAGGTTAGAATAAATGATGGTGATGAATTTCTTATTGACAAGTGGGCTCCACATGTTATTGAAAACATGCCAATGGGAGAAAACAAAATTGAGCTTGTACTTGTAGATGAAAATCTTGAACCAATCCCTGGCCCATTCAATGCAGTGACTAGAACTATTACTTTAGAAGAATAAATTCATCTGAATTTTAAAAACAAAAAGAGCTATTTCTATATAGAAATAGCTCTTTTATTTGATATTAATTCAAAGTCAAAATGCGTAGCCTTAATTTTTCAACTTACCAAAAGAACGTCCCATATAGTGAACTATGTCTGATGCAATAAGACTTTCTTCTGAAGTCTCTTCAAGTGCTAAATCACCTGCTTGTCCGTGTAGAAAAGCTCCTAACAGAGCAGCATTCACACTTTTATAACCTTGTGCTAATAGTCCTGTAAGGAGGCCTGTTAATACATCTCCACTACCTGCTGTGGCTAGACCAGAGTTTCCAGTAGAATTCACATAAAGGCTATCCTTATAGACACACAAGCTATAAGCATCTTTAGCTAGAACAACAACATCCCAAGTTTTTGAAAAGGTTTTAATTTTGTTCAACTTGTCAACATCATTTTGCCATTGACCTATTAATTTCTGGAGTTCACCTGGATGTGGTGTTAAGATCGAACAGCTAGGAATAAGTTGGAGTAATTCTTTATTATTTGCTATAAGATTTAGCGCATCCGCATCTATCACCATAGGGTTTTCAGAACTGGCTAGCCATGATTTTAAAGCTTTTAAAGCTTCTGAAGATTGTCCAATTCCTACTCCTATCCCAATAGATTGTGGAGTAAACTCTAAATTGCGATACATTATAAAAGACTCAGAATCAGTTTGTACTAGCATAGCTTCAGGTAAATAATGCAACAATGCTGAATGCCCACGTTTGGGCATCATAACACTAGTTTTGCCTACCCCAGACCTCATACATGAAGCTGAAGACAAAAGCACACTACCCAGCATATATTGACTTCCCCCTACGATAAGTGCATGGCCATAGGTCCCTTTATGAGAAAAACGTTGTCTCCGATTGTATTTACTTTGAGCATATTTTAAGTCCACATAAATACTATTAGACTCCATTTGATTAATGCCCTTTAGACTCAAGCCTATGTCTAAAATTTTAATAGAACCAATACATTCTGAATAATCTGGAAGGTAAAATGAAAGCTTTGGAGACTGAAAAGTTAGAGTACTATCAGCTTTGAAAACTATTTCCGTTTCAGACGGGATTTGGTTGATGTACATGCCGCTTGGTACATCAATAGCTATAGTCTTTAGAGCAGTCTCATTAATTTTTTTAATCAAATTTTGAATAAAGTCTGGCATAGGTCTATTAAGGCCAACGCCAAATATGGCATCTATGAATGTTGTTTTTGATTCTAAATGAGGAAGTACAGCATTTTCATCAAAATCTATCAGCTTAACTTTAGATTGATTTTTTAATCTTACTAAATTCTTTTGATTGTCATTTGACCTGGATGAAGCATAATTAACCAGATATACAGTAACCTCATACCCATCTTGTGCCAAAAAATAAGCTATAGCAAGACCATCTCCACCATTATTTCCAGAACCAGCTAATAGGCAGACAGAATTAGTCTTTACTTCAGTCTTGATAACTGCATAAGCCTTCTTGGCAGCACGCTCCATCAATTCCCAAGAACTTATAGCTTGTTCTTTACAAGTGAGGTTATCAAGCTCAGCTAATTGATCGGCGTTAAAAATCTTCATAAATTGATTTTAGTTACTCGCTTGCTTTTGTTCCCAGTTCCAGGCATCATTAAGTGCTTCCTCTAGAGTCCGCTTAGCCTTCCATCCTAGTATGTTATTAGCCTTTTTGGTATCAGCATAAGCTGCCACCACGTCTCCAGGACGTCTATCTACCAATTTGTAATTAAGGTTTTCTTGGGTAGCCTTTTCAAAAGCCTCAATCACTTCTAGCACAGAAGAGCCAATACCTGTACCAACATTGAAAACTTCAAAATTCTCATCAGTAGCTGAAGTCATGAGGCGCTCTAGAGCCACTACATGCGCTTCTGCTAAATCCATAACATGAATATAATCGCGGATGCACGTGCCATCGTCTGTTGGATAATCATTACCAAAAACTGATAATGCTTCACGTTTACCTATAGCAGTTTGAGTAATGAAGGGAATCAAATTTTGTGGTGTACCTAGAGGCAACTCGCCTATTTCAACAGAAGGATGTGCACCGATAGGATTGAAATACCTTAGTGAAATTGCTTTTAGAGAGTTATAAGCATGGCAAGTATCTGCTAATATTTCTTCACCTATTTGTTTGGTATTCCCATAAGGCGATAATGCTTTTTGAACAGGTGCATTTTCAGAAATAGGAAGCTCTTTAGCTTCTCCATAAACGGTGCAGGAGGAGCTGAAAATAATATTTTGATGAGAAAGCTTTACAAGATTTTGAAGTAAATAAGTAAGTGATGCTATATTATTTTCATAATACAACAGAGGGTTTTCTACACTTTCACCAACGGCCTTGGATGCAGCAAAATGAATGACTCCAGAGATGTCTTTGTGCTTTATAAAAAACTCTTGCAGAGCAGTCTTATCTCTTAAATCTAATTTTTCAAAGGATGGCGTAGTAGAGGAAATAGACGTTATACCTTCAAGAACGTTAACGCTAGAGTTGGAAAGATTATCTATAATAACGACCTCGTATCCTTTTTTCTGAAGTGCCACAACAGTATGAGAACCTATAAATCCAAGACCACCTGTAACTAGTATTTTCATTGCAAGAGTTGTTAAATTTAACTTGCAAAATACAAAAATTACTAGGCATAAGAGATGATAAGTTTTATTTTTGAAACAAAAAGATGTCACAAAACGATACTTCTGTAAAAATATTCAGGTGGATAAGCATTCTGGAGGCAATATCTTTTCTTCTACTCCTTTTTGTAGCCATGCCTTTGAAGTATATATGGGATATTCCAGAATATGTAAGAATTGTAGGAATGGCTCATGGCATTCTTTTCATCCTATATCTTTTTGGTGGATATTGGATGTTTGAAAAACTAGGGTGGTCTGTAAAGATTCTATTGATAGTTTTTTTAAGCTCTATCCTACCCTTCGGTCCGTTTGTAGTTGAAAAAAAATACCTTCCAAAATCAACCTAAAAGCCTATCTTTCACGAACTCTACCTTAGTTTTTCCATGTGGTTTGGCATTTCCATTTTCATCTAGGCTTACCATCACAATTTTATCTACCACGATAATACTTTTTCTTGTCATTTTGTTACGGACTTCGCATTTCAATGTAAGTGAAGCTGTACCAAAATTTACTACTTCAATACCAATCTCTACAATATCACCTTGCTGAGCTGAACTTTTGAAATCAATTTCACTCATATATTTAGTTACTGTTCTTTGGTTTTCTAGCTGGATAATAGAGTACAAAGCAGCCTCTTCATCTATCCAGGCGAGAAGTCTTCCTCCAAATAAGGTGCCATTTGGATTCAAGTCTTCTGGTTTAATCCATTTTCTGGTATGAAATCTCATAGTTTATAGTTTTAGGTAGGAGTTAGTGCATCCTTTATGATTTCTAAATGGTCAAAAGCAAGCTTTGGTAATTTTTTGATATCAAACCATTTAGCTTCTATTGCATCGTCATCACCCTTTACTTCATTTAAAGAATTTAATTGGGCTAAATATTCAAACGTAATTGTTCTGCTTCTTGGATCTCGATTCACTTCATCATAAAAGTTGAAAAATTTAAGCTGATTTAAATCTAAACTCATCCCTGTTTCTTCTTGCAATTCTCTTTGGCATGCCTGCTTCACAGGCTCATCAGTATCGATAAACCCGCCAGGCAAAGCCCAACTATCTTCGAAAGGCTTACTTTCCCTCTTGATGAGAAGCAAATAGCTGCTCTTCTTTAGCTTAGCAAAAACAACAGCATCAACGGTCACATAAATCTGTTGTGAAATAGGCATGTCTTAATATAGTTATTTCAAATTTATTTGGATTCATATAAGTACTTAAATCCATAAAAAAACCCTTCAAGATGAAGGGTTTTTATAAAAACGTAATGTGTTCTTTTAAGATTTTGGCATGACTACAGTATCAATAGCATGAATGACACCATTAGATGCATCAACATCAGCCATAACTACGGTAGAAGTGTTTCCATTAGCATCTGTGATGACTACATTTTCGCCATCTAAAGTAGCTACTAATTCACCTCCTTGTACAGTTGGAATAGTAAAACTTCCTTCATTTTCTTCTATTGCCTTTACGACATCAGCTGCCATAAATTTTCCAGAAACTACATGGTAAGTCAAAATACCTGTAAGTTGTTCTTTGTTTTCTGGTTCTACAAGAGTAGCTACAGTACCTTCTGGTAATTTAGCAAAAGCATCATTGGTAGGAGCAAATACAGTAAAAGGCCCTTCACTACTTAAGGTTTCTACTAATTCTGCTGCTTTTACGGCTGTAACAAGTGTAGTAAAGTTTTCATTGCCTACTGCAATTTCTACTACAGTTTGTGGAGCTTCTTCAACTTCTTCTTTAGAAGTTTCAGCTTCCATTGCAGCCTCGTCTTGTTTTGCTTCACTTTCTTTACTCTCGTTATTTTTACAAGATGTAAACGAAATCATAGCAATTACGCTTAGACTTAATAGTAATTTTTTCATAGTTTTAATTTTTTTATTGTTGCTTTCAAAATTATCATAAAAGCATAGAACAGTTTTAATTGTCATAATAATTTTTTGTTAATAAAACAATGGTTTGTCACTAAATTGTAAAGTTACCATATTCAATAGCAATAGCAGGTTCACTATCAAAGGACTAACACCAAAAAACTAACATATCTTTTTGATTAAATCTATGTGAACAAATATGGCAATACATGAAAAATAGATTCAAAAACAAAAGATTTGACACCATGGAAAATTTAAATTGGTATAACAAGGGCATGATGAGTAGTTGGTTGCCTAGCCTGTGGTTTGGTCTTGTAATTAAAATTCGCTTGATTTCAGAAGCATCTGACAAGTTAATGCTTCGCTTATCAAGCAAGCCACTAGTTAAAAACTTAGTAGCTTTCTTAAATAATTAATTTTCCCTTTAAAATTCAAATCTGTTTTTATAGTAAAACCTAAGTTAAGTAAAATTAATTATAAATTAAGAAATAGATGGGCTTAAACCTTTAACTTTTTAAAAAATGATTATATCATAATTTAAATCCTGAAGGGTTGTATATTTATACAAAATCAAAAAAAAATCACTAGACAGATTTTAAATAAAAATGAAATTAAAATTCTTCTTTATTCTTATTTCAATTTCTCTCCTCTCTTGCAGTTCACCAAGAGTGTTTACGGATTATGCCTCTGATACCGATTTTGACAAGTACCAAGAGTTTGCTTTTTATGCCATAGAGGAGTCTGGCTTATCACAACTGGATGAGGATAGAGTGTATTTTAGTATTAAAGATACACTTACAGCTAAGGGTTTTGAGGAACAGCTTATTCCTGATTTCAAGATTAATTTTTATGCTGAAGTATTTGATGTCGTATCCAACAGTAATTTTGGAGTGGGTATAGGAGGTTATGATGGTGCTGTGGGTGGTAGCGTAGCTCCACAAAGCAGCAAACGAACTATTGCGTTGACTCTTGAATTTGCAGATGGACTCACTAATACACTTTTTTGGCAGGGAGTGGTAGAAGCTCGTTTCAATGAAAATTTAAAAGGAAAAGAGCGGGAAGAGTTCTTGAGAACTTTAGTAGGAAAACTACTTGAAAAGTATCCTCCTGAAAAATAGAGTTTGTGTAAAATTACTAGCTCTCATCTTTATAATTTTGATAGAGGGATTTAATTATTCCATCTACCAAACCTATTTTAGGAACGTGAATGGATTTTGATCTGCTCCATTTCATAGCCGAAAGATAAATTTTAGCTGCAGGTATTATCACATCAGCTCGATCTTCATTGAGACTCAATTCTGAAATTCTTTCTTCGTAAGTAAGAGAATTAAGAAGTTGATAATAGGAACTCAAATAGAAGAACGACAAAGGTTTGCCGTGTTTTTTATTGCTAGATTTAAAAATATTATTAATATTTCCTCCAGAACCTACCATCTCAATTCTGGTGTAAGGTTTAGTAGCAGTTCTGACCCATAATTCAGCCTCTGTCCATACATCTTCAGATATAGTATTATTCAAAATTCTTACAGTACCGAGTTTAAATGATTTTGAGGCTACAGTTTTTCCATTAGAAAAAAGGGTGAACTCTGTACTACCGCCGCCTACATCTACATACAAATAGGTTTTGTTGTTATCGACCAAAGAGTGTAAATCTGTAGCGGCAATTATTGCGGCTTCGTCAGTTCCATCTATAATATTAATTTCAATTTCAGATTCTGAAGCTATTTGCTGGACAATGCTTTGGCCATTCTGAGCATCTCTCATTGCCGATGTGGCGCAAGCTCTATAAGCCACAACCCTATGAGATTTCATCAGTAAACTAAAGGCCTTCATGGCATCAACGAGGCGTTCAGCATTAGTGTCAGAAATTCGAGACGTGGTAAATACATCTTGTCCTAAACGAATAGGCACCCGGACTAATGATGTTTTTTTGAAATGTACAGGTTTATGCTCTTGCTCTGTGATGCTAGAAATCAGCAAGCGAACCGCATTGGATCCAATATCTATAGCTGCATATTTTTTTATAGAAAACATATCTTATTCCTTTTTTGTTTCAAAGGCTTTGAGTTTGTTTTTGTAATACGTATAGGTTTCAAACTGGCTCCTAAAATCATCCCCAGACTTCTCTCTGTATCCATTCTCTGTATGAGAAGAAAAATCTCTAGCCTTTACATTATCTTTCCAGCATATTTCAAAAGTTTCTATGAGTTCCTGCTTGATGTCGCTGTCATAAATTGGGCACGTCACCTCCACACGATGGTCTATATTTCTTGTCATCCAGTCTGCAGAAGATATGAAAACCTTTGGATCTTCATTATTCTCAAAAACGTATAGCCTTGGATGTTCCAGAAATTTGTCCACAATACTTATCGCTTGTATGTTTTCACTCATTCCTTTCACTTCAGGAATGAGACAATTGATACCTCTTACTATCAATTTTATTTTCACTCCTGCCCTACTGGCTTCATAAAGCTTATCAATCATATCATAATCTGAAAGGCTATTCATTTTAATAGAAATACCAGACTTTTTTCCTTCCTTACAATTGATGATCTCTTGCTCGATCAATTCAGAAAACGATGATCTTGAATAATGAGGTGAGACAATAAGGTGCTTGTATTTTTTGATTTTATAGTTGACTTCAAAAAAATCAAAAACTTTATTGATGTCTTTCAAAATACCTTGGTGAGCTGTGAAAAGGGTATAATCTGTATAAATTTTAGCGGTATTCTCATTAAAGTTTCCTGTACTTATAAATCCATAATACACTAGTTTTTGATTTTCTAGGCGTTCTATTATACACGTTTTGCAGTGTACCTTCAGCCCGGTAACGCCAAATATAAGCTTCACACCTTCGCGTTCGAGTTTCTCTGCATATTTGATATTGTTTGCTTCATCAAATCGGGCTTGAAGCTCTATAGAAACAGTTACTCTTTTACCGTTTTTGGCAGCATTAATCAGAGAACTTGCGATATGAGAGACTGAAGCAAGTCTATAAATAGTTATCTTGATGGCTTTCACCTTTGGATCTAAAGCCGCTTCTCTCAGGAACTTCACTGTGTATGAAAAAGTCTGATAAGGAACATATTGCAGGTAATCTTTTTTTGAAATTTTCTCCAAAAGGCTTCCTTGCATCTCAAGACCAGGGACTGGTAGAGGATTTATTTTGCTATAGAGCAAATGTTTCGCTCCTAAGTCTGGAAAATTCATATAATCTCTCCTGTTGTGATATTTACCACCGGGTATAAGACTATCCGTAGTGTCAATTTCCATTTTTTTCAAAAGAAAATCTAAAGTGTCTTGTTCTATCTCTTTATCATATACAAACCTAACGGGATCACCTTCTATTCTGTCTTTTACACTTGCCGTTAGCTTTTCGATATAGCTTTTGCTTAAATCCCCTTCCAAATCTAGCTCTGCATCCCTTGTGATTTTTACCATGTGGGCTGAAATACTTTTGTAATCAAAAATATTGAAAATCACATCTAAATTATAACGAATCAAATCATCAAGTAGAATGATGTATTTATTGCCATCCTCAGAGGGTATTTCTACAAATCGTTCTATACTGGTAGGAATTTCAATAAGGATATAGCGATTGATCAGCCTATCTTTCTCTAACTGAATCATCTTGACAGCAAGATAAGCTTTGGAGTCTTTTAGGTTTGGGACTTTATCAATATCATTCAGCATAATAGTAACAAGAGCTGGGCTTACTTTCTGCAGAAAAAAATCTTTTAAAAATTTTGCCTGCTCGGTATTCACTTCATGCTCATCGATAATAAATATATTGTGTTTTTTGAGTTGGTTCTGAATAGAAGCTAAAATCTCAAGACTTTCCGCTTGTTTTTTGATAACAATTTGTGTGATTTCTTTTAGTAATCGTCCAGCATTGATACCTCCCAAGACTTTCTTGCCTGCTTTACCAGCCAGGTCTATACGCTTAACGGTTGCATATCTTACCTTAAAAAATTCATCGAGATTGTTTGAGAAAATTCCTAGAAATCTTAATCGCTCCAAAAGTGGAACACTAGGATCTGCGGCTTCTTGTAGGACTCTTTGGTTGAACTTTAGCCAGCTTAATTCTCTGTTTTCGTACTTGTTTTCTAGCATTAGCGCAAATGTTTTGGGAATAAATATAACTGAGTGTCTCCTTGCAGAAGTTGACTCCAAGACTTGACGTCAAAGGTAATACACACAAGACCTGTAGTAGGTAAATTTTCAATAGGCATACTCCCCAGACGATTAACTAATTCGGTATAAGCAGGGTTATGCCCAAAAAACATCACATTATGATGTTTAGCGTCTATACTTTTAATAAAACTCAATACCTCATCAGCTTCAAAAGTGTAAAGCTGAGGGATTATCTCAAAATCTTCATCCTGAATACCAAGTTTGAACTTAAAAAGTTCTGCAGTGGTTAGCGCTCGTTTGGCAGGACTAGAAAACATGTGGATAGTAAAATCCAAATAAGCCGTAAACGCCGCAATTACGTGCTCAGCATCTTCATAAGCTCTCGGCTGTAAGGGTCTATTCTTGTCTTCAACAGGCAGCTCCCAGGAAGATTTACCATGCCTTACTAGAATTAATCGCTTCATATCAAGGGGCTAAGCGTTCTATTGTCCAGTCTTGAGTACCTCCAGCTTTAGAGAATATAAATCTATCGTGTAGTCTATTGGGGCGTCCTTGCCAAAACTCAATAGATTCTGGCCTAACCAAAAAACCTCCCCAGTTTTCAGGTCTAGGAACATTTTTATCAGCGTACTCCTCCTCAAGTGTTTGTAGTTCATCTTCAAGCACTGTTCTATTTTTTATTATACTGCTTTGGTTAGAGACCAATGCACCAAGCTGGCTACCCTTGGGTCTTGAGGCAAAATAAGCATCTGAGGTAGATGCACTCACACGTTCTGCTATGCCTTTGATGATAACCTGGCGTTCCGTATTAGGCCAGAAGAAAGAAATGCACGTTTGTGGATGGTTTTGGAGAGATTTCCCTTTTTCGCTTTCGTAGTTGGTATAAAACACAAACCCATTAGCATCATAAGATTTCAAAAGAACAATTCTGCTTTTCGGAAATCCGTCTGTCCCAATGGTGGACACTGTCATGGCATTTGCTTCTTCTACACCTCCAGCTTCTTCTGCTTCTGCAAACCAAGTCTTGAATTGATCAATTGGGTCTTTACTCAGATTGTCTAAAACCAACTCTGATTTATCGTAAGATTTTCTGTAATTGTGCAGTTTGTTTTCCATGCAAGCAAATTAGGAAAATATAGATTCAGAAGCAATTGAATTCTGAAAATATTGAGATTAATCGTACCTGAAAATTTTTCCAGATTCTGCGATTTCTACATTACTAAATACTAATCTAGCTTCTTTTTCAAATAATGATAAATTTTTATAACGGGCGGAAAAATGACCTAGAACCAATTGATGTACGTTGGCTTTTTGAGCAATTATACCCGCTTGTTTGGCAGTAGAATGCATCGTTTTTTCACATAAATGTTCTTGATCTTCCAGAAAGGTTGATTCATGATAAAGTAAGGTAGTACCCTTTATCTGCGGAATAATGTCTGTCTTAAACACCGTGTCACTACAAAAAGCATAACTTGGAGCTGGTGCAGGAGGTTCTGTAAGGTCTTCATTTTTTATCCATTCTCCATCTTTGGTTTGAACGTCCTTACCCTTAACTATACGTTTATAATACGCCTTATCAATATTTAAATTTTGAACTTTATCGATTAATAATTTCCGATCTTTAGATTTCGCCTTAAACAAAAACCCATTGGTATAAACCCTATGCTCCAAAGGAATGGTTTCTACAGTTAGTTTTTCATTATCTAAAATAACCTCAGGCTTTGTGGAGTCTAGCTGATGAAAAATTAGCGGATAAGAGGTGTGGGCTTTACTTAGCTTGAACTGAAGCTTAATAATATCCTCAAGGCCTTGCGGCGCATAGATGTGTAGAGCAGCAGTCCTACTTAATAGGCTAAAGGTAGAAAGTAAGCCTATAAGTCCAAAATAATGATCGCCATGCAAATGAGAGATAAAAATATGGCTAAGACGAGAAAATTTAATCTTATGTTTCCGCAATAGCACTTGAGTGCCCTCTCCACAGTCTATTAGCATCAGCTCCCCGTTCACATCTAGAATCTGAGACGTTGGATAGGCATTTGCTCTTGGGGTTGCAGAATGACAGCCGAGGATAGTGAGTTGCAGCATGCTAAAATCCTAAGTCTCTTTCCATATCTTCAAGACCAATTAAATCTTCAGCTTCTTGAAGTGTGGGTACTACATTGATTTCTTCAGGTACAGTATCTATGTTGATAGTATCATTCACAATCACAAAAGACTGCCCTTGTTTTCTATGAGAATTAGAAAGCTTTAGAAATTCTAAAAGTTCTAGCAAAGTTAATTCTCCATACTTTAAAAGATCAACGGCCACATTTTGTGTTGAAAATCTATCTTGAATTCGTGTGAGGTAGGCTGCAAAATCAGTAACATCGTCTTTTTCATCCCTCACTATGATGTAATTTTGCTTTTGTTCAGTTGTCATAATTTTTAATTTTTGAAGCCAAAAGATACATGACTGCCATTCTGATTGCTACACCATTTTCTACTTGATTCAAAATTATAGAGTGTTCAGAATCTGCCACATCGCTCGTGATTTCAACTCCTCTATTTATTGGGCCTGGATGCATAATAGTGATAGGCTTTTTTAAAGCATCTAATACGGCTTTATTCACCCCATACTGCTTCACATATTCTCTGGTGCTTGGAAAGTAAGAATGCTCCATCCTCTCATGCTGAACGCGAAGCATATTAGCAATATCACACCATTCTAAAGCTTTGATGAGATTGCTTTCTACCCTAACACCAAGACTTTCGATATGCTTAGGGATAAGTGAATTAGGGCCACAAACTTTTACTTCAGCACCCAATTTCTGAAGTGTAAAGATATTGCTCAAAGCCACCCTAGAATGCATAATATCTCCTACTATCACCACTTTTTTACCAGAAACATCGCCATATTTTTCTCGTATTGAAAAGGCATCTAGCAGGGCTTGTGTAGGATGCTCGTGAGCACCATCTCCAGCATTTACAATGCTGGCCTGCACATGTTTGGAAAGAAAAACACCAGCACCAGGATTGGGATGGCGCATCACCACCATATCAACTTTCATGGCCAAAATATTATTGACCGTATCTATTAGTGTTTCACCTTTGGCTACTGAGGATGAGGATGCAGAAAAATTGATGACATCTGCACTCAATCTTTTTTCTGCCAACTCAAAAGAGAGGCGTGTTCTGGTGCTGTTTTCAAAAAAAAGATTGGCTATTGTGATATCTCTTAAGCTAGGTACTTTTTTAATAGGCCTATTGATAACTTCTTTAAATTGATCTGCCGTTTCAAAAATAAGCTGAATATCTTCAGTTGATAAATATTTGATTCCTAATAAATTTGAAACACTAAGTTCTTTCATAGTTCTCTATCAGTTGTTCAATAAATATATAGCATCTTCACCATCATATTCTTTCCAGCAAACCTTCACATGTTCATTATTAATAGCGTCTACCTTGCGTCCATTGTAGTCTGGTTGTATAGGCAGATGCCTACTAAAGCGTCTATCTATAAGCGTGAGTAGTTCTACTTTGGATGGCCTCCCAAAGGACTGAAGCGCTGTGAGGGCAGAGCGAATACTTCGTCCTGTAAACAAAACATCATCTACCAAAACCACACGTTTGTTTTCAACTACAAAATTAATGTCGGTTTCGTTAGCTTTTAGCACCTTATCTCCTCGCCTAAAATCATCCCTGTAAAACGTGATATCTAGCTTTCCATATGCTAAAGAAGTAAGCTGATATTCTGTTTTGAGAATATCATGTAGGCGTTGGGCTAAAAAACTTCCTCTTGGCTGAATTCCAATGAGTACAGAATTTTTAAAGGTCTTATGGTTTTCAACTAGTTGACAAGCTAAGCGCTGAAGAATTATGTTTATTTCGTCTGCATTAAGTAGCAATTTCTGGCTCATCCTTAGTTAATATTTGAAATACAAAAGTAATTAAAATAAGCTATAATGATAAATACAAGGTTAAGATTGTAAATTTGTTTTTAAATTTCAATCACATTTTCAAAAAATAATAATAAACTTGTTGCTTTATTCATCAACTTTTGAAAATATCACTGAAGCACATAGGTCCTGGGTCCCTTTTAGCAAGTGCAGCTATAGGCGTATCTCATTTGGTCCAAGCAACTAGAGCTGGTGCAGGCTATGGTGTCATTTTGATTTTTGCTATTCTTATAGCCTGCCTTACTAAATATCCGTTTATGGAATTTGGGGCAAGATATACAGCTGCTACTGGCAAAAACTTGATAGATGGCTACAGGTCTCTTGGCCAAAAATATGTTGTCGCCTTTGCAGTTCTCACCATTTCTACCATGTTCATCATACAAGCTGCTGTTACCATTGTTTCTGCGGGTCTGGCAGAATATTTATTTGGTTTTGGTTGGTCAAACTTTACTTGGAGTTTTTTATTAATTGTCTTTTGCATCCTTATCTTAATCATTGGAAAATACAAAAGATTAGACCTTCTGATGAAAATTATAGTGAGTCTTTTGACGATTTCTACGCTGTTTGCTGTAATTATCGCTGCCTTTCAAGTTGATTTTAGTGCAGTAAGTTTCAATTCATCACCGGAGTTATGGAAACTAAGCGGCATTGGTTTTTTGATTGCTTTGATGGGATGGATGCCAATTCCTATCGATGCTTCTGTATGGCATTCTATCTGGGCACAAGAAAAAATAAAACAATCTCAGCAGCCAATAAGTCCAAAAACTAGTAGTTTTGATTTCAATTTAGGCTACATTTCTGCTACTGTTTTAGGTGTTCTGTTTTTTCTAATGGGACTTTTTCTCATGAATGCCAGTGACGTTAGTTTTGCCTCTGGCAGTGTAGCCTTCTCTGCACAGTTAATTGAAATGTACTCCCAAACTTTAGGAAGCTGGAGTAGAATTTTGATAGCTTTTATAGCTTTCATTACCATGTTTAGCACTACACTTACGGTAACTGATGCATTTCCTAGGGTGATGGCAAAACTCCTGAAAAACAACTCCTCTACACAACAGGAGTCTCGTCTTTACCACACATTCATCTTCATTGTTCCTTCTGTTGCTTTAGGTATTTTGTTTTTTCTTAAAGGTTCATTTACAACTTTAGTAGATTTTGCTGCTGGCTTATCCTTTCTGGCATCACCAGTGCTTGGCTGGTTCAATCTAAAGTTGATGCTTCACCAAAAAAACTCAATTTTGATAAGTCCAAGATATCTTAATTTTTCTAGAGTATGCCTATTCTTTTTGGTATGTTTTGGCCTTGGGTATATTGTGTTCGAATTTATTTCATAAAAAAACCCACGGGTTAGCGTGGGTTTTGGACTATATTATGAAAGGAGTGTTTATTTCACTTCTTCAAAATCTACATCTTCTACATCGCTATCATCACCACCTTTGGCGTCTCCAGCGTCAGGTCCTGGCTGTGCACCACCACCTTGTTGAGATTCTGCTTGTGCTTTATACATCTCTTCAGACACAGTTTTCCAAGCTTCATTTAGTTTATCTAAAGCTGGTGTAACCTTCTCGAGTTCTTTGGTTTCATAAGCTGCTTTCAACTCTTCTAGAGCCTCTTCAATAGGTTTCTTCTTATCATCAGAAATTTTATCTCCAAACTCTTTCATCTGGCTTTCAGTTTGGAAAATCATAGCATCTGCTTCGTTCAGCTTATCTACCTTTTCTTTCGCTTTTTTATCAGCTTCAGCATTAGCTTCAGCTTCTTGCTTCATTTTGTTGATTTCCTCTTCTGTTAATCCTGAAGAAGCTTCAATTCTAATATCCTGAGATTTTCCAGTAGCTTTATCTGTAGCGCTTACTTTGATGATACCATTAGCATCTATATCAAAGGTAACTTCAATTTGCGGCACACCTCGCTTTGCTGGTGGGATACCATCTAGGTGAAATCTTCCTATAGTTTTGTTGTCTGCAGCCATAGGACGCTCACCTTGTAGTACATGAATTTCAACACTTGGCTGGTTGTCTTGGGCTGTAGAAAACACCTGTGATTTCTTGGTAGGTATAGTAGTATTGGACTCTATAAGTTTAGTATTAACGCCTCCCATAGTTTCTATACCTAGAGAAAGTGGCGTTACATCAAGAAGCAATACGTCTTTGACGTCACCCGTCAAGACACCACCTTGAATACCAGCACCTATGGCCACGACTTCATCAGGGTTTACCCCTTTACTTGGTTTTTTTCCGAAGAAATCTTCCACAGCTTTTTGTACCGCTGGAATTCTGGTAGATCCTCCTACAAGAATAACCTCATCAATATCACTTGTACTAAGTCCAGCAGCTTTCAACGCCTTCTCACATGGCGTGATTGTTCTTTTAACCAAGTCTGAAATTAATTGTTCAAACTTTGATCTTGAAAATGTTCTCACCAAGTGCTTAGGACCGCTTTGAGTAGCCGTCACATAAGGAAGATTGATTTCAGTAGAATTTGATGATGATAATTCAATTTTAGCTTTTTCAGCGGCTTCTTTCAATCTCTGAAGAGCCATAGCATCTTTTCTGAGGTCAATATCTTCATCTTTGATGAATTCTTCAGCTAGCCAGTCTATAATCACTTCATCCACATCATCTCCACCTAGGTGAGTATCACCATCTGTAGCCAATACTTCAAAAACGCCATCACCTAATTCTAGGATAGAAACATCGTGCGTACCACCACCAAAATCAAACACTGCTATTTTTTGATCTTTGTCCTTTTTATCTAGACCGTATGCTAAAGCTGCTGCTGTAGGTTCGTTGATGATTCTGCTCACTTTCAAACCAGCAATTTCTCCAGCTTCTTTAGTTGCTTGTCTTTGAGAATCGTTGAAGTAGGCTGGAACTGTAATTACAGCTTCAGTCACTTCTTGTCCTAAATAATCTTCTGCGGTTTTCTTCATTTTCTGAAGCACCATTGCAGACAGCTCTTGTGGTGTGTACATTCTTCCGTCTATATCTACACGGGCTGTATCATTTTCACCTTTTACCACTTTGTAAGGAACTCTATCTACTTCTTTGGTAGATTCTGAAAATTTATTCCCCATAAATCTTTTGATAGAGGAAATCGTTTTTTCAGGATTTGTCACCGCTTGACGCTTTGCAGGATCGCCTACTTTTATCTCACCACCTTCTACAAATGCAATCACAGAAGGGGTTGTTCTTTTTCCTTCAGCATTAGGAATCACCGTTGGCTCATTCCCCTCCATCACAGAGACGCAAGAGTTGGTAGTTCCTAAATCTATACCTATAATCTTACTCATAATAGTTATTTTTTGTGTTCTTAATAATTGATTTCGATTACTAAAAGTCAATCTTTATGCCATCAAAATCAGTATGACAGAGTGTCATATTGCTGATTTTAGATCACAACCACATTATTTTGAAAGATTATGAATTTAATCTCAATAAAAACTTGAATATTTGTAATTTGGTAAACAAAGCATAAAAATAATGAAGAAAGTTGAATGTATAAGCGTTTTTGATATGCTAAAGATTGGCATTGGGCCGTCAAGTTCTCATACACTTGGGCCTTGGAGGGCTTCTCAACGCTGGATAGAGGAACTGAAGGATGACGAGCTTTTGGATAAGATTAAAAAAATTGAAATTTATCTCTATGGCTCTTTGTCCTTAACTGGGAAGGGGCATGCTACAGATATTGCTGCTATTTTAGGTTTATGCGGTCATGACCCTGTGACGATGGACATCACAAAAATAGAAGGAGAAATTGATAGAGTTAAAAATGAAGGCAAATTGAACCTAAATAATACACGCTATATTGATTTTGATTTTAAAACTGATGTCAGATTCGAAAAGGATTTTAAAGCATTTCATCCTAATGGAATTACTTACAAAGCCCTATTAGAAAATGGTGATTCAGTTGAATCTACCTTCTATTCCATCGGAGGTGGTTTTGTAGTAAAAGAAGACCGCAAAAATGCCAAGCAGAAAGAAGAAGAACTCAAAAGTTTTCCTTTTCAAATTGATTCCGCACAAGAGCTTATAGACTATTGTAATCAAGAACAAAAAATCATTTCTGAAATTGTCCTAGAAAATGAAAAATCATTGAGAAGTGAGGTTGACATCCACGCTGGTTTAGAAAAAATCTGGGAAGTGATGTTGGAATCTATGTACATAGGTTGCCATACTGAAGGCACATTGCCAGGCGGACTGAACGTCAATAGAAGAGCTGCCAAAATGAATAAAAATCTACTTGAACAAAGGTTTGGACAGTATAGCACCCCACATGAGTGGCTGGAGACGATCAGGATGAAGGAAGTGAAATTCAGACAAATACTACAATGGGTAAGTTGTTTTGCTATCTCTGTGAATGAGGTAAATGCGTCGTTGGGTCGTGTAGTTACTGCGCCCACCAATGGAAGCTCTGGCACTATGCCAGCGGTAATGATGTATTATATGGTGATAGAAAATCATAAGGCCACCTTCGAAGATTTAAAAAGATTTATGCTTGTAGCTGGCGAGATAGGAAGTTTATTTAAAAAAGGAGCGACTATTTCTGCAGCTATGGGCGGTTGCCAAGCAGAAATTGGAGTTTCATCTGCTATGGCTGCAGGCGCTCTTACCGAACTGATGGGCGGCACACCAGAGCAAGTGCTTATGGCTAGTGAAATTGCTATGGAACATCACCTAGGCATGACCTGCGATCCTATAGCTGGTTTGGTACAAATACCCTGCATAGAGCGCAATGCTATGGGAGCCATCAAAGCCATAAACGCTGCAGAAATTGCCATGGAATCTGACGCGACTAAGGCCAAAGTTCCTCTAGATAAAGTCATTGCTACCATGTGGGACACCGCTCAGGATATGACCTCAAAATACAAAGAAACCTCTGAAGGCGGACTTGCCATCAAGGTAAATATGAGTGATTGCTAAAGCCAAGAGATGGTTAAATTGATTTTCAAAGCTTTTAGCTATTACTGGCATGTATAATATAGTCGTATAAATAGTCCCCACAGATTTTTAAAACCTGTGGGGACTATGAACTTAGATAGAAATTAGTTGAGATTATGAAATAAGCATGACTATTTAATACCTACCAACTCTAAATCAAATACCAAAATAGAATTAGCAGGAATGACCCCACCTACTTCTCTATCGCCGTAAGCTAAGTGTGGAGGTATGACGAATTGAGCCTTTGTGCCTTGGTTGAGTAGCAGTAGGCCTTCGTCCCAGCCTTCTATCACATGTCCAGCTCCCACAGGGAACTCAATAGGTTGCTTTCTTTTGTAAGACGAATCGAACACTGTTCCATCCGTAAGACTTCCTTTGTAGTGTACACTCACTGTCTGTCCTTTTTGAGGGTTTGCGCCAGAACCTTCATTGGTAATTTGATAACGCAGACCACTTTCAGTGGCAATAAATCCTTTTGAAATTTCATCGAGTTTCCTTGCAGCTTCAGCTTTTAGTTTAGCTTCTCTTTCAGCTTTAGCTGCATTAAAAGCTACAAAACTTTTCACAGCATCAAAGGTTTTAGCCTCATCTCCAATGCGTTCAATTTCTACAGAATTTAAGGTATCATTCATCTCGATAGCGTCCACCACTGCTTGACCTTCTACAACATAGCCAAACACTGTGTGCTTACCATCTAGCCAAGGCGTGGCATTGTGTGTGATAAAAAACTGACTCCCATTAGTTCCTGGACCTGCATTAGCCATAGATAGGACACCTGCACGGTCGTGCTTCAATTCTGGATGTATTTCATCATCAAATTGATAACCAGGACCGCCAGTTCCATTGCCTTTAGGATCTCCACCTTGAATCATAAAATTGTCTATCACCCTATGAAATACCAGTCCATCATAGTAGGCTGTTCCTAAACCTTTAGCTGAGTTTTCTATTTTTCCTTCAGCAAGACCTACAAAATTACCCACCGTTCCTGGGGTTTTATCAAAGGTAAGTTGCACTTTGATGTTACCTTTCGTCGTATTGAAATTTGCGTATATTCCGTTTTCCATGATTTGTTTTTTAGTTTGCAAATTTAAGATTAAATCTAAATTAGGACAGTTCAAATTCAGTTTAAACTTTGAATGGTACCAAGTTATTGGTTGTAGATATAAATTTCAGTAGCGCCTAATCCATATTTTTGATAGTCTGCATCGTAAAATTCAATTTGATCATAACGTCTAAAGAGGGTTTGCAATTCAGCTTTAAGCACCCCCTGCCCTACGCCATGTATAAAGACAACACGTTTGATTCGTTTTGAAATGGCAAATTCTATCTTTTTGCGGCTATGCTCTAGCTGCATGTTGAGCATTTCAAAGTTAGAAAGGTGTGTGGTTTTATCAGTCAGCTGATGTATATGCAAATCCACTTCCATAGCTGGTTGCTGGCGTTTTGGCTTTTGTGATGGTCTTGGAGTGTTGGGGCTTAAATCAGATTTCAGCTTCTTGATGAGGCCTTCATCTTCAAAATCAATCTCTAAATCTGAATCGGTTTTAACTAAAAGAGTAGTAGGAACTTTCATTTCGAATCCATCTGTCGTCTCGAAGGTGACCTCATCAGTTTCTACCTTCACTACTCTACCTGCTACATCATCATCTATCAATTCTACTTTATCCCCTATGCTGAAGTTTTTATTGCTCATCTTCAGTATCATTTTCATCTCTTGGGTTATCACTAGCCCATTGCTTAGTAGAATTGTATAACCCAATCATGAGGAGAAGAAGGCCTCCTACTTTTAGATAGACGTTTTCATTTTCGCCTGTAAGGTCAAAGATAATTAAAATAGCTCCTATAATTATAAAAGCGGTGTAGAGCGCTTGCTTCTTGGTATTGATCATTGGAAAGTAATTTTCAACTGACAAAGATAGGGTCAATTTTCGTTAAGCGCCAATAATTCTTCTAAGTGATTTCTAGTATTGGAAAGTCTAGGAATCTTGTGCTGTCCTCCTAGCTTGTTGTGCTGTTTTAACCAGTGCTGAAAAAGTTTAGGTTTAGCTTTGTGGATTTTGAGTAGATCCAAAGTCATATTATTGTAGCGTTTTGCTTCATAATCGCTATTGATATCTTGGAGGTTTTTATCAAGAAGGTATTGAAACTCTTCAAGACTTTCAGGCGGTGTTTTGAATTCTAAAATCCACTCATGAGCGCCTTTGCTTTTGCCTTCCATATATACAGGAGCTGCTGTATATTCAACAACTTCACAATTTAAATCTTGTGAAGTTTTTTTGATGGCAGTTTCAGCATTTTCAATAATCAACTCCTCGCCAAATGCATTGATAAAATGTTTTGTTCTCCCCGTTACTCGAATTCTAAATGGATCGAGAGAGGTGAACCGAATAGTATCTCCAATTTTGTAACGCCACAATCCTGAGTTAGTCGTAATAACAATAGCGTAATTTTCTCCTATTTCCACCTCTTCAAGGTTGATCACCTTTTCATCCGAAGTACCGTAAGTGGACATGGGGATAAATTCAAAAAATATCCCATAATCCAGCATTAGTAATAAGTCTTTAGAATCATTTGTGTCTTGCGCTGCAAAAAAGCCTTCAGAAGCATTGTAAATTTCATAATACTTCATCTTTGCACTAGGGATAAGTTCCTTGTATTGATTTGTGTAGGGTTCAAAACTCACACCCCCATGAAAATAAACTTCTAACTCTGGCCAAACTTCAGAAATAGAAGCTTTGCCAGAAGTTTTGAGCACATCATTAAGCAAAACAAGCATCCATGAAGGTACCCCAGCCAGGCTAGTAACGCGTTCTTTTATGGTTTCATCTACAATGGCTTGCATTTTAGTTTCCCAATCGCTCATCAAGGAAATATCACTACTAGGTGTGCTACTATAACTGGCCCAAAAAGGCATATTATAAATAAGCAATGCAGAAAGGTCTCCGTAGGAAGTCCCCTTGTCTTGATAAATTTCTTTGCTACCGCCCAGCCTTAAACTTTTGCCTTTAAATAGTTTGGAATCTGGATTGTTATTAAGGTACATACAGAGTAAATCCTTGCTAGCTGCATAGTGGCAGTCTTCCAGAGACTCTTGGCTCACAGGGATAAATTTGCTTTTGGAGCTTGTAGTACCACTAGATTTGGCAAACATAGTGATAGGTGTAGGCCATATAATGTTTTTCTCTCCATCTCTACACCGTTCAAAAGTAGATTCAAAATCTTCGTAAGACTGAACAGGGACACGTTCTTTAAAGGTTTTGTAAGTTTTTATATCAGCGAAGCCGTATGTTTTACCAAATTCCGTATTTTGGGCTTTGTAAATCAAGTCTAAAACCAACTCATTTTGAACTTCAGTAGGATGTTTTTTAAACAATTCCATATGATGAATTCGTTTTTTAAGTATCCAGGAGGCGAAAGAGTTTATAATTGGTAACGGCATAAAGGAGCAAAGTTTAAACTAACTAAGTATTTATCAAACATACTAAAAAATGAGATATAGAGGGGTCTTAAGAAAAATGAAAACTGAAATTAATGATGAAGTTGATTACTTTTTGGAATTTGACGGCGATGTAGTTCATCTCAATCAGCTTTTGAATAAAGACATAGGCTTTCATTTTTTGGAGCACCAATGCCTGAATTGTGAAAAAAACAAAAAAATATTTAGACAAGGGTTTTGCTATGATTGCTTCCAAAATATCCCAAGCGCTGGGCAGTGGATAATGCACCCTGAACTTAGTACAGCGCACTTGGACAAGGAGGATAGAGATTTAGCTTATGAAAAAAAAGTCCAACTGCAACCGCACATTGTGTATTTAGCAAATTCTAGCAATGTAAAAGTGGGTGTAACACGAAAAACTCAAATTCCTACCCGCTGGATAGACCAAGGTGCTCATGAGGCTATTGCTATATTAGAAACTCCAAATCGCTATTTAGCTGGAATAACAGAAGTGGAACTAAAAAAACATGTTGCCGACAAAACTAACTGGCGAACTATGCTGAAAAATGAAATACAAGATAAAAATTTAGTAGAAGAGCGAGAAAAACTAAAAGCATTTATACCTGAAGAAGCTAAAGCCTATTACCTTTCTTCTTCTGAAGAATATAACATCAACTTTCCTGTGCTTGACTACCCTAAAAAACCAAAAAGTATAAATTTAGAAAAAAACAATTCTTACAATGGAAAACTAATGGGCATAAAAGGGCAGTATCTTATGTTTGAAGGAGATTTTGTATTCAATGTAAGGAATAGCGAAGGCTTAGTCGTCGATTTTGAACTATTATAGAAACAAAAATACCCTGTGGTAACGTACCACAGGGTTATTTGGTCATCAAAAAAAAAGGCTTACATATTATCTTTCTCTCTCAAAGATTGAATGTATTGCGCTTTCTTAAGGTTTTGTCTTTTTTCTACAGATTTTTTCGTGAATTGTTTTTTATCACGAAGAGTTTGAAGAACTTTAGTATCTCTAAACTTACGCTTGAGACGCTTTAGAGCTCTTTCAATTTTCTCACCATCTTTTACTTTAACTACTAACATATACTGATTAATTATTTACAGTTGACTTAAAAATTTCGAAGTGCAAATATAGATATTTCATTTATTAAAAAGCTATCAAACGTATATTTTTCAATATTTAATTTGTATTTCTTTTACATCAAAGGATTCCAATCTATCGTCTTCAAATTCTACAACCAATCTTCCAAAATTATCTATTCCTTTTAATAGGCCTTGAGCCATAGTACCATCTGGAAATTGTAGCATACTTACCTTCTCGTATCTAAAAAGAGATTTGTAGTACAAAGAGCGCACGAAGGACAAATCGTTTTTGTTGAAAAGCTCTGGAACAGTTTCCAATTCATCTAATAAAGAAGACAAGACACTATCCAGATCAAAAGCAGTATCGCACATGAGTTTCATGGATGTAGCTTTAGGAAGACCTACGAACTCCACTTGATTCACATTGAGCCCTATCCCTACTATACTCGACCCTTCATCTCCTTGAGACATCATATTTTCAATTAAAATTCCACTAATTTTATGCTGACGTGACAGGATGTCGTTTGGCCATTTTATAGATACCTTAGGCATGTCATACTTTATAAGTGTGTTTTTTATAGCCAAGGCTACAAGGGCACTAAGCTTGAAAGTGTCTTTATAAATAGACTTCAATCTAGGCATGTACACACTAAAGGTAAGATTCTCTCCTGGGTTACTCACCCACGCAGATCCTCGCTGTCCTCTACCCTCTATTTGATTTTCGGCAACTACACAAAGAGGCTTTACAGTGGGATGTTTTTTAATATAAGCTTTCAAAAAGCTGTTAGTGGAACTTATGGCATCAACTTTGACAACTCTCATAGAATGTATTAGATACTGAATAATCTTTTGTTAACTGTCGCAAAAAAAGGTATTAAAAACCTATTTTTGCGTTAAAATTAAAAACTTTTAATGAGTACAAATAAAGACCAAGTAGATCAACTTATTACATACATTATACAAGGTATAGAAGACGTCAAAGGAAATGACATTGAAATCATAGATTTAAGAGAGATAGAAAACACGGTGTGTGACTACTTCATCGTTTGCTCAGGAACCTCAAACACGCAGGTAGATGCCATACAAAGTTCTGTAAGAAAAGTAGTAAGCAAAGCAATGCAAGACAAACCTTGGCATATAGAAGGTTTAGAGAATTCTGAGTGGGTGCTTATGGATTATGTGGACGTAGTTGTGCATGTTTTTCAGAAACACATCAGAGCATATTATGATATAGAAAGCTTGTGGGGAGACGCAAAAATAACGTCTATTGAATCTAAATACTAAATTAAGATAACGAGAGAATGGCTAAAAAAGCAACGCAGAAAAAAACCGAAAATAAAGATCCAAAGAAACCTAAATTTAATTCCTACTGGATTTATATAGGCATAATTGTCATATTTTTAGGTGTACAGCTTTTGGGTGGGAGTGGCTTCAGCAATCCAGAAAAAACTAGTCCTGCTCAATTTGAAAATTACCTTAGGAATGGGGATGTGGATAAAGTGAACATCATCAAAAACTCCAGAGTAGCAGAAATTTTTCTGACTACTGAGGCTAAATCAAAGCCTGAACATAAAGGAGCAAATGATGAGGAAGTATTTGCATCATCTGGCGCACCAGATTACTCATTTGAGTTTGGAGATCTTCAGAATTTTGAAAATACGATCGAAAAAATAAAAGAAGAACAAAACCTAAGCACCAGTGTGTATTACGAAACCAGGTCTAATTATTTTAGTGAGATACTCATCGGGTTGCTACCCATCATCTTAATCGTTGGGATTTGGATCTTCATCATGAAACGTATGAGCAAAGGTGGTGGCGGTGGTCCTGGTGGCCAACTTTTCAATATTGGAAAGTCCAAAGCAAAATTATTTGATGAAAAGAAAGAAATCAAGACCTCCTTTAAAGACGTTGCTGGCCTTGAAGGTGCTAAAGATGAGGTACAGGAGATTGTAGATTTCCTAAAACACCCAGACAAATACACAAACCTAGGCGGAAAAATACCCAAAGGAGCTCTGCTTGTAGGCCCTCCTGGCACTGGTAAAACCTTGTTAGCAAAAGCAGTAGCTGGTGAAGCAGGTGTACCTTTTTTCTCGTTATCTGGTTCAGATTTTGTAGAAATGTTTGTTGGTGTAGGAGCTTCTCGAGTACGGGATTTATTTAAGCAAGCAAAAGACAAATCACCTTCCATCATTTTCATAGATGAAATAGATGCCATAGGACGATCTAGAGGAAAAGGAAACATGTCCGGTTCTAATGATGAACGTGAAAACACACTTAACCAACTCCTTACTGAAATGGATGGTTTTGGCACCAATACCAATGTAATTGTAATTGCTGCGACAAATAGGGCTGATGTTCTAGACAAAGCGCTGATGAGGGCGGGAAGATTTGACAGACAAATCTACGTAGATCTTCCAGATGTAAGGGAACGTGAAGAGATTTTTGAAGTACATCTGAAACCCCTAAAAAAGGTTGATAATGAACTAGAGACAGAGTTTTTAGCTAAACAGACTCCTGGTTTTTCTGGAGCAGACATAGCCAATCTTTGCAACGAAGCCGCTTTGATAGCAGCAAGAAACAACAGCAAGGCTGTAGGTAAACAAGACTTCTTGGATGCAGTAGATAGAATAGTTGGTGGACTTGAGAAAAAGAATAAAATCATGTCTGTAGAAGAGAAACGCGCCATTGCTTTTCATGAAGCTGGACATGCTACAGTAAGCTGGATGCTAGAATTTGCAGCACCTCTTGTAAAAGTCACCATTGTGCCAAGAGGTCAATCTCTGGGTGCAGCATGGTACCTTCCAGAAGAACGACAAATTGTAAGAACCGAACAAATTCTGGATGAAATGTGTGCTACTATGGGTGGTAGAGCAGCAGAGAAAGTGATCTTTGGCAAAATATCCACTGGAGCATTAAGTGATTTAGAAAAAGTAACTAAACAAGCTAAAGCCATTGTCACCATATATGGACTGAATGATAAGATTGGTAATTTGACTTATTATGATTCTTCAGGACAATCTGAATACAGTTTCACAAAACCTTATAGTGATAAAACTTCGGAATTAATTGATGAAGAAATTTCAAAATTAATAGAAGAACAGTATCAAAGAGCAATTAGTATTTTGGAAGACAACAAGGATAAGCTCACGAAACTTGCAGAATTGCTTTTAGAAAAAGAAGTTATATTCAAAGATAATCTGGTTGAAATTTTTGGTGAAAGACCATTCAAAAAGCCAGAAATGATAAATTCTTATGAAAAGAAACTAGACAAAAAGGAAGACTCAACACCTAAGGATAACACTGATAAAGAAGAGAATGAGAAAGAAAATGGGAAGGTGAATAGTTAGGGTATTCAAAATTATGGACAGTTATTTAAAAAAATCTGAATTTGTCTCAAGCAATCTCAGGTTTTTTTTTATATTCATGATTTAAAAATAAATAATAGTGATGTAAATTTATGAACTTTTTAAAGAGGCTACTTGGTATAAATAAAACAAAAGAAGTAACTGACGAAAATGGAAATGAAATAGGTGAATTTATGCCTGTACCTGAAATGCCTGTTGATGAAGAATTTGTTCAAAATTTTAAAAATAACCACGGTAAGTTTTTATATTGTGAAGACAAAAATGAATTAAGACTTAATTTCTCTGAAATTTTAAAAGAAAACAACTGGGACGAAGGCGAAGTTTATTGTAGTAATAGTTCAATCTGCGAAGATTTTCAACACAAGCATTTAAAATTTAATAAAAATACCAAAGCTGACTTCTTTCTTTCGGACTGTGAGTTTTTAATATCAAATACTGGTGCTATTTTAGTTAGTTCTAGTCAGCTTGGTGATAAGAGATTGTCAGATTTACCTCTTAATTTTGTGATTATAGCCAAAACAAGTCAGCTGATTAAGACTATTGGAGAAGGACTTCAGAACATCAACAAAAAGCAACATAGAAATCTTCCTACAAATATTACAACCATAAAAACTTTTAGCCAAAATAAAGATTCTAATTTTATGAACTACGGAAGTACCCCAAAAAACCTATATTTGCTCCTTTTAGAAGACTTATAGTAGATGTCTGAAATCATTAAAAGAAGCCTAACTGGTGCTTTATATATAGTTGTAATTGTTTCCTCAGCATTGTTGCATCCTTACCTCTTATTAACATTCTTCACAAGTGTTGGTTTTATATGTTTATATGAGTTTCAAACCTTATTGAAGTTCAGGAATAGTATCTCATACGTATCGCTTATCGTCCTGCTTTATTATTTCAATTTTACTGAAAATTATATGCCACTTCTACTGGCTTATATGGCAATGACGTTAGTTGTGAAAATAGCCTTGCTAAAAGACTTATTCACTTTAAGCCACATCCCTATTTTTGATGGCAGAAAACATTTACTTACATTGTTCTATATAGTACCCTCCATTCTATTTTTAACACTGATTCCTAGTTATAAAGATGATTATGAATACGTTTTGGTGGGGATATTTGTCTTGATTTGGACCAATGATTCTTTCGCTTATTTAGTAGGAAAGACTATTGGCAAAACAAAGCTATTTGAAAGAATTTCACCTAAAAAAACCATTGAAGGATTCATAGGAGGTGCAGTAGCTTCTTTACAGATGAGTTATTTGATCTATATGTATGTAGATTTACTCCACTGGTGGGCATGGGTTATGATGGCCGTCTTGATAAGTATATTTGGAACACTTGGAGACTTGGTGCAATCCAAATTCAAACGAAAAGCAGACGTAAAAGATAGTGGAAAAATCATGCCTGGACATGGTGGCATTTTCGACAGGATGGATAGTATGCTTTTTTCTAGTACATTTGTTTTTATTTTCATTATACTGGTTGATTATGTTTCATAAAGAGGGTTACAAAATTCTTGTATCAAGCTTAATAGGTTTGATTATTATAAATCTTATTTCTAATTTTTTTATAGATAAAAAGCAACAATGGCTTGTCATTTTGATTTTCGTCGCCTCTTTTATAATGTTTGTTTTGATTGCCCAATTTTTCAGAAACCCAAAACGAAAAATCGAAAAACACCCAAACCACATCTTAGCTCCTGTAGATGGCAAAGTAGTAGCTATAGAAAAGGTGTTTGAACCAGAGTTTCTAAAAAGAGACTGTTTGCAAGTTTCTATATTTATGTCTCCTCTAAATGTCCACGTGACACGCTATCCAATAGGTGGAAAAATAATTTATAGCAAATACCACCCGGGGAAGTTTTTGGTAGCCTGGCATCCAAAATCTAGTGAAGAAAATGAAAGAACTAGTGTCGTTTTAAAAACTGAAAAATTTGGAGATGTCCTTTACAGGCAAATCGCAGGGGCTGTAGCCAGAAGAATTGTAAATTATGCTATAGAGGGTGATACCGCTAAGCAAGGAGAAGACTCAGGTTTTATAAAATTCGGTTCTCGAGTAGATGTATTTTTACCTGAAAACGCAGATGTAAATGTTGGCATAAACGAAATGGTGAAAGGTGGTGAAACTATTATATCTAATCATGCGCAATGGAGCAAGAGTTAAGACACTATACAGACGATAAATTAGATCGGGTTTTTGAAATAGCTTATTCAAAAGTAAGTGAAACCTCTAAAAAATTTCCTCAAGATGTATTGCTTTACTTTTATGCCTATTATAAACATGCCCGAAATGAATTCGATTTAAAAGTCTCTCAAAATCCTGTAAACGGGGAAGAGCTGGTCAATGCTTTTAAAGCCAACGCCATGTTTCAAATCAAGAAGTTTTCTGAGCGGGAATCTAAAATTAAATACATATTACTTGCTAAAAAATACCTTAAAGACGAGTTTATAATCGAATAAAAAAGGCAACGCATCACTGAGTTGCCTTCACAATTTTATAGAGATAAAATTACAAGCTCTCCAAACTTTTCTGGATGGTTTGAATCTGAGCTAGTGCATCTTCCTTTTTTTTATTTTCAATAGCCACAACCTTTTCTGGAGCATTGTTCACAAACCTTTCATTTGATAGCTTTTTCTCTACAGAGTTCAGGAAGCCTTTGTAATACTTTAGTTCTTCTTCGAGCTTTGCTTTTTCTGCTTCAACATCAATAGCCCCCTCAATTGGGATAAAATATTCATTGGATTTCACCCTAAACGTCAAACTCCCTTCGATAGCAGATGAAGAGTAATTTAATGTTTTAACATTACCCATTTTCATGATAACATGATCTAAGGTTTTTGATACAGATTCATTATTCATCACAACCAGATCTATAGAATTTTTAAAAGAAATAGTTTTCTCCTTGCGTATTGTTCTGATGCCTGATATCACTTCAGAAGCAAAAGAAAAGTCTGAAATTAATTGTGTATCGTACTCCTCAAAAGCAGGCCATGAAGATACTGTAAGTGCTTCATCTACAGATCTTTCTTTGATATGATGCCATATATCTTCTGTAATGAAAGGCATAAACGGATGCAAAATTTTCAGATTATCTTCAAAAAGAGCTATAGCTGCTTGCAATGTGATTTTATCAATAGGGCGTTTGTAGTCAGGTTTTATTAGCTCTAAAAACCAAGAACAAAAATCGTCCCACACCAACTTATAGCTTGTCATTAAGGCGTCAGATATTCTATATTTGCTGTAGTGATCTTCTAGCTCTCTGAGCTTATCTTGAAATACTGAGCTGTACCATTTTACGGCTATTTTCGAAGACTCTGGCTGGTCTAGGTCCTCGCTTACCTCCCAAGAGGTAATCAATTTGAAAGCGTTCCAAATTTTATTTCCAAATCCTTTACCTTGCTGGCACAGTGCCTCATCAAAAAGTAGATCATTGCCAGCGGCATTGCTGAGCAGCAACCCAACTCTGACGCCATCCGCGCTGTAATTTTCAATTAATTTGAGGGCGTCTGGAGAATTTCCTAAAGATTTAGACATTTTCTGACGCTTTTTATCCCTTACCAAACCAGTGAGATAAACATTTTCAAATGGTCTTT
>Ga0102930_1000028_pt1 | contig 40872 bp, 34 predicted proteins | sample SalPon1_B_H2O_MG_FD_84514 | JGI IMG/M metagenome (GOLD analysis project Ga0102930, IMG submission 84514) | Salt pond water microbial communities from South San Francisco under conditions of wetland restoration - Salt Pond MetaG R1_B_H2O_MG | ecosystem: Environmental > Aquatic > Non-marine Saline... | reverse complement strand
TGCTGATTTGCTCCAGGAAATGGGCATGTCGGTCGCACAGCTACCTGGCGGCGAAATTGTGCCAGCCATGGAGCGTGGCGTTATTGATGCGTTTGAGTTCAATAACCCATCCTCTGATAGTGACTTTGGCGCGCAGGATGTGGCCAAGAATTACTACCTCGGCTCCTACCACCAGGCCAGTGAGTCATTCGAGTGGCTGTTTAACCGCGACATGCTCGAAAGCCTTGATGACGACCTGCAGGCAATTCTGCTGCACGCGGTTGAAGCGGCTTCGACGTCGAACACGGCCACCGCGCTGGATCGGTACTCGGCTGACCTTGAGTCCCTGCAGACCGAGTCAGGCGTTACCGTGCATCGGACCTCTGACGAAATTCTGGCCGCTCAGCTTGAGGCCTGGAGTACTCTGATTCCAACCTTGGAAGAGGACGACTTCATGCGTCGAGTCATGGAAAGTCAGAAAGAATGGGTAGAGCGCACCGTGTTCTACGAGCTCATGAATCAGCCTGACCTGCAGCTCGCTTATGAGCACTTCTTCCCAGGTCGGCTTAATATGTAAGACTCCGCAGAGTCCGATAATCTGCCTCGGCCTTTTTGGGCCGGGGCAGTTTTTTATTACAGCTGATTAAGAGCCGGTTATGCTTCAAGTCATTCACTTTATCGATCGCTTTACAACTTGGGTTGGGCGCAGTTTTTCCTGGCTGATTTTGTTGATGGCATTTGGTATGGGTTACGAGGTGCTATCGCGTTATTTGTTTAATGCGCCAACGGCATGGGCATATGACATGTCGTACATTCTCTACGGCACATTATTTATGGTGGGTGGCGCCTACACGCTCTCACGTAATGCGCATGTCCGGGGTGACTTTCTTTATCGGCTTTGGAAGCCTCGAACGCAGGCAAAAGTTGAGCTGACTTTGTATGTCTTATTTTTCTTTCCCGGCATCCTTGCGCTCGCGTTTGCCGGCGGAAAATATGCCAGTCAATCGTGGGGATACATGGAGACAAGCGTTTTCTCGCCTGCCGGTGTGCCCATTTTTCATTTTAAAACGATGTTAGTCGTTGGTGCCGTTCTAATGCTCATTCAGGGAGTCGCGCAGGTCTGTCGTTGCCTTGTGTGCATTCGCAGTGGGGAGTGGCCAGCTGACGTTCATGACGTCACTGAATTAGAAGACCAACTACTTGAAAGTGGTGGTCAAGACTATGTGAAAAACCCTTTGGATATTGGTTCGGCAACCGGAGGTAAGGATCAATGAGTGATCCCCAAATTGGGATCCTGATGTTAGGGATCTTCATTCTCTTTATCTTTTTAGGGTTTCCTATTGCCTTTACGCTCATGGCGCTAGGGATTGCGTTTGGCTACTTTGCTTACTTCGACGCTGGTCGCATGTGGCGAGGCTATGAGCGTCTCGTGGAGCAGGGCGCTGAGGGTTGGCAGGTCTGGCAAGCTTATATTGATGGGTTCTTCAACAACCGAATCTTTGATTTGTTTGTCAACCAAACTTATTCGGTTATGGCGAACGAAGTGCTTACTGCTGTGCCGCTATTTTTGTTCATGGGTTACATTGTTGAGCGCTCCAACATTGTTGAGCGCTTATTCTCAACGCTTTATATCGCTGCACGCCGGGTACCCGGCGCGATGGCCGTCGCGGCATTAATTACCTGCACGCTATTCGCAACGGCCACTGGGATTGTGGGTGCGGTTGTGACCTTGATGGGATTGCTTGCTTTACCGGCAATGCTTAACGCGCGGTACGATAAATCATTTGCCTCCGGGGTTATCTGTGCCGGCGGGACGTTGGGTATTCTGATACCTCCGTCAATCATGTTGATTGTCTATGCGGCCGCCTCAGGAACGTCGATTGTGCGGCTTTACGCCGGTGCGCTCTTCCCGGGACTGTTGCTAGCGGGTCTGTATATAACCTATATCGTGGTGAGAAGTATCCTGCAGCCCTCGGCAGCCCCTAAGCCAACCGATGATGAAGTTGGCGATGTGCCACTCAGTAAGCTGATCTGGATGATCATTACTTCATTTGTACCCCTAGCGGTACTGATTTTAGCTGTACTGGGATCAATCCTGTTTGGTTTGGCCACGCCAACGGAGGCGGCCTCCGCCGGTGCGTTGGGTGGTCTCGCGCTGTCTGCGATTTATCGAGCATTGACTTGGGATAAGTTGCGCGATTCGGTTTACTTGACGCTTAAAACCACAGCAATGGTGTGCTGGCTGTTTGTTGGTTCGTGGACTTTCTCCTCGGTGTTTTCATATTTAGGTGGCGAGCATCTGATCACTGAATTTGTGGTCGGGCTTAATCTCAATACCATCACCTTCTTGATCCTCGCTCAGCTCATTATCTTCTTGCTCGGCTGGCCGTTGGAGTGGTCAGAGATCATTATTATCTTTGTGCCGATCTTCTTGCCGTTGCTCGAGATCTTTGGCGTTGATCCGTTGTTCTTTGGCATCTTAGTGGCGCTTAATTTGCAGACCTCCTTTCTCACCCCGCCGATGGCGATGTCGGCGTATTATTTAAAGGGGATCGCACCGCCTTCGGTGCAATTGATACAAATATTTAAGGGCTGTATGCCGTTTTTGATATTTGTGGTCATTGCAATGGTTGCGCTGTATGTATTCCCGCAAATCGTCTTCTGGTTGCCGAATACGATTTATGGTTAAGCAGGTGGCAATTGACGGAATAACGGAACTGACCGCCACTCAGATTACGGCACACTTAGCCGAGGGTGTGTTGAGTGCAGAGGCGGTGACCAACGCGTGCCTCGATCGCATTGAGGCGATGGAGCCCACGCTGCATGCCTGGGCTTTCTGTGATCGTCAGCAGGCTATCATGCAAGCGAAAGAGGCAGACCGCCGGCGCTCACAAGGCCTTCCTTTAGGCCCGCTCCACGGGGTTCCGATTGGTCTTAAGGATATTATTGATGCTCGCGGCATGCCGACTGAAAATGGGACTTCGTTAGATGCCGGTAATCGTCCTTGGGACGATGCCACGGTTACGCAGCGCTTACGCAATGCTGGAGCGGTGATTTTAGGTAAGACCGTGACCAGTGAGTTGGCGTATTTTAATCCGGGACCCACCGTTAATCCCCATGACCCAACGCGAACACCCGGCGGCTCATCGAGTGGTTCAGCGGCAGCGGTTGCTGCGGGAATGGTGCCCTTTGCGGTGGGTACGCAGACGAATGGCTCGGTAATACGCCCTGCTTCTTTCTGTGGTGTTGTTGGCTATAAGCCAAGCTTTGGCTCAGTCCCTCGTACCGGAGTACTCAAAGCGTCTCAATCGCTCGATCAGGTGGGTTTTTTCGCTCGCAGTGTTGAAGATGTCGCGCTAGCGGCCAGCGTAATGGGCGCCGATGGCCAAGATCGTCAATGTGCGCTTAACCCTGGGCCGCTGCTCGAGACGGCGCTATCAGTGCCGTTGGTGACACCGGATATTGCAATGGTTCACACCCCGTTTAGTGAGCGTCTAGAGCCAGAGACTACCCAGGGGTTTGCGGAACTTATTGAAGTGCTTGGCGAGCATGGTACGGAGACGGCTTTGCCGGAAGTCTTTGGTCGTGGAGTAGGCTGGCTAGCGACGATCATGGCAAGCGAAATGGCGCGTAATTTAGGCCATTATGCTGAGCGCGAACCCGACCAAGTCAGCGATGTATTTAAAGCGTTAATGCAACAAGGCCAAGCTATTTCAGCCGTTGATTATTTAGCTGCGCGCGATATGCAACCCGTTTTGCTCGAAGCTCTTGAGCCTTTGTTTGAACGATTTGACGCCATTATTACGCCCGCCGCGCCAGGTGAAGCACCTACCGATCTCAGCACAACGGGTGATCCGATATTTTGCACATTATGGAGTTTGTGCGGACTGCCAGCGATCACACTCCCGCTTCTTAGCGGTGCTAACAATATGCCGGTTGGCGTTCAAATAGTCGGTGCTTATGGACAGGATGCGCGATTACTGAGAACGGCGCGTTGGTTGCTTGCGCAATGCCATACAAATGAGGAGAGCGCGACATGATAGACCGTATTATGGCTGTTATTGGATTATTGACTTTAGGCGCATTTCTAATTGTGGTGCCAATATTTGTGCCACACGCTGATCTAATCGCCATCACAATTGGTTGTGCTTTATTAGCAACGTATGACACTTGGCGCCATCTCATTGGCAAAAAAAGTGAGCACTAAGACATCGTCTTAGCGTAGAGCGCATAAAAAACCCGGCTAATGGCCGGGTTTTTATTGGCATTAAAGCGGTGTCATTGACCCACAGGGTATTAAGCAACCGCCTGTGAGCGCTGCGCTAGGTCGCGCAATACGTAGTGTAGAATCCCGCCATTCCGGAAATACTCCCATTCAGTAGGCGTATCAATACGGACTCGTGCTTCAAAGCTCTTCACTTCGCCGTCTGGTGTGACTGCACGGACGGTGACTCGAGCTGGCTCATCGGCAAGGCTATCGATGCTAAAGATTTCCTCGCCAGTAAGGCCAAGACTTCTCGCACTCTCTCCATCGGCATACTGCAATGGCACGACACCAAAGCCAACCAGGTTCGAGCGATGTATACGCTCATAGCTCTCAGCAATGACCATGCGGACACCGAGCAAGGCCGTCCCTTTGGCCGCCCAATCCCGACTTGAGCCTGTTCCATACTCCTTGCCTGCGAGTACAACAAGCGGTGTGCCTTGTTCTTTATAGCGCATAGCGGCGTCATAAATTGACACTTGCTCACCGCTAGCAAAATACGTGGTCCAGCTGCCTTGTGTACCAGGTGCTAGCTCATTTTTAAGCCGCACGTTCGCAAACGTCCCGCGCATCATGACTTCATGGTTACCACGGCGCGAGCCATAGCTATTGAAGTCCTGCGGCATGATCCCGAGTTCTTGGAGATACTGACCGGCCGGGCTATCCGCCTTAATCGCCCCGGCAGGAGAGATATGGTCGGTCGTGATTGAGTCGGCAACCTTAACTAAGCAGCGTGCTTGACGAATTTCAGTGACTGCGGCTGGCTCCATGTCCATGCCCTCAAAATAGGGTGGATTACGAACATAAGTGGAGTCCGGCCATTCGTAGATTTCACCCTCAGGTGCCGGCAGATTTTGCCAAGCCTTTGAGCCCTCAAAAACGTTGGCATACTGTTGCCGATACATTTTAGAGTTAATGTGTGTCTCAATGATCTCAGCAATTTCATTTTGTGTTGGCCAGATATCTTTGAGATAGACCGGCTTGTCGTTTTGATCATTTCCAATGGGGTCATTGGCAATGTCACAAGCAATATTGCCGGCGAGCGCATAAGCAACCACTAATGGCGGCGAGGCCAAGTAGTTAGCAGGGACATCTGGGTGGATGCGGCCTTCAAAGTTGCGATTGCCGGAGAGAACACCAGAGACCATTAAATCGCCCTCTCGGATTGCATTGGTAATATTCTCATCCAAGGGACCAGAGTTACCGATGCAAGTGGTGCAACCAAAGCCCACCACGTCAAAGCCGAGCGCTTCTAGCGGCTGCATTAATCCCGCCTCATGCAGGTAAGCGGGTACGACCTGCGAGCCTGGTGCAAACGAGGTTTTTACCCACGGCTGCGTCGTTAACCCGCGCTGATGGGCTTTCTGAGCAACTAAGCCTGCCGCAACCAACACCGCTGGGTTCGATGTGTTAGTACAAGAGGTGATGGCTGCAATGACCACATCGCCATGGTTTAAGCGGTGTTGCTCGCCATCAATATCGACATTAACGCCACCGGCCTCATGCCACATAGTGTGTCCCGCTGCCGTATCACCGCCTTCACCCTCAAACCGTGCTTCATCAGTGTTTGGCAGTGCGCCACGCGTGTCGAGCTCTTCTTTGAGGTAATCCAAGAAGCTTGACTTGGCATCGGTTAAAGCAATCCGATCTTGCGGCCGCTTAGGCCCGGCAATGCTGGGCACCACCGAGTCTAGGTCAAGCTCAACCACATCAGTATAGTCAGCATGCGCAGAGCCAGTCTCGCGCCACATACCCTGTTCGCGGGCATAGGCTTCTACTAAATCAATGGTTTCTTGCTCGCGCCCAGAGACTTGGAGGTAGCGGATGGTCTCTGCATCAACGGGGAATATGCCACAGGTGGCACCGTACTCAGGCGCCATGTTCGCAATGGTTGCTCGATCAGCGAGTGGCAGGTTATCGAGTCCATCGCCAAAGAATTCAACGAACTTCCCAACGACGCCCTTCTTCCGCAACAGCTCAGTGACCGTAAGGACTAAGTCTGTGGCCGTGGCACCCTCACGCAGTTTGCCGTTGAGCTTAAAGCCGATGACTTCAGGGATAAGCATTGTAATGGGCTGCCCCAACATAGCCGCTTCCGCTTCAATGCCGCCCACACCCCAGCCTAAGACGCCAAGCCCATTAACCATGGTGGTATGCGAATCGGTACCCACCAGCGTGTCAGGATAGGCCAAGGTGCCTTGGTCGGTCTTTTTAGTGAAGACCGTTTTCGCAAGGTATTCAAGATTAACCTGGTGGACGATGCCGGTACCGGGCGGGACGACTCGGAAGTTAGAAAATGCCTTTTGCCCCCAGCGCAGGAACTTATAGCGCTCCTCATTACGCTTGAATTCGATCTTGGTATTGAGGTCGAGCGCGTTGGCCGAGCCGTAATGATCAACCATGACGGAGTGATCAATAACCAAATCAGCGGGTTCAAGCGGATTGATCAGTGTGGGGTCACCCCCTAGATTCTTCATGGCATCCCGCATGGCTGCAAGATCGACCACGGCCGGTACACCGGTAAAATCTTGAAGTACCACACGGGCGGGCATAAACGAGATTTGGCTGCCCGGGCCGCCATGTGGATCCCACTGGCAGAGCGCATCAATTTGATCAGCAGTGACGTTAACGCCATCTTCTTTGCGCAAAAGGTTCTCAAGGAGAATTTTCAAGGAGAAAGGTAAGCGCTCAATATTATGGTGTTGGCTGAGCGCATCTAAACGATAGATTTGATAGGACTGGCCTTTAACGTCAAGTTTAGCGCGGGCGTTATAGCTATTACTCATACTTTCTCCCGAAGAACTTCATCCATGCTTTCATTCGCATTTTACCTTACCCGATCTTGGATCGCATCAAATCTCATGCCGTGCTATCTCCGCGGCGTTAATCACCGCCCGACGACCCATGACAAGACCTAAGCGTCCGCCACCATTCGCTTGCCAAAGGCCTGCGGCGCGAATAGCAGCGAGTAATAGCGCTCGAATATGCGCGGCGATTCGCTCATCCTGTAAGTATTGGGCCTGCCCTTGAACCAAAATTTTTGGGCGATGGGCGCTAATATGTCGAGCGTAAATATCCGCTAAGTTATAAATCACATTATCGTGATTGACTTGCCCGAAGTAGGTGACTCGCTCACGCGCTTGCTTGAGATCATCTGCTAGGGCGTTTAAACGTCTTCGATTACGGCGCAGCCGACGCTCTAATTGCATGACGGCCACTAAATAGCGAGTCAACTGCATGCTTGTTGGCTGGGATAAATGCTCGATTAGCACACGCAAACCAGTATCAAGCGCTTGCTCACCGCCATAAAGCGTAGCGACAGATCCAGTGTATTCCCCCACGAGACCTTCTAATAGTGGCAGGGTGCGGCGCTTATCTTCCTGGCCGTTTTCAGCGAAAGCGTTAACGCCAGAGAGCGCTTGAAATACCGCAGCGAGCGCCAAGGTCTCTTCGCGATTAGGCGCACTCAATGACGTGAGCCTTTTCAAGCGGGATGCGTGTATTAATAATGCCCCCACCTAAACACTGATTACCTTGATAGAGCACTACCGACTGACCGGGCGTGACGCCGCGCTGTGGTGTTGTGAATTTCACCTGCCAATGATCATCGCCGATCGGGCTAAGCGTAGCCGGTTGATCAACGTGCCGGTGGCGGAGTCGGGCGCTACAAGTTATGCGCTTTGCTGGGCCTTCGCCATCAACCCATTGCCAATGTATGCCAGTGAGCGCGGTACTCATTAACGCGGGATGGTCATGGCCCTGAGCTACAATGAGGCGATTACTTTGCAGTTCTTTTTCAGCGACATACCAGGGCAAGCCGGGCTTTCCGGTCTGGCCACCGAGCGCTAAGCCCCGGCGCTGGCCGAGGGTATAAAATGCAAGCCCGACATGCTGGCCAAGCTCTTCGCCCTCAACGCTTATGATGGGTCCGGGTCGCGCATCGATAAAGCGTGAGAGAAAATCGCGAAAATCACGTTCGCCGATAAAACAAATGCCAGTACTATCTGGCTTATCGAAGTTGGCAAAGCCCGCTTGATCCGCCAGTGCGCGCACATCGGGTTTGCTCATAGTAGCCAGCGGGAAAATGGCGCGCTCAAGCTGTTCCTGTCCGAGTGTGTAGAGGAAATACGTTTGATCCTTATTGGCATCGGCCGCCCGCAGTAGGGTTCTTGCCCCGGCGTCTCCACCAATGCCTGCGTAATGCCCAGTGGCTACATAATCACCACCTAAGCGAATTGCATGATCCAGAAACGCTCGAAACTTGATACGCTGGTTACATAAGATATCGGGATTAGGCGTGCGGCCGGCACGAAACTCATCAAGGCAGTGGTCAAAAACTTGCTGCCGATATTCGGCGGCAAAATTAGCGCGATGCAACGGTATATCGAGGGTTGATGCCACTTGCCGGGCATCAGCAAAATCAGCTTCAGCGCTACAGTGTGTCGCGCTGTCGTCGTCTTCCCAATTTTTCATGAACAGGCCCTCAACACGGTAACCCTGCTCACGCAGCAGCCAAGCGCTAACTGCTGAGTCGACACCACCGGATAGGCCAACAATCACTCGAGTCGAAGCATTCATGGCAGAAATATTAACATTGGCGCGGCTCAATGGAGCTTTTAAAATCAATGATTCGTCCCCACATCAGTAAATAGATCCAAAGGCTTGTGGTCATGACTGAAGAGAACGATCCGAAACGCGATGATGATTTATCGGTCAAAGAGGCTGAGCCAAGCGTCAAGCAACCGCCATTATTTCGGGTGGTGTTATTAAATGACGACTACACACCGATGGAATTTGTGGTAGAGGTATTACAGACATTTTTTCGCATGGATCGCGATCAGGCCACGCAGGTTATGCTCCATGTCCACACTCGTGGTAAAGGCGTGTGTGGCGTGTTTAGCCGCGATATTGCAGAGACGAAAGTCGATCAGGTGAGTGACTATGCGCGTGAGCATGATCACCCATTGATGTGCACCATGGAGCCGGCTTAAGCCGGAACCGACTGGGTTGGTGCCCGGTCAAACAGACAGTCTTCAAGAGAGAAACGCATGTTAAGTAAAGAACTCGAGTTCACGTTGAATCTCGCCTTTAAAGAGGCCCGCGACAAGCGACACGAGTTTCTCACCGTGGAGCATCTGCTGTTAGCGCTCACCGATAATCCGGCAGCGCTTGAAGTGCTGCGTGCCTGCGGAGCGGATTTAGAGGCTTTGCGAAAAGATCTTGAGGCGTTTCTTGACGAGACAACGCCCCTGTTACCTGCGAACGACAATCGTGAGACACAGCCTACGCTTGGTTTCCAGCGCGTGCTCCAACGCGCGATTCTGCATGTGCAATCGTCTGGCAAAAAAGAGGTCAGCGGCGCTAATGTAGTGGTTGCAATCTTCAGCGAGCAGGAATCGCAAGCGGTTTACTTTTTGCATAAACAAAACATCTCCCGTCTCGATGCGGTGAATTTTATTTCCCACGGGATCTCTAAAGTCTCCGGCGAGGAAGGGAGCGCAGACTCTGAATCAGCCTCGGAAGAGGGCGAAGTCAGCGAAGATGGCGCTAATGCTAAGCCATTAGAGAGTTTTGCCACTAATCTCAATGAGCGAGCGCGGCAGGGGAAAACCGATCCACTGATTGGGCGTAAACACGAGGTGGAACGCACAATCCAGGTATTGTGTCGCCGTCGCAAAAATAATCCTCTCTATGTGGGTGAGGCAGGTGTCGGTAAAACGGCCATTGCGGAAGGCTTGGCCAAGCTCATTGAAGACGGCGAAGTTCCTGATGTGCTAGCGGATGCAACGATTTATTCGTTGGACTTAGGCGCCTTGGTGGCGGGGACGAAATACCGTGGTGATTTTGAAAAGCGCTTGAAGTCATTACTCGCTCAGCTCAAAAAAGAAGAGCATGCGGTGTTATTTATTGATGAGATCCACACGATCATTGGGGCAGGATCGGCGTCCGGCGGTGTAATGGACGCTTCAAATCTGCTCAAACCAATGCTCGGAAGTGGCGAGCTTAAATGCATTGGCTCGACGACTTATCAAGAATATCGAGGCGTGTTTGAGAAAGATCGCGCGCTTGCCCGACGCTTTCAAAAAATTGATGTGACTGAACCGACGGTCGATGAGACTGTGCAGATTTTACGTGGGCTAAAAAGCCGATTTGAAAGTCATCATGGCGTGCGCTATACGCAGCCGGCATTAGAATCAGCGGCTGAATTAGCCGCCAAATACATTACTGACCGGTATTTGCCGGATAAAGCCATTGATGTGATTGATGAGGCGGGCGCTAATTTACGCCTCCTGCCACCGTCTAAAAAGAAAAAGACCGTCAGCGTCGGCGATGTCGAGACCATCGTGGCTAAAATGGCGCGGATACCGCCAAAACGGGTATCGACCTCAGATATGCGGTTACTTGAATCACTTGAGAAAGATCTCAAACGAGTGATTTATGGCCAAGACGAGGCCATTGATACGCTTGCTGCCACCATTAAGATGTCGCGGGCGGGATTACGTGATACCGAAAAACCGGTTGGCAGCTTTTTGTTTGCTGGGCCGACCGGTGTGGGTAAGACCGAAGTGACCCGTCAGCTCGCCGAGGTGATGGGGATCAACATGATCCGCTTTGATATGTCGGAGTACATGGAACGCCACACGGTGTCTCGTTTGATTGGTGCACCGCCAGGGTATGTTGGTTTTGATCAGGGTGGGTTGTTGACCGAAGAGGTGCTAAAGCACCCCCATTCAGTGGTGTTACTCGATGAGATTGAAAAGGCGCATCCGGATGTCTTTAACCTCCTACTCCAGGTAATGGATCATGGCTCATTGACGGATAATAATGGCCGCCATGCTGATTTCCGCAACGTTATATTGGTAATGACGACCAATGCAGGTGCTGAAGAGCAAAGTCGGCGCTCCATTGGCTTTACCCCGCAAGACCAAAGCAGTGATGCCATTGAGGTGATTCGTAAGCAATTCACACCAGAATTTCGCAATCGCATTGATGCCATTATTCAGTTTAATGGACTAGCCCCTGAGGTGATTCAGCGCGTGGCTGAGAAGTTTATTCGTGATTTACGCCATCAGTTGGCGGAAAAGCGGGTTACGCTTGAGGTAAGTGATGCAGCGCGTGGCTGGCTCGCTGAGCAGGGTTATGATCCTAAAATGGGGGCGCGGCCGATGGCTCGACTCATTCAGGATAAATTAAAGCGCCCGTTAGCGGATGAGTTGCTCTTTGGCAAGCTCTCTAACGGCGGCCACGTCGCGGTTGATCTTGATGATACGGGCGAGGCACTGGCCTTTCATATTGATACACCAGAACCGGTGGAGTAGGCCAAGGATTGATTAATCCGTTTTTACTGTACCGGGTGCGGGCCTACCGCGCCCGGTAGACAATACGGCCTTTATTGAGGTCGTATGGGGTGAGTTCTACCGTGACGGTATCGCCACGCAAAATTCGAATATAGTGTTTACGCATTTTGCCCGAGATGTGTGCGGTAACGGCATGGCCGTTTTCTAATTCAACACGGAACATGGTGTTGGGCATCACTTCAGTGATTGTCCCGTTCATGCGAATATTCTCTTCCTTCGCCATTCAATACCCTCAACTTGCTAAAGCGCCTAATTCTACCGGAGCTGGCGTGGCATCACCAATAACAATCACGCTTTAATCAAAACGCTCCCACCCTAGCGGTGTGAGGCGTTCATGCGGATGAAACCCGGATTTATAATCCATTTTTGCTGTGCCTTTGATCCAATAGCCTAAATAAAGCCACTCACGGGCTCGCCGCCGGGCTTCTTCGATTTGCAATAAAATCGCTAAAGTGCCTAATCCGCGATGTTCAAGCTCGGGCTCGTAGAAGGTGTAGACGGCTGATAATGCGCCCTCGGTATCATCAGTGACGGCAACCCCTAATAGTTGCTTGTCTTCGCGAAGCTCTAAGAATTCACTTCGGCACCAACCCGCAGTGAGGTACTGCCAGTAAAGATCAGGATCAGCATCATCCATGCCACCGTTGGGGTGGCGGGCTTGCACATAGCGCAGATAGAGCGCGTAGTGCTCATCACGATAGCGAAAGCCGACATTGTTGAGATACACATTGGCATTATCACGCCGGCAGCGTCGGTGTCGGCGCCGTGGTGAAAATGCAGTAACGGGGATACGTAAGCTTTGACAGGCATTACAGCCAGGACATGCCGTTCGATAAATATGCTCTCCACCACGCCGAAACCCTTGTGCTAAGAGTTCGTTGTAAAGGCGAGGATCGGGGGTGAGTCGAGGATCAATAAAATCGAACTGAGAGGGGCGATCGTGCAGATAGGGACAAGGTCGCACACCGGTGCCGAACAAACGTAATCGGGTGCTGGGCGCCGAATCATTCATAAATCACCTACGCTCACGCTGAGTTCCCAAGGGCCTTGGCGGGTTGCAAACCGTTGACTTGCCGCGAGTGCCAATAAAAATTGCGCGCGTGGCAAGCAAACCGCGCCAAGGCTGAGTAGATGGTTAGTGGGCATTTGGCAGTCGAGGAAATCAAATTGCCAAGCGCGTAACTGCGCACATAACCAAGCAAGCGCAATTTTGCTCGCATTACTGACTCGACTGAACATGGATTCACCAAAAAATGCATGCCCAAGTGATACGCCATAAACGCCGCCAACCAATTCACCCGTCCGCCAGACCTCAATTGAATGTGCAATGCCTTGTTGATGTAAACGCCAATAAGCCGATTGCATCTCGGGCGTAATCCAAGTCCCCTGCTCCTCAGCGCGGGGCGCAGCGCATGCACTGAGAACCTCATTAAACGCTTGATCAAGCGTAACGGTGAACTGGTCACGACGTAATGCGCGGGCCAATGATCGGCTGGTATGAAAGCGATCAGGGTAAATAAGTGCACGCGGGTCAGGGCTCCACCAAAGAATAGGCTCGCCGGCTGAAAACCACGGAAAAATCCCGGCCCGATAAGCGGCTTCCAGCCGTTGCGGGGAGAGTGAGCCGCCTATCGCAAGCAGTCCATTAGGCTCGCTCAGCGCCCATTGCGGATCGGGTAGCGGCGTTGTCTCATCGTCTTGATCGAGCCAAGGAATCGGTAGGGTCGGTTTAGTCACGTGGCAGTTGCTCCAATACCTCCGCACGATAAGGACCTTGTGCAGTCAGATCAGCTGCCCAAGCAGCGATTGCCGGGCGCTCTCGCGCCAAGAAATCATCGACAGCGCTGCGAAATCTTGCATCTACTAAATAATGGGCTGATTGCGTAAGCACCGGTAGAAATCCCCGCGCGACTTTATGCTCGCCCTGCGCCCCCGGTTCATAACGATCAATGCCGTGATGAATGCAATAGTCAATACCCTGGTAATAGCAGGTCTCAAAATGCAAGCCATCAAAATCCTGGGCGCAGCCCCAGTACCGCCCATAGAGCGTGTCATCACTCCGCAAGCAAATGGCTGCAGCGACGGGAAGGGAGTCGTGTTCAGCGAGAAAAATGACGAATTGATCGCCTAGCGCACTTGCCATCGCCTCAAAACATGCTTGCGTAATGACCGGTAAATTGCCGTGTTCATGAAAGGTTTTTTGATAGAATTCATGTAATACCGCCCATAGTTCGGGTGTTGTCTCATGACCGTGAATAGTCCGTAGAGTTAAGCCTTGGTCACGAACTAAGCGTCTTTCGCGACGAATATTTTTGCGTTTTTTTGCACTCATACCGGCAAGAAAATCATCAAAATTGGCATAGCCGTTATTGCGCCAGTGATATTGACAACCTTCTCGCAGCGAATAGCCGGCTGCGCTCAACACATTCGTGTCGGCTGTTTGGGTAAATAGCCAATGCACCGAGCTTAAATTCAATGACTCAGTCATCTCACGCGCACCATCGACCATTGCACGACGTAGGCCTGCGGCAGGATAGTCAGGATGGGTGAGTATGCGCGGGCCTGTGACCGGACTATAGGGCACGGCAATGACTAATTTTGGATAATAATCGAGCCCATTTCGCTCATAGGCATGGGCCCAAGCAAAATCAAAGACAAATTCACCCCAAGAGTTGGCTTTGAGATAAGCCGGCGCAGCGGCAACCAATGTGTCGCTATTCCATAACAACAGGTGCTGTGCTGCCCATCCGTTTTCAGGCGATACTGCACCGTGTTGCTCAAGTGCATGCAAAAACTCATAGCGTAAAAAAGGGTTTTCCGACCCCATTAACGCATTCCACCGAGCAGGGCTTATTTGTTCAATCGCGGAGATTGCTGTTAATTCCATGCTTAGACTGACCACAAGTGAGTCGATGAAGTGCCGCTGAAAATCACGCTGCTCAAGGCTAGAAGGCTGCTGTACACTTAGCATTATGGCAGGTAAGACAACAGCACGGGAGCCAGCGGCTCCTTTTAGTCAACAGCTCGGCCGCATGTTGCGTGAGGCCGCACTGCTAGTGCTTATGGCAGTGGCAGGTTTTTTACTACTCGCTTTGGTGACTTACCACCCACAGGATCCAGGCTGGAGTCATGCGGGCCCTAGCGTTGATGTGCACAACGCCGGTGGCCTTGTCGGTGCGTATTGGGCCGATTTAAGCCTGTACTTGTTTGGTTATTTGGGCTTTTTATTCCCCGCTATGATCGCGCTGCTTGCGACCTTGATTTATCGCTGGCAGCGACGGGAGGGGCGGGTGAATTGGAAGGTGATTGGTGTGAGGTTGTTTGGTTTTATACTCACACTATTTGCTGGCGCTGCGCTGGCTCGGCTGCATGTCGAACCGGTCGCCGGTACCGTGCCACTAAGCTCAGGTGGCGTGTTGGGTAATTTAGTGGGTGATCAAATCCAGCAAGCGTTTAGCTTCACGGGCGCAACCTTGTTATCACTCGCAGTGTTTCTCGCCGGCGTCACCTTGTTTACTGGATTATCTTGGATTGCGCTGATGGATCAGCTTGGCCGATTTGTGCTCGCACAAACTAAATATGTCGGCGTCATTCAAGCACGTTGGCAGGATTTTCAAGCGGCACGGCAAGCTCGGCGTGAGCGTGAAACGGCGCGACGTGATGAGCAAAAGCGTGCGCGTAAACGGCCAAAACCCGATATTGCGCCGGTCGCTGCTGAGGCAAAGCCGAGTGAGCGCACCCGCGCAGAGCAACAGATCCCATTATTTGAAACGCCGCCAACACCGGGTGCCTTGCCCCCCATCTCGCTACTCGACTCACCCACTGCGGAGCAACCGGGCTATACACCCGATGCGCTCGAGGCAATGTCGCGGCTTGTTGAGCATAAATTACGTGATTTTGGCGTTGAAGTTGAGGTAGTTGCCGTCCAGCCAGGACCGGTGATTACGCGCTTTGAGCTCAAGCCCGCTGCGGGCGTTAAGGTGAGTCAAATCAGTAACCTAGCTAAAGATCTTGCGCGCGCGCTATCGGTAACTGCCGTGCGGGTGGTTGAAGTGATTCCGGGCAAAGCCGTGGTGGGCTTGGAGATTCCCAATGAGCACCGCCAGGTTATTGCGCTGTCTGAGATTATTCGCTCAGAGGCGTTTGAGAAATCGGCATCCCCGCTTACGCTTGCCATTGGTAAAGATATTGGTGGCTATACCCAGGTCGTTGATTTAGCCAAGATGCCGCATTTATTGGTGGCGGGTACAACCGGATCGGGTAAATCGGTTGGCATTAACGCCATGATCTTAAGCCTGCTTTATAAAAATGGCCCAGACGCTGTGCGCACGATCATGATTGATCCAAAAATGCTCGAGCTCTCGGTTTATGACGGCATTCCGCACTTACTCGCACCGGTTGTAACGGACATGAAAGAGGCTGCTAATGCGCTGCGGTGGTGCGTTGGCGAGATGGAGCGACGTTACCGACTGATGGCGGCGCTCGGCGTGCGTAATATTGCCGGCGCAAATCGCAAAATTAATGAAGCAAAAGCCCGGGGTGAGCCGTTAGTCGATCCGATTTGGAAGGCGGAAGATAATCGGCTTGAGCCGCGGTTAGATGATGATGCGCCCCCGCCCGCCGCGCCAGAGCTCGAAACGATGCCCTATATCGTGGTGGTCGTCGATGAGTTTGCTGACATGATGATGATGGTGGGTAAAAAGGTCGAGGAGCTGATCGCTAGGCTTGCGCAAAAAGCGCGGGCTTCTGGTATTCACTTGATTTTAGCCACGCAGCGCCCCTCGGTTGATGTAATTACTGGGCTGATTAAAGCGAACATTCCAACCCGCATGGCCTTTCAGGTTTCATCCCGGGTGGATTCGCGCACGATTCTTGATCAAATGGGGGCTGAATCGCTGCTTGGGCATGGCGATATGCTCTATATGGGGCCAAGTAGCCGTGGCATTCCTGAGCGAGTGCATGGGGCATTCGTCTCGGATGCCGAGGTGCATCGCGTGGCTGAGCAGTTAAAGCGCAGCGGAGAGCCGGAATACATTGATGGCATTCTTGAACAATCGAGTGCGGATGGCGTAGCCATTCCTGGTCTCTCCGATGAGCTTAGCGGTAGTGGAGGTGAGGCAGATCCACTTTATGATCAGGCAGTTCGTATTGTGACAGAAACCCGCAAAGCCTCGATTTCTGGCGTGCAGCGACGGCTTAAAATTGGTTATAACCGCGCGGCACGACTGGTTGAAGAGATGGAAGCCGCAGGCATCGTTGGCGCCTTACAAGCCAATGGCGCGCGCGAAGTGATCGCGCCGCCACCACCAAAGGAGTAATCCATGCGCTGGTTAGGGGCTCGCTTAAATCTGTGCTCAATGGCGATTGCTTTATTGCTGAGTAGCACTGTCTTTGCTGAGCAAAGCGATAAGCCATCTACCGATCCAGCGGCTGTCCTTACGCACTACTTTGACGCAATCGACCAGCTCGCTGGTGACTTTGTGCAAACAACACGCGATGAGACCGGTGCGGTTGTCGAGCAGGCGCAGGGAACCTTTGTGATGGCGCGGCCGCAGCGTTTTGTCTGGCATTACAAACAACCATGGGAGCAGTGGATTGTCTCCGATGGCCAATCCTTATGGGTACATGATGTTGATCTTGAGCAAGTGGTTGTACGCCCCCTTGATGACGCGCTTGGCGTTGGTGCTGCGCAGCTTTTGAGCGGCAATCTCGAACAACTTCGTGAGCAATTTAATGTCAGCGCTGGCAAGCACGGTGGTGTGTTGTTGCAGCCAAAAGATCCGGCATGGTCATTCCAGCAGGTCAATTTGCAATTTGAGGCTGGCATCCCTGCTTTGCTCATGATTGAAGATGGAATGGGCCAGCAAATCGAAGTGGAACTCAACGCGCTCGAGCGCAATCCGTCGCTTGATCCTGAGCAATTCGAATTCAAGCCCCCTGAGGGCGCTGATGTCATTCGAGGATCATGACAGACTGGACTCGCCCACTCGCTGATCGCATGCGCCCGCAGCAATTGGCGGATTTTGCTGGGCAATCGCATTTATTAGGTAAAGGCAGGCCGTTGGGCGAAGCGTTAGCAGCGGGTCGTCCTCATTCCATGGTGCTCTGGGGCCCGCCTGGCACCGGTAAAACAACGCTCGCTCGACTGGTGGCTGCTGGCGCTGATGCTGAGTTTTTAACCTTATCGGCGGTTATGTCGGGTGTTAAAGACATTCGAGAGGCGGCAGACAATGGGCGCGCTAACCGCGAACAAGGCCGGCAGACATTATTGTTCGTTGATGAGGTTCATCGCTTTAACAAATCCCAACAAGATGCGTTCCTGCCCTATATTGAGGATGGCACGTTGCTGTGGATTGGCGCGACCACTGAAAACCCCTCGTTTGAGCTCAATAACGCACTGCTTTCACGTGTTCGTGTTTATGTGTTGCGCGCTCTCGAACCGCTCGCCATTGGCGCTCTGATTGATCGGGCAATGACGGATGTCGAATGCGGTTTAGGTAAGCGCGAGCTTGTTTTAACGAGTGAGGCGCGTGAGGCGTTGATGCAGTTGGCGGACGGTGATGCGCGAACAGCGTTAAGTCTACTGGAAGTGGCGGTCGATCTCGGTGGTGAGGCGAAAGAAATTAATCTCACACTCATTCAAGAAGCCGCAGCCGGCGGTCGAGCTCGTTTTGATAAAGGCGGCGATGCGTTCTACGACCTAATGTCCGCACTGCATAAGTCGGTGCGCGGCTCAGCACCCGATGCGGCGCTGTATTGGTTGGCACGCATGTTGGAGGGCGGTTGTGATCCACTCTACATTGCCCGTCGGGTGGTTCGTATGGCCTCGGAAGATATTGGTAATGCCGACCCGCGTGCACTTCAGGTCGCTTTAGATGCCTGGCAAGCGCAAGAGCGGTTAGGATCCCCTGAGGGTGAGCTTGCGATTGCACACGCCATTACTTATCTCGCTTCAGTGCCAAAAAGCAACGCCGTATATCGGGCATTTAATCAAGCCATGGCCGATGCCCGGGCGCACGGTTCGCTCGAAGTGCCCGTGCATTTGCGCAACGCACCGACTGAGTTAATGCAATCGCTTGGCCATGGTCATGCATATCGCTATGCGCATGATGAGCCTGAGGCCTACGCAGCCGGTGAGCAATACTTACCCGATGTTTTAGCACAACGGAATTATTACCAACCAAGTGATCGCGGTTTAGAGCGTAAGATTCGAGATCGGTTTGCCCGGCTTGCTGGCCGCGATGCGGCCGCCCGGGGTGACTGAGCTCATCGCTAAAGCGCATCGAATCTGGCGGCGGTTTGCCGTAAAATGCGAATCTCTCAACGATAGAGAAACAACATGCTCGATCAAAAGATCCTAAGACAGGATCCCCATGCGATTGCCAAAGCGCTTGCATCTCGAGGCTATGCATTTGATGCCGATCATTATGCCAAGCTCGAAGCGAGCCGGCATGCCTGGCAAACCCGAACTGAGACGTTGCAGCACGAGCGAAATGATCGCTCCAAAGCGATTGGTAAAGCAAAGCAGCAGGGTGAACCGATCGAGCCACTGCTTGCGCAAGTGGCAGACTTAGGGGATGCGCTTAAGTCCGCTGAATCCGCTCTAGAGGCGGTTCAGTCCGAGCTGCGTGAACTCCACCTTGCGCTCCCCAATCTACCCGCCGACTCGGTCCCAGCCGGCCAAGACGAGGCGGATAATGTTGAGATTCGGCGCTGGGGCGAGCCGCCAAACTTTGCTTTCAAGCCACGCGATCACGTTGAATTAGGTGAGGCACTCGGCGGGCTCGATTTTGCCGCAGGGGCGAGACTATCGGGCGCCCGATTTGTGGTGATGCAAGGCGGTATTGCTCGGCTCCATCGAGCGCTCGCGCAATTCATGCTCGATGTACATGTCAGTGAGCATGGCTATGTCGAAACGTATGTGCCGTATTTAATCAACGATGAGGCACTGCTGGGCACAGGTCAGTTGCCAAAGTTTGCTGAAGATCTCTTTGCAATTGATAGCGAAGATCATCAGCTTTGGCTGATTCCAACCGCTGAAGTGCCGCTGACCAATCTTGCAGCGAGTGAGATTATTGAAGCGGATGCGCTGCCCAAAGCCTATGTCTGTCATAGCCCGTGTTTTCGCTCTGAGGCAGGATCATATGGGCGGGATACTCGTGGGATGATTCGTCAACATCAATTCGATAAGGTCGAGCTGGTTCAACTCACCCGCCCGGATGACTCGTATGCGGCATTGGAGCGCCTAACAGCGCATGCTGAAACCATTCTCCAGCGCTTGGAGTTGGCCTATCGGGTGGTCACACTATGTTGCGGTGATATGGGATTTGCTGCGGCAAAAACTTATGACCTTGAGGTTTGGTTGCCGGGGCAGGCGGCCTATCGTGAGATTTCGTCATGCAGCAACACTGAAGCGTTTCAAGCACGGCGTATGCAGGCCCGTTGGCGTAATCCTGAGACAGGTCGCCCTGAACCGCTGCACACGCTCAATGGTTCAGCGCTCGCCGTTGGACGCTGCCTTGTTGCGGTGTTGGAGAATTACCAACAAGCCGATGGACGTATTGCGATTCCGACGGTCTTGCAGCCCTACATGGGTGGTCAAACATGGGTGTCGGTCTAATGGGTGATGTGCACGCTGCAATGCAGGCATGGTTTGAGGCCACAGAATCGGCGCCGGCTGTGGCTGACTCGGCGCTTGAGTATCGCTGCTTCGGCCCCGTACGTGCGGTGCTTGAGGCTGAATCCACTTACTTGGTGCTAATGCGGATCGAAACCCCCGCAGATAGGCGCGGGCAGGGGCAAGCCAGTGAACTGCTTGAATGGTTAAAGGGCGTTTGCGACCGGTACGACGTGGTCTTGCTTGGACAGGCTAACGTCGACGATGCGAGTGGCTTAAATCAAGCGGAGTTATTAGATTGGTATGCCCGGCATGATTTTCAAATTGATGATAGCCATCAAGGCGAGCCTTTGGTCTGGTATCCAGCGCGGCCGAGTCGTGTTAACGCGATGCCGTCTGCAACCTGATCTGGCCATCAGCGCCAAGCACATGGCGCTGGAGCCAACTAAGAAATAGCCCATAGGCGGGAATAAAGAACACCAGCGAAATCACGATTTTCGATGCGTAATCGACCATCGCAATGGCGGGCCAATTAGCGGCCATAAAGGGATCAGGGCTTTGGTAGAAGGCGATACTAAAGAATGCGGCGGTATCAGCAAGATTACCAAAGACGGTTGAAACAGCCGGTGCAACCCACCAGCGTGCTGCCTGTCGGAGGCGGTCAAAGATATGAATATCAAAAAGCTGGCCTAAGGCATAGGCCATAAAGCTCGCTGTGGCGATACGACCCACAAAGGTGTTCGCGCTAATGAGCGCATCAGCGCCTTGAAAGCTGCCCTGTTGAAAAAGCACGCCAATGAGGTAGGAGAGCACTAATGCGGGTCCCATTGCGCAAAAAATAATTCGTCGGGCCGGCGCTTTGCCAAAAATTCTCACGCTTAAATCAGTCGCAAGAAAAATAAACGGAAATGAAAATGCGCCCCAAGTCGTTTGCACGCCAACAATGCTTACTGGCAACTGCACGAGGTAGTTGCTCGCGGCGATAATGGCAATATGGGCGCCGACGAGCAGCATTAGGGCTCGTCGATATTGAGTAGGGGTAATGGTCTTCATGGCGCCAGAGTATAGCAGGACTGAGAGACTTGTTGACCCTGCCGAGGCTCGCGGGCGGGTGTTGGCACTGGCTTGGCCGTTGATTCTCTCCAATATCACCGTGCCATTGCTTGGGCTCGTGGATACCGCCGTTGTCGGTCATTTACCAGACAGTCGCTATCTTGGCGGTGTGACTCTAGGGGCGATGTTATTTAGTTTTCTCTATTGGGGGTTTGGTTTTTTGCGCATGGGAACAACCGGTTTAACCGCCCAGGCGCATGGTCGAGGTGATACGGCGGCACTGCTTCGGTTGCTCGGGCAAAGCCTACTCATCGGCGTGCTCATTGGCGTGGGTTTGATACTCCTTAATCCGCTGATGATTCCGCTTGGGCTCGAGTGGCTTGGTGGCAGCGCTGCGGTGAGTGCCGAGGCAAAAATTTACGCCGACATTCGGATTGCAAGTGCGCCAGCGGTGCTAGCGAACTATGCCCTTATTGGTTGGTTTTTAGGCCGGGGAAAAAGCCGTGTGACGTTATTGCTAATGGTCGTGAATAACAGCGTTAACATCGTGCTCGATTTGGTATTTGTTATCGGCTTGGGAATGACCACTGCCGGTGTCGCACTGGCTAGTGTGATGGCTGATTATCTAACCCTAACCACAGGGATTATCCTCGCCCTCGGGGTCTGGCGGCGCTGGCATTGGCAGCCAATACGAGGGGTGTTCAGTGATCGGGTGGGTTATCGGCGGCTGATCTCGGTTAATGCGGCACTTTTTGTTCGTACGCTGTGCTTGCTGTTTGCTTTTGCTTTTTTCCACTCGCAAGGCGCACAAATGGGAGATACAACGTTAGCGGCCAATGCCGTGCTGTTGCAGTTTGTCTTATTGGCCTCATACGGTCTTGATGGATTTGCTCACGCAACTGAGTCATTAGTTGGGCAGCGCTTAGGTGCTGCTGATGAGCCGGGCTTTCGTGTACTGGTGAGAGCAGCGCTTGAGTGGTCGTTGTTAACCGCGCTAGGCGCGAGCCTAGCGTTTGCTCTGGCGGGCGAGGGGTTAATTGCATTACTGACCGATTTGCCGGATGTTCGCGCTATGGCCACTATTTTTCTACCCTGGATGGTAGCCATGCCGGTGCTTGCCGCTATTAGCTATTTATTAGACGGCATATTCATTGGGGCAACCCGGACACGCGCCATGCGCGATACCATGATTATTGCGCTGCTGGGGTTCTATCTTCCGGTTTGGTGGCTTGCTCAGCCTTTAGGCAATCACGGGCTTTGGCTTGCGTTTATTAGTTTTACGCTCGCGCGCAGTGTATTACTGGGCTGGATTTTTGCACGCGAGTGGCGGCGCCGTGCTTGGTTTAGCGAATCAAGCTAACAGTTCATCAAGGTTAGCGAGGAGCCCATCGGTTTGTGCCGGTGTGCCAATGCTAATTCGGATCGCATCACTTAGCCGGGGCGTTGCAAAATGCCTGACTAAAATATCCCGCTCCTTAAGCCCCGCGTAGAGCTCACCGGCGGTTATTCTAGCCTCAGCAGGTACCCATGCTAGGCAAAAGTTGGTTTGGCTATCGATCACATGAAAGCCGCGCTCACGGAGGGCTTTAGTTAAACGCTCGCGTTCTGCTCGAACGGCATGCCAGGTTTGCCTGGCTGAATCCTGATCGGCTAATGCCGCCGCGCCTAAGCGCTCAGCTATTGCGTCAACATTATAGCTATCGCGGGTTTTCTCTTTAATGGGTGCTAGCAGTGATGTGGATCCAATGCCATAACCAAGGCGTAATCCTGCTAACGAGTATCCCTTGGATAATGTCCGTAGAATCAATAAATTATCGTGTTTATGAATTAAGCTAACGACATCATGTCCGGGGTCAACAAAATCCACATAGGCCTCATCGACTAATAGTACGCCGTTCAGCGTGCTCGCTAGCGTGCTGATTTGCGAAGCGCTCAGTAGACGTCCGCTTGGCGCATGCGGATTGACGAGGAGCGTTAAAGCTACCGCTGCTGCGTTCATGCGCTCAGCAAAGTCAACGGGCAAGTCCCAGGCGGCGTCAAGCTCGGCGCTCATGACAGGGCTATCGTGGATAGCGGCCAGTACGGGATAGAGCGAATAGGTGGGTTCAGTCACCGCGATGGGTGCGCCCGGCGTAACGAATGTTGTCAATGCGAGGCGCAGCAATTCGTCACCGCCGTTACTGGCCACGAGTTGCTCGGGTGTCAGTTGATGAAGTGCGGCAGCCTGTGCCAGAAAATGCGCAGCACTCGGTGATGGATAACGCCGCAGTGTTTCCGCTGAGATATCGCGCAGTGCAGCCATCACTTGGGGTGAGGGCGGCCAAGGGTTTTCATTGGTATTGAGCTTAATGACATGATCCCCGAGCGGTTGCTCGCCCGGGGTGTAGCCATGCATTTGCTCTATATTCTCGCGCGCATACGTCATACACCAGAGTATACCGTGCTGGTGAATCGGCTGTAATGCTTTGCGCTAGTGTTTGGGGCTGAAAACGCATGCCGGGCAGGGTATTATGTGGACCAAACTGGTCCTCTTAATTAACACGACCTGAGGAGAGTACGCTCTTGGCGGTTCCCGCTTCATCACTCCCGCTTCTAACCCGGCTTGCATTGGTCGCTAAACGTGCCGGCATTTGGCCTGTGATGATGGCGATTATCGCTTTGTTTGTTGCCTTGCCAGTGCTCACCATTTTGGTTCAGCTATTTATACCAGCGCCTGAGATTTGGGCGCATTTGGCGAGTACTGTGTTGCCACGGTATTTGCTCAACACAGCGGGGCTTGCGCTAGGCGTGGGCGTTGGTGTGTTGATGATTGGCGTTGGTTCCGCTTGGCTTGTGGTGATGTGTCGCTTTCCAGGGCAACGGCTATTTGAGTGGGCATTGCTGCTGCCACTGGCGGTACCGACCTATGTGATTGCTTATGCCTATACAGATTTTCTGCAATTTGCCGGTCCCCTGCAAAGTCTCTTGCGTGAGACTTTTGGCTGGGGCGCCGGTGATTATTGGTTTCCGCCCGTGCGCTCACTCGGCGGTGCGATTGCGCTGCTCACACTTGTGCTCTATCCCTATGTATATTTATTAACGCGGGCGGCGTTTTTAGAGCAATCCGTTTGTGTCCTTGAGGTTGGACGAACGCTTGGGCGCGGCCCCTGGAAATTATTTACTACCATTGCTGTGCCGCTCGCTCGCCCTGCCATTGCCGGCGGTGCAGCGCTTGCGCTGATGGAGACACTTAACGAATTTGGCGCGGTGCAGTTTTTTGCAGTGGATACCTTTACCACGGGTATTTATCGGACTTGGTTTGGGCTTGGTGAGCGAACCGCTGCCGCGCAGCTTGCCGGTGTATTACTGCTGTTTGTCTTATTATTGCTTTTGTTGGAGCGCTTCTCGCGCGGTCGAGCGCAATACTTTCATACCTCAAGTCGCTATCGCTCACTGCCACGCTATGAACTGGTTGGGTATAAGCGCTGGCTGGCCTTTGCAGGCTGCGGTGTGCCGGTGTTGCTAGGATTTCTGGTGCCGGCCACGTTATTGCTCGAAATGAGCTTAACCGGTGGAGATCAACGGTTTGGGTGGGCATTTGTTGGGTATATATTCAACAGCGTAAGCCTCGCCGGTGTGGCTGCTGCCGCCGCGGTGGGGCTCGCTGTATTGCTCTCCTATGGCGTGCGCCTATCGCCTTCACCGCTAGCGCTTGCCGCTGTGCGTGTCTCAGCGATGGGGTATGCCATTCCTGGTGCAGTGATTGCCGTGGGAATTTTAATTCCGCTTGGTTGGCTCGATCAGCGTTTGTACGCCGTGCTATCAGGCCAGTGGGGTTGGGATGTTGGGCTTATATTAACGGGTACGGGTATTGCGTTGGTGTATGCGTATTTGGTGCGATTTTTGGCCGTTTCCTATAATGCCGTACAGGCGAGTCTCACTAAAGTTACACCCAGTATGGATGCAACCTCGCGGACTTTAGGCAAGACCCCGGGCGGGACACTACGTCGGGTACATGCCCCGATTATGCGCGGGAGTTTATTGGGTGCGGGTATTTTAGTCTTTGTCGATGTTATGAAAGAGCTCCCGGCCACTATTATTCTGCGGCCATTTGATTTTACTACCCTAGCCGTTCGTTCGTATGAGCTTGCTTCTGATGAGCGTCTTAGCCAATCGTCTACCGCATCGTTAACCATCGTATTAGTGGGTGTGCTACCGGTGATTTTGTTAAGCCAAGCGATGCGCCGATCGCGGCCAGGTCAGACGGATCAGGGCTGAATAGGAAAAACAAACGCCTGGGTCGGGTCAAGGTGCACGGCAATCGGATCATTCCGCTCAGGTAGAAATACGCCAGGCATGTGCGCGTGCATGTGATACTCATCATTGCCTTGATGAACACAAAGATGGATAAAGCTTGCGCCGCCCAGTAATCGCGACATCAATACGTGACTGCGGGTATGATCGCGCGGTCCAGATAGCTTCTCGACGCGAAGTGCCTCAGGGCGTATTAATACCTGCACCGCTGTGCCATCGGCCAAATGGTTAGCCGCAATGGGGCCGGTGGGGGTATCCACTCGCCCGTCCACGACGATGCCACGCATTTCATTGACATCACCAAAGAAACGCACAACGAAGGGGTCAATTGGGTTGCAGTAAATATCTGTTGGGTGGCCTTGTTGAACGATGCGTCCTTCACGCATGACCGCAATGCGATCGGCCATAAACAGGGCTTCTTCTGGGTCATGGGTGACCAGCAAAGTGGCGGTGCCGTTGCGTTTTAGTAGATGTAGTGTGTCGTCACGAATGCGATCTCGCAGTCGAGCGTCTAGGCCAGAGAAGGGCTCATCAAGCAACATAATGCGCGGCGATGGTGCTAGCGCCCGTGCCAGTGCGACACGCTGTTGTTGTCCGCCCGAGAGAATATGTGGAAAGCTCTCCGCGAATGGCGCGAGGCCAAGCTGAGCGAGTAGGGCGCGCGAGCGTTGCTCACGCTCACGGGGAGCAATTTTGGGTAACCCAAAACTGACATTATCCAGCACGCTTAAATGCGGAAATAACACGGCATCTTGAAATACCAAGCCGACATGGCGCTGCTCAGGGGGCACCCAGGTGCTTGCAGCGGAGTCTGACATGAGCTGACTGCCAATTCGTACACGCCCAGCCTGTGGGCGCTCTAAGCCCGCTGCAAAGCGAAGCAAGGTGGTTTTTCCACAGCCGGATGGACCGAGCAAACATAAAAGCTCTTCGGGCTCAACGCTTAAATTAACGTCGTCTGCTGCGGTGATGTTCTCAAAGTTATGGCTTATCTCCTCAAGCGCTAATGCCTCACCGGAAGGCGTGGGGCAGGGCGCTTGCGAGGCGGCAACGCCACCAGCGGGGAAACGCGCGACGAGATTCTCTTGGGGTGCACTCATAGTAAGAGTGTACTTGATCCATAGCGGTTTTTGCAAGCGATTCTCATTGGCGCTTGACGGTTAAGGCGATATTCGGTCCAATGGAGCCGTAGATGCGAATAATTCGCATCCGCATTCAGAATGGAAAGGTTTTAAGGAGACAAACATGCGCAAGGCAACGCTTAGTCGAGTCGTCACCGTGGTGGCAGGCTCAATGTTCTGTATAACTGCGGTAGGAGCTCAAAGTCTCAACCTCTACACCGCTCGTCATTATGATTCTGATGAAGCGCTCTATCAGGCGTTTGAGCAGCAAACCGGCATTGAGGTCAATATTCTGCAAGGCGGGGCGGATCAACTAATTGAGCGAATTCAGCGCGAGGGCGCAGCCAGTCCTGCCGATGTGCTGATGACAGTGGATGCTGGCCTGTTAAATCGGGCCGAACAAGCGGGTATATTCGCACCGGTGAATTCCGCGGAGCTTGAGCAGCGTATTCCCGCCGCTCTTCGTCATCCCGAGAGTTTATGGTTTGGGTTTAGTGAACGCGTGCGGGTGATTTACTACGACACTGAAACCTATGATCAGCCACCATTGGAAAGCTATCAGGCATTGGCTGATCCTGCCTTTACCGGCGAGGTGTGCATCCGCTCCTCAAGCAACATCTACAACCAATCACTGGTCGCCGCAATGATTGACGCTCACGGTCAACAGCAGACTGAAGCCTGGGCGAGTGGTCTGGTTGAGAATATGGCACGCACTCCACAGGGTGGTGATACCGATCAGATTAGAGCGGTAGCAGCAGGCCAATGCGGCTTAGGCGTTGGAAATCACTATTATTGGGTGCGTTTAGCCTTGTCCGATGATCCGGATGATCAAGCAGTTGCCGAGCGTGTCGGCGTTATTTTCCCCAATCAACAAGACCGTGGTGCGCATCGTAATATTGGCGGGGCGGGCATGGTTGCCGATGCCCCCAATCCAGAGGCTGCTCGTCTTTTTCTTGAGTTTTTAGCCTCTGATCAAGCTCAGGCTTTATTTTCTGCTGGCAACAACGAGTTTCCAGCGGTTGCTGGTGTTGAGCCTATTGATGCGTTAAAACCCTGGCGCGATAGAAAACTCGATGATCTTAATGTCAGCGTGCTCGGAGATAATAATGCCGATGCCGTTCGCCTAATGGATCGGGTAGGCTGGCGCTAAGAAAGCCTTCGCGCATTGGTCTTAGCAAAAAAGGCCGTGATGGGCGAACCTGTCACGGCTTTTTTGTGTCTGATGTGCGAATGATTCTAAAAGGCCAGTTAAAATGATGAGTTTTGAATTAGGAGGCGGCATGACGCTACCGATCCTTATTGTTCTCGGCGCACTCGCTGCCATTATTATTGCTTCGTTTCGCGTGTTCCGGGAATACGAGCGGGCTGTTGTGTTTTTACTTGGCCGATTTTGGCGGGTTAAAGGCCCCGGCCTTCGGTTAGTGATTCCGGTCATTCAGCAAGCCGTGAAAGTGGATTTGCGTTTGGTCACGCTTGATGTTCCCTCGCAAGATGTGATCTCGCGCGATAATGTGACTGTGAAAGTCAACGCCGTTTTGTATTTCCGGGTAGTGGATCCGGAGCGGGCCATAATTCATGTTGAAGACTTTGATGCGGCGACAAGTCAGCTCGCGCAAACAACACTGCGCTCAGTGCTCGGTAAGCATGATCTCGATGAAATGCTCTCAGAGCGGGACAAACTGAATGCCGATATACAGGAAATTCTTGATAGCCAAACCGATGCCTGGGGTATAAAAGTTGCGAATGTCGAAATTAAGCACGTTGATTTGGACGAGTCGATGATTAGAGCGATTGCGCGGCAGGCTGAAGCGGAGCGGAATCGGCGGGCGAAAGTCATTCACGCTGAGGGTGAATATCAAGCCTCGCAACAGTTGCTAGAAGCCGCAAAAGTCCTTTCGGAAAACCCGCAAGGTATTCAATTACGGTATCTACAGACACTCAATGATATTTCGGTGGAAAACGCCTCGACGATCGTGTTTCCAGTGCCAATGGATTTATTAAATGCCATGGGGGTCGGTAACCTGAACGCAACCCCGAACACTAGCCCAAAAGCGGCGGATGACTGACTCACGGACCACCAAACTCTCGAGTCAAGAGGCTGCGATTATTGCGGCCTTTCTAGATGCATTGTGGATGGAGCGTGGCCTCTCTGATAATACCCTAGCGGCCTATCGCAGTGATTTAGAAGGCTTTGCGGTGTGGTTGCAGCAGGCACGATCAGTGGGCCTGCGCCGTGCAGATCGAGCTGATGTTATGAGTTATTTAGCCTCCCGAGTTGCCGCTGGCGCTAGTCGTCGCACGAGTGCTCGGCTGCTCTCAAGTTTGCGCCGATTTTATCGCCAGCAAATTCGTGAACGTGGCATGAGCGAGGATCCAACAGAGCGGGTTGATGCGCCACGAGCCGACCGGCCCTTGCCCGGGGCATTAAGTGAAGCTGAGATCGATCGATTATTGCAAGCGCCCGATGCGCAGACGCCGCTTGGCCGCCGTGATCGGTGCATGCTCGAAGTGCTGTATGCGACCGGCCTGCGAGTGTCTGAGCTGATTGGATTAAGGCTCGATCAAATCAACCTCACCCAAGGAGTTGTTCGAGTCACCGGCAAAGGTGGCAAAGAGCGTTTAGTGCCTTTAGGAGAAAATGCCGTCGCGGCGTTGGAGCACTACCTAGATAACGATCGGGCGGTAATCGCCCCGCGGGCAACTGCGAGCGAGGCGTTTGTGACAGCGCGTGGTCAAGGAATGACCCGGCAGGCCTTTTGGTACCGTATACGCCACTATGCATTGAGCGCGGGTATTAAAACCCCATTATCGCCGCATACCTTACGGCATTCTTTTGCCACGCATTTACTTAACCATGGTGCAGATTTGCGCGTGGTTCAGTTGCTATTGGGCCACAGTGACCTGTCCACGACGCAGGTCTATACACATGTTGCTCGGGCGCGCTTACAGGCGTTGCATGCCGAGCATCACCCGCGTGGTTAGCGCTCTAGTAAAGCGAGCTTGTCCGGCTTGCCATCCCAGTCTTCTGCATCAGCCGGCGCCGCTTTCATTTCCGTGATAACGGGCCAATTTTGTGCAAGCTCAGCATTGAGCTCGAGAAAATGTTCCATTTCCTTGGGTAAATCATCTTCTGAATAAATGGCTTCAGCCGGGCATTCAGGCTCACACAGTGTGCAATCAATGCACTCATCCGGATCGATAGCAAGAAAGTTAGGGCCCTCATGGAAGCAGTCCACAGGACAAACTTCTACACAATCGGTGTACTTACATTTAATGCAATTTTCAGTGACAACGTATGTCATCGGTGGCTCCGCTGGTCGAACGAGTAATCCATTGGATGCTAGGCGCACTCGATGCCTGCATCAACCTACGCACGCTGGGGTTGAGTGCACGCAGGTATCCATTGATCAAGACCTTCCTGCACCCGGGGTGTTATTGAGTAGATCACACAATGCATAAAGTGCTGCTTGAGCTTCGCGAGGGGTTAGATCATCGGGATCGATTTGGGCAAGTTGATCGTAAATCGCACGCTCAAGTGGTTGTTTTTGGGGCTGAGGCGCGGGGGTGGGTAAGGTAAATAGGCCAAGCTGGGGTTGTGTCGATTCGCCCGTTTCGAGATGAGCGAGCTTTTCCCGCGCAGCCTCCAGCACCTCAGCGGGAACACCAGCGAGAGAGGCAACTTGTAGCCCATAGCTTTGGTTGGCCGGGCCGGGTTGGACGCTGTGTAAAAAAATAATTTGCTCACCATGTTCAGCGGCTTGCAAATGCACATTGGCGGCGCTGGGGTAGTGGTCTGGCAGTGCGGTCATTTCAAAATAATGAGTGGCAAATAAGGTGAGGGCCCGAATGCGCTGACACAACGCCTGCGCGGTTGCCCAGGCGAGCGCTAGGCCATCAAAGGTACTGGTGCCGCGACCAATTTCATCGAGTAAAACCAAACTCTTCGCGCTGGCGTTGTGCAAAATATTTGCGGTTTCAGTCATTTCCACCATAAATGTTGAGCGGCCACCAGCAAGGTCATCAGACGCGCCAATGCGCGTAAATATCCGATCAATCGGACCAAATCGAGACGCGTTTGCCGGTACAAAACTCCCGATATGGGCCATTAAGGTGATCAGGGCGATTTGCCGCATATACGTGGACTTACCCCCCATGTTCGGGCCGGTAATGATTAGCATGCGGCGCTCATCACTGAGCTCAATATCGTTAGGTACGAACGCCTCGTCGGTGCTGCATTCAACCACTGGATGGCGGCCCGCTTGAATGGTGATTCCCGGGCTTTTACCGAAGCGCGGTTGGCTATAACCTAAGGTATCGGCACGCTCGGCAAGCGCTCCAAGGGTATCTAGGACGGCTAGACCATCCGCTAAATCAAGCAGTCCATCTAAACGCTCGACCAACCAGTCCAATAAGTGCTCGTAGAGGAGCTTTTCGCGGGCTAGTGCGCGCTCTCGCGCGGAGAGGACTTGATCCTCAAAGCCTTTGAGTTCAGGCGTGATATAGCGCTCAACGCCCTTGAGTGTTTGCCGACGAATGTAGTGGGCGGGCGCTTGCTCACTTTGATTTCGACTGATCTCAATATAAAAGCCATGAACGCGGTTATAGCTCACTTTGAGTGTGCTTATACCGGTCGCCTCACGCTCTCGTGTCTCTAAATCTGTTAAGAATGTGTTGGCGTTATGCGAAAGCCCACGAAGCTCATCGAGCGCTGGGTCGTAGCCCTCAGCAATGACACCACCATCGCGCATAACCACAGGCGGTTGCTCAACGAGTGCGCGTTGTAAATGCGCTGCCACCTCAGGTTGTGGTGCCACTTTTTCTGCAAGGTCTTGCAGGTAGTGGTTATCGATGCCATTGAGATTGGTAGCAAGGTTGGGGAGCACGGCTAGGGTATCGCGAAGGCCGGTGAGATCACGCGGTCGGGCGCTCGTCATTGCTAGCCGGGCATTAATACGCTCAATATCCGCGCAGCCCCGTAGGATTTCTCGCATCTCGTTGAGATCATGCGCGCATAGTGCGGCAATTGCCGTTTGCCGCTCAATGAGGGCATTTTGATCGCGCAGTGGCCGGTTAATCCATCGTCGAAGGGCTCGTCCCCCCATGCCGGTAATGGTTGTATCAAGCACGCTTGCAAGGGTGTGCGCGGTACCGCCTTGGAGATTGCGTTCGAGCTCAAGATTGCGCCGGCTTGCCGCATCAATGGTAATGGCCGCATCGGTGGTTTCAACGCGGAGTTCGCGGATATGCGGTAGCGCTGAGCGTTGTGTGTCTTTGACGTATTGCAATACCGCACCGGCAGAGGCAATGGCCAGGGGCAGATGAGAGAGACCAAAGCCGGCTAAATCGCGAGTGGCAAAATGCTCGGTGAGTGCGCGCTGCGCGCTATCATGGTCAAAATGCCAGGGCGGTCGATAAGTCACGCCCGAGCGATCGGGCCATGCCAGTGAAAGGGTTGTGTCATCAGCAATGAGCAACTCAGCGGGCGCTAGGCGCTCAAGTTCAGCGGCAAGGTTGGCCTCGCCATGGCCTTCGGTAACGGTATAACGCCCTGCCGCTAATTCTAGGCTAGCTATGCCCCAATGCTCAGCATGCCCGGCAATGGCGCTAAGTAACTGACTTTGGCGCTCGCTTAATAAAGCCTCATCAGTGAGTGTTCCCGGTGTGACGACTCGCACAATTTGGCGCTCGACTGGGCCCTTAGCCGTTGCCGGGTCGCCAACCTGCTCGCAAATGGCCACAGATTCCCCCTGACTGAGCAGGCGGGCTAAATACCCCTCATAGGCATGCACTGGCACACCCGCCATCGGAATGGGTGCACCGCCGGACTCGCCGCGCTGGGTGAGTGTGATGTCGAGGAGTTGAGCGGCTCGCCGGGCATCGTCGTAGAAGAGTTCATAGAAATCACCCATCCGGTAGAAAAGCAGCCCATCGGGGTGCTCAGCTTTAATGCCTCGATATTGCCGCATCATCGGTGTATGGCGTTTGGAATCACTCATGTGCTAACAGGTAACGCGGGTTCGGCGCCAGCGGCAAGGCTTGCGCTTAATGAACGAATCATTGCCGGTTCGATGCGATGCCCAAGCTCACCTAACAGGCGCGTTGTAATCGCCGATTCACTTAGCAAGGGCCGGGTATCGAGGTAACCATGATCGGTCAACCAACGCCTAAGATTATTAATGTAGCTGATGCGTAGTGCCGGCAGTTCTCGATCATCAAGGGCTTTAATGAGCGCTTGGGCATTGCCTTGATAGGTGGTTGCGAGATTCGCTACACGATCGAGCATCTTCTCTGATAACACGTCTGCTTGCTCTAACACCGCTCTATCAACAGGCTGGCCGCGGCCTTGTTGGGCTAACGCATGCCAGGCATGAGTGATTTCAATGCGATCGGTTAGGCTGCCCGCCCTGGAATCATTAGCAATGATCGCTCGTCCGGCGGGACTTTGCAGCCAGCGCTCGAGTGGACCTAATTGAGCCAGTCCCCACGTGTCTAACAGCCAGTGCAAAGTCTCGAGCGCATCACGCAAGAGGTAAAATAAGTGAATGCGACGCACATCGCTCGTTAAATGAATGGCACTAACGCCTAGGCGCTTGGCATAGGTGCTCGGGTCCTCGCCTTGAGGCGCCGGGGTCGCAGGAACAGGCGGTGGTGGTGGTAGCCGAGTGGCTTGATCTGTCAATCCACGAAGGACGGCAAGATCGATGGTATGCGGCGTGTAGCCAGCAACTTCAGCCCATAATGCCAAGTCTTCGCCGCGAGCGGTTAGATATAAAATCTGACGGCCTTCTTGTGCACTTAGTGATTCGATACTCTTTACCACCTGAGCAAAGCGCTCTGAATCCGTGTGCGTCAAGGCCTCATCAAGAGCGAGTGGCAGTGGTGACTGTCCTTGCTCCTGATCGCGTGCCCATGCCAATTGCGCAGCCAGTAATAATTGCATTCGTGTCCCGGAGGATAAATCAGATAACGGCCGCTGCGCATTACGGCGCAAATCACGGGCAACGAGTTGGTGATCGGCATCAACTTCGAGCGACCACTGTGACTGGGTGAATGTCTCAAATCGCATGCGAGCCTCTTGGATTAACCCCGGTTCATGTTTCTCGCGATAGATTTTCTCAATACCTGTGAGTAACCAATCCCCTAAATGGGCTTTGAGATGCTGATCACGGCGTTCATCTAAGCCCGCTTCAAGCTCATTAACCCGGGCAATAGCCGCTGCTAACGCGCCATCGCCACCGATATGTGCAAGGCTCGCTTCAAGTTCAGCAATTTCGGTTGTCAGGCGATCGAGTTCATTGCTCTGATCGGTGGCGGTTTGTACCGCCGAGGCAATCTCATCCGGCGTTGCCGTTTCTGCCCAGGTGATAGATTCTGGTGTTCGTTGTAATGGGGCCTGCAGCTGTTTTTCAGCTAATCGTGCGCGCTCAAGCGCCGCAGTGGCTTGTTGGTATTGTCCAAAGCGCGCTAATAAGGCGTCGAGTTCGGGGCGCTTATCGGGGGTAAGTCCCTGTTGGCGGTAGAGCGCCTCACGTGCTTGTTTGTTATCTTTTTGTCGTTGATCAATGGCTTGCTTGCGCTGATTAAGCGTGTCTCGGGTTTGCTCAAGTGTTTGGCGTTGCTGCGCTCGATCGGCTAAATCATCAATGGCCGCGCGCAAAGCGGCAACATCCGTACTTGGCAGGGCGATGTAGGCTTGCAGCTGCTTGCAGAGCGCCTCAGTCTCGGTGGCAATGGCGTGGTCAGTTTGATCGACACGAGCTTGTTCACGCACAGCGTCGATGTGCGCGCGCTCGATTTGCGCGTAGATTTCCATAAAGCGCGGCAGACCCATGCCCTGCAGATCGCATTGATCTAATCCAAGTTCAGTTAAGGTTGCCTCGAGTTTTGCTTGGGCATCAGCCACCGCTGAGTGTGTGGTTGGGGTCTCGGACGAAGTCTGCAAGCGCAGTAAAAGCCAAGCAATTAGGCTTGTCATCATCGCACCAAGACCGCCACCAATCGCCATCCAATTGGCTGTAATCATTCCCGCTAGGGCGGCACTGCCTGCCGCTAAAACACCCAGTCCAAGTGTCACTGAAACGCCTGCGCTATGATGCTGTAAGGACGTCGCGGTGCGTGCCTGCCATGATCGAGCCTCATTACGCTCACGTAAGGCCTCAGTAACCGCATCAATTTGCGCGGGAGTAAAACGCGGCAGCGGATCTTTAGGTGGTTGGCCAAGTGTGCTCACGGCATCCTGAACTTCTGCATTGGCGCGCGCTAGGGCATCGGCTGCATGGTTTTTCTCTTGAATTCTCGTGCGTAGTGCTTCTAAGCGATCTCTTGCGGCGCTAATTTCAGGGCTAGCCGGCGGCTCGCCGCTAAAACCCACGCTTTTAATCTGCTCGGCATTCTGTTGCCGCTCCATGCTGAGCTCGGTTTGCGCTTGATCAATGGCTTGCTGGTCTTTTTCCAGCGCGTCGGCTTGCTCACCCTCGCGACCACTTAATTGACTGATCTCGGCCGGGAATTCGGTGAGATACGCTTCAAGCGAAACGCGCTCATCAATAGCCTCGCGCAGGCGAGATATTGCATGCAGGCGCTCGAGCTCGTCGCGGGCTTGTTGGGCGGCTGCGCGCTTGGTTTTAAGGACGGGGAGTTGGTCACGTTGTGTATCGAGCGCTTGATATTGGCGTTCTGTTAGCGCCTGGCCACGCTTTGCCTCTTGCCATTCAGAATATTGACGCGCGGGAAATCCCGGCGAATTTAGCCCCGCTGTTTTTCGGACATTTTCTAAATTCACTCCGCCGGCAAGGGCTTGTCTTAGTCGCTGGCTTAAAGCCTCGCTATCCTCTTGTGCCGGCGCGATGAGGGTTTCTGCTCGTAACCAATAACAGTGCAAGGTCTCAGCCGGAGGGAGTGCCGGGCGGTCAACGGATTTTGTGTCTTTCTCCCAGCTCGTATGCGGGCCGTTACGGCTAGCTATCCAAGTGTGTGATTCCGCCTGCAAAGTCGCGCTAATGGACAATGCGCTGGGATCATGGGGTCTGGCTTCTGCGAGAACATAATGCAGAGCGCGGATAAGGCTGCTTTTGCCAATAGCATTAGGGCCAACAATAAAATTGATGCCCGGGCTGAGTTCGTTCAGCGTAATCGGATCAATGCCGGGAAGCTGTCGAATATCGAGCTGACTGAGGTGCATTAGCGAGCCTCGGCCTGAAGCATGGCGCGAAGCGCATCTTGGGCACTTTGGCGCAGCCATTCGGCTATTTGGTCGCGATTAGGCGGTGAGCTTGATAGACCTTGCCAACGGCTTTGCGACAATGCTTTTTGTGCTTGTTGTTCTGCTTGATCCAATAGCGCATTGCGTTCAGGGTGATCGATCGGTTGTTGGAGAACCAGAAGCTGCTGCGCTAATAAGCCTGGTTGATCGCCACGCTCTGCGAGTTGCTCAAGCGGAGTGATTGGACGCACATCGAGGAGGCAGCGCTCAATAAACCACTGCACTTCGGGCCTTCCAGGAAGACCAAATGGATGGTCACTTTCTGGCACGACATCCAGTAATTGTTGCGTGCTGAAGTCACTTTCACCCTGGAAGCGAAGCCGAATGCCGATTAAATCGGGCAAAGCGCGAGCTTGTGTGATCTGCTCGCCAAGTGTTTTCAGCGCTGTTGTTAGCGTGCCCTCTAAGTCATTTGGACCTGCGCATCCAGTGATATCCACGCTTAACGGCTGCCAGCGTATGGGCGCTAAAGGGATTTGCTCAAAGCGCGTGATATCGCCACGATCAATGGTAATCATCCAAGGCCCTCTTGGCCCAGACTCACCGGCATCCAAACCACTAACCGTGCCAAGATAACCGCTGGGATTCTCTTTACTCAGCGCGTCGGGTTGATGGATATGGCCGAGTAGCCAGGCATCGAGCCCCGTGTCTTTTAGGGCGCGGGTGGTTACCGGTGCGTGATAGCTTGCAGGCTGGTCGCGATCACAATGCAAAACGCCGATATTCAGTCCTGAGCCTTGTCGACCAGGGAATTCAGCGAGCGGACTATCACTAACGCTTGGGGTTGGGAATGACCAGCCCCATAGAGTAATGCGGTCCGCTGATGATTCTTCTGCGCTCCCGATTACGGTGCTTTGCCACTGTCCCGTGGCGCCTAATAGTTCGCATTCAGCAATCTGTGCGGTGAGCTTTGGCAGCACATCGACGTCATGATTGCCACTGACAGCAATAGTTCGGATGTTATGCCGCGCTAATTTTGCAACGCCTGCTTGTAGCTCCCCTAGCGCTTCAAAATAATCATGTACGGATTCCACAACATCGCCGGCTAGGATAACGGCTGTGACCGACTCAGCGATCGCTAAATCGATACAGCGTGTCCAAGCAGTTCTCGGAGCAAACGCGATCGCTTGGCTTGCTAGCGAGCTTGGCAGGCGAGTGGGACTACGGCCGAGATGGAGATCGCCCATGGCGAGCAGTTTTAACGTCATCGCTCTATGCTCGGCGATCAGGCAAGGAGAGGCAAGTCGAGGGCTAGCGTTATTCGCTAGCCCTTAGGTCGCCGTGGATCTAGCGTCGCGAAGCCCCAGTGCGTAACGCCCGTGCAGCATGATACTCAGCGGGTGCACCATGGCGTATCGCGCTTGGCGCATGCCCCAGCGGCTGAGCATAGAATGCCGCGAGCTGACTTTCGCTCAGGCCCGCATGACGCCGATGCGCAACACCAATGTCGTTAAGAAGATGGTGATCTAACTGCTGCAAGGATTGCTTACCTTGCGAGCGACGACGGCTTTTTAGCCAACGGCTAATCACATTGGATAAGCCATTAATGGATTGGCTGCGTGTGTAGATTTTTGCAACTTGGCGATCACCGTTATCACGGAGGTTGATCGCAGTTGTATGACGATGAGAAGTCTGGGCCATGGCGTTTAACCTCCAATTCGGTTATCAAATGATAGCTCATAACGAGCCAATGCCTACAAAGTAAGCTCATTGTCCGCCTTACTATTTGTTCAGACAACTGAAAAAGAATAAACTTTTAAGTGAATTTTATTGAACGCTCAGGCGAGACCTATGACGGAAAATAACTCACCAAATTCGCCTCAAGGTCTTCCGCTTCTCGATGTGGAAGTTCTGCGCACATTTGTTGCGATTGCTGAGACGGGCAGTTTTACCCGGGCAGCCCAGCAGGTGTTTCGAACGCCATCCGCAGTGAGCATGCAGATTAAACGGCTTGAGGAGATGCTCGGCCGCGCCATGTTTGTGCGTGAGCCCCGGCAAGTCCACCTCACACCGGAGGGCGAGACATTGCTTGGCTATGCCCGCCAGATGCTTGAACTCAATGACGAGGCGGTTGGTCAGTTTCTCTCGCCACAGGTTGGCGGAACGGTGCGCCTAGGTGCCCCGGATGATCTAGGGACACGAGTGCTACCTAATGTGCTTTCGCAATTTGCACGCAGTTTCCCGGCTGTTCAGGTCAATGTTCGTGTCGGTCGCAGTCCAGATCTCATGCGGCGTTTAGATATTGGTGAGTTAGATATCGCGTTATTAATCACGGAGGCTGGCCACCAACCGCATCCCTTGGCAGAGGCAATTTATCGTGAACCATTGGTTTGGACAGGACGAGAGGGCGGAGTCGCGCTGCAGCGCACGCCACTGCCCCTCGCCGTCGCTGATCGTGGCTGTGCTTGGCGGCGGATGGCGTTAGCTTCCCTCGAGCGCACCGGCCATCGCTACCGCATTGCATATACCTGTGAGCACACGGGAGCGCAGGAGGCCGCTATTTTGCAAGATATCGCGATTACGCCCTTTCCACGCAGTTTGGTGCAATCGCCCTTGCGCGTTATTGAAGAGGATGAGGGCGGACTAACCGCACTAGGCGATTATGAGGTGGTGCTATTACGCATGCCTGCTCGTGGTGCGGCAGCAGAGGCGCTTGCTCAACACATTGTTGATTATTTCGCTGATCTCTAGGCTTTATAAGCCACATTAAAAATGCTTAATTTTGACTAGATCTTGTGTGGCGGTTTACGCATACTCTGTTTTATGGATGTTGGCCAGCTTACACAGCGATTGCCAGTCCGAGTTTTTATGCTCTGTCAGGCTTTGGCATTGGTTTTTGGATTAGCGATATCGAACGCTCACGCACTCGATCTCGCGCCACGAACGGGTGTTCCTCCTCCGCCTGGCGTATCGGCGGCGAGTATTTCGGTTGCGCATCGAAGCTTTGAGGGCACGGTGGCTATTGGCGATCTAGGCAGCGCGTCCGGACGGGTCGATCGGCAAAATGTGAGCTTACGGTATGGGCGCTCAGGCGAGTTATCAAATCGTCCTGTCTATACCTACATTAATTTACCTCTCGTTGATTTTGACGTAGGTGGATCAGTAGCGCGCAACGAGGCGCTGGCGTTAGCGCCAGATCAGGGTGTTGGAGATATTGCGGTTGCCGCGGCTATTTGGCCTTATACTAATCGTGAGGCTGGGCGTTTTCTTGGTGTAGCCGGTTATTTAGTGCTGCCAACTGGGGAGTACGACAGTAAGCGGACCGTGGGTCTTAATCTCAATCCTGGCAACAATCGCTTTGCTGCAATTATTCAAACAGGGTGGCATCAGGAACTGAGCGATCGATGGGCTTGGTCAATTGCCGCTGATGTTATGTTTTTTGAAGATAACGATGAATATATCGGCGATGATGTGATTACCAAGGTCCCGTCTCGATTTGAGGTCAAACCGTATGCAAGTTACCAATCAGCGCTAAGTTATCAGGCGAACTCCGCGTTAACTCTTGCGATGAGTTATTACGTTGATCGGGGTGCTGAATCTCGCAACGTTGGCAGCGAATGGGGTAGCGCAATTAATCGAGAACGCTATGGTTTGTGGGCATTAATGACCTTATCAGCACGGACACAGCTGAATTTAAGCTATAAAAGTACGATCGACGATGCGAGCGGACTCGAGCTAAAAGAAAATGTCCAGCTTCGCCTCATTCGTTTTTTCTAGCGTTTGCCTTGATTAAGGGGCTGGATTGGATGCCTCAGCATGAATGGCCTCGATCCCTGCGATCACCTCAGCGCTAAGGGTGAGCTGTTCGCTGGCAATGTTGCTCGCGAGCTGCTCAATAGTTGTTGCGCCAATAATATTGCTAGCGACATGGGGCTGAGCGGTCACCCACGCCAAAGCCATTTGCGCGGGGTCAAGATGATGTTCTCGCGCAAGCGCCACATAGGCCTCAGTCGCACGAACGCCGGGTGTTTTTGTATAACGGCTGAAGCGCTTAAATAGCGTTAAACGCGAATTAGCTGGCTCCCGATTACCTAAATATTTACCACTTAATACACCAAAAGCGAGCGGCGAGTAGGGAAGCAAGCTAACCTGCTCACGGTCAGAGACTTCAGCTAAGCCCACCTCAAAGCTGCGATTGAGCAGGTTATAGGGATTTTGGACACTAGCCACGCGGGGAAGACCGTGGCGTTCGGCAAGCTCGAGGAACTTCATGGTCCCCCAAGCCGATTCATTCGACAGGCCGATATACCGAATTTTTCCAGCTTTCACCATGGTTTGTAGTGACTCGAGGACATCGAGCATCGCGGGGACAGGATCGGCCTCATCGGCGTCGGGCTGATAGCCCAATTTGCCAAAAAAGTTACTGTTTCTTGCCGGCCAGTGAATTTGGTATAGGTCGATAACATCGCTTTGTAAGCGCTGCAATGTCTCGTTAACGGCGGTCTCAATATTGTTAAAGCTGTAATCACCTTGGCCACCGCGTACGCTGCTAGCCCCCGGGCCGGCAATCTTGCTTGCAAGAATAACCTGGTCCCGGCAGCCGCGCTCCGCAAGCCATTTACCAATCATGATGTCGGTTGCGCCCTGTGTCTGTGCGTCCGAAGGGACGGGATACATTTCGGCGGTGTCAATAAAGTTGATACCGTGCTCGAAGGCATAGTCGAGTTGCGCAAACGCATCATCTTGTGTGTTCTGTTTGCCCCAGGTCATCGTGCCTAGGCAGAGTGCGCTGACATTAAGATCGGTATGGCCAAGTTGGCGGTAATTCAAGGCATCGCTCCTAGCGCGTTGAGTTCAATCAATCGGGGATCACACGGCTTACCAAAGACTATCGCTGGTTTGCCGTGACCCAATTCGATGGCTTGATCGTGGTGGGCGGTACTGGGATTGAACCAGTGACCCCTGCCGTGTGAAGGCAGTGCTCT
>Ga0102930_1000025_pt1 | contig 44129 bp, 48 predicted proteins | sample SalPon1_B_H2O_MG_FD_84514 | JGI IMG/M metagenome (GOLD analysis project Ga0102930, IMG submission 84514) | Salt pond water microbial communities from South San Francisco under conditions of wetland restoration - Salt Pond MetaG R1_B_H2O_MG | ecosystem: Environmental > Aquatic > Non-marine Saline... | reverse complement strand
TCGGGCTGGGCAAGGAGCTGGGCGGGCTGCTGGCCGGGGTGTCGCTGGCCTCCACGCCCTACCGCGAGACGATTTCGGCGCGGCTCGCCCCGCTGCGCGACTTTCTGCTGCTGTTTTTCTTTATCTCGCTGGGTGCCACGCTTGATATGAACCTGCTCGGTCAGCGCCTGGGGGATGCGTTGATCTTTTCGGCGTTTGTGCTGATCGGCAACCCGCTGATCGTGCTGGCGATCATGGGGGTGCTCGGCTACCGGCGGCGGACGGGTTTTCTGGCGGGGCTCACCGTCGCGCAGATCTCGGAGTTCTCGCTGATCTTTATCAGCATGGGGCTGGCACTGGGGCATGTGAACGAGGAAGCACTGGGACTGGTGACCCTGGTGGGGCTGATCACCATTGGCCTGTCGGTGTACATGATCACCTATTCCCACCGGCTCTATGACTGGCTCGGCCCCTATCTGGGCGGCTTCGAGCGGGCCAATCCGGTGCGCGAGCCCCACTCGGCGGCAGCCCGCGGCGCGGGCCGCGGCGAGGTGATCATCTTTGGCATGGGCCGCTTCGGGGCGGCCATCGCCCTGCGGCTGCAAAAGCAGGGCGTAGCGGTGATGGGCGTTGATGCCAACCCGCGGGCCGTGCAGCGCGCCCAGCGCCTTGGCCTGCAGGCCGAGTATGGCGATGCCACCGACGCGGCGTTCGTCGCCTCGTTACCCATCGAACACGCCCGCTGGGTGGTCAGCACGCTGCCGCGCCATCCCACCGGACTGAGTCACGAGGACAGCCGCCATACCCTGGCGCAGCTGGTGCGTGGGCATCCGTTTGGCGGGCGCATCGCCATTGCCTCGCACAACGATCGGGATACCCGGGAGCTGCGCGATCGGGACGCCGATGTGGTGCTGGAGCCCTTCCAGGACGCCGCCGACCGCGCGGTGGAGATGATCCAGGGGGCGGCGCCGGAGGAGCGCACGCCCATTCCGGCGATCCCCGAGGACTGATCGCCGCGGCCCGGCTCAGCCCTCGCCGGCGGCCTTGTCGAGGCCGACGTTGTTTTTCTCGAGCACGCGATCGGCCCGATAGCTCGAGCGCACCAGCGGGCCCGAGACCACCTCGAGAAAGCCCTTGCCCAGGCCGATCTCGCGGTAGCGCTCGAACTGCTCGGGGGTCACGTAGCGATCCACCGGCAGGTGATTGACCGTGGGGCGCAGGTACTGGCCAAAGGTGACGATATCAACGCCGATGGCGCGCAGATCGTCCATGGTCTCGATGATTTCCTCGTCGGTCTCGCCCAGTCCCAGCATCAGGCTGGTCTTGGTCAGAACGCCGGGACGCCGCTTTTTGGCGTAGGCGAGCACGTCCAGCGTCTGCTGATAGCCGGCCCGCGGGTCGCGCACCGGGTGGGTCAGGCGCTTGACCGTCTCGACATTCTGGGCGAACACCTCGAGACCGGTGTCGACCACGGTGTCGATGGCCTCGTGGCGGCCGTTGAAGTCGGGGGTCAGCGCTTCGACTGCCGTATTGGGGTTGCGGCGCTGGATCTCGCGGATGCAGTCAGCGTAATGCTGCGCGCCACCGTCGGGCAGATCATCGCGATCCACCGAGGTGAGCACCACGTACTTAAGGCCCATCAGCTCGACGGTGGTGGCGGCGCCATCCGGCTCGTTATCGTCGAGCCACCCCCTGGGGTTGCCAGTATCCACCGCGCAGAACTGGCAGGCCCGCGTGCAGACATCGCCCATGAGCATGATGGTGGCCGTGCCGGCGCTCCAGCACTCGCCCATGTTGGGGCACATGGACTCCTCGCAGACCGTGGCCAGCTTGTGCTCGCGCACCGTGTTGCGCACCTTCTGGTAGGTCTCGCCCGTGGGTACCTTGACGCGCAGCCACTCGGGCTTGTCGCCGCGCCCCACGGGGGCGGTGTCACGCTGGGCCTTGACGCCATTCTTGATCGCGCGGATGCCGTTGTCCTTGTCGACCTTCTGGCCGCTGACCACAACGGGAATGCCTTTGAGTTCGGGCATATCCGACTCCTTGCCTCGTTCAGTCCTTGCCGTAGGGGTTGTTCATGACCGAAAACCAGTTGGCGTGCGCCTTGTCGGCGTCCTCCCGGTAGGCCTCAACCTCCTCGCGGCTCATTTCCTCGCGCAGCCGGCCATCGCTGACCGGTCGCGGATCGTCGCCCTCGGTCGACGCCGTCTCCGCGTCGTCGGACGAGCGGTCGGTGTTGTGCGGTTCCTGCCGCGGGTCACTCATGGCGGCACCCTCCGAATCCTGACTGTGTGATGTAAAATTCAGTATACGTTCGAAACCGGACCGTCTCCATGGCCACTGCTTCACACCCCCATGCCCATCGCGAACTGGACCTGTGCGGGCTGAACTGCCCGCTGCCCATCCTGCGCACCAAGCAGGCGCTGCGCGACATGGCGGTGGGCGAGTGCATCGCCGTGCAGGCCACCGATCCCCATGCCGTCATCGATTTCCGTGCCCTGTGTGACACCACAACCCACTCGCTGTTGCATGAGACGCAGTCCGGCGATGTCCTTACATTCTGGCTTGAGAAGGGCCCCTGAGGCGCGTCAGCAGCGATTCGGCAACAATCGACAGACGCCGGCTGAATGACGGCGCCTGGTGCCAGCTCAGGCTGATCAGCTCCATGCGCTCGCGGCGTTCGAGCAGCAGGTCGTCGCTGGTGCCCAGATCGTCCACCAGCCCCAGCTCAAGGGCGCGCTCGCCCATCCAGTGCTCGCCGGTGGCAACCCGGTCGATATCCAGACGCGGGCGGTAGCGCGCGATGTGGCCCCGGAACAGGTCGTGCACCGCCTGCAGCGACTCGCGGAAATGCTCCCGGCCTTCGTCGGTGTTCTCGCCAAACACGGTCAGATCGCGCTTGTGCTCGCCGGCGGTGTGGAGCTCAAAGTCGATGTCGTAGCGCTTGAGCAGGCCGTTGAAGTTGGGCAGCTGGCCAACCACACCGATGGAGCCGATGATCGAAAACGGCGCGGCGACGATGCGGTCGGCCACACAGGCCATTAGATAGCCACCACTGGCCGCCACCCGGTCCACGGCCACGGTCAGGCGGATGTTGGCCTCGCGCAGACGCGCCAGCTGGCTGGCGGCCAGGCCGTAACCGGGCACCATGCCGCCGGGGCTTTCAAGGCGCAGCAGCACCTCGTCGTCGCGCCTGGCGCTGGCCAGGATGGCGCTGACCTCCTGGCGCAGCGACTCCACCGCAGTGGCGCGGATGTCCCCATCGAAATCGAGCACGAAAAGCCGCGGCAGGCGACCCTCGCCATCCTGGCCGCGACGCGCCTGCCGGCGCTGGCGAAAACCCTGGATAAGGTTGCGGCGGCGCGGTTCGACACCCCGCTGGATGCGCCGGGACATGGCCTCGTAGCGCCGGTTGAGGGGCTCGACCTCAAGCTGCTCGCGGTGGCGGCCGCGACGGCGGCTCGCCATGCCCCCGATCATGCCCAGCACCACCGCGAAGGCCGCCACAAGGGTCAGCACGCGGGCCAGAAAAAGGGCATAATCCTGCAGGATTTCCATCGCATTCTCCTTTCATGAATGCCGATCACGACTGACTGATCAGTCTACGCGAGCCAACCGCTGAAAGAAGCCACCCGACGCAGGGGAGGGGCATGGAGACACTCGACGACGCAGGCTATCGGCATCGCGGCGTGGCGGTGGTGACGCTGCGCCAGCTCGACCGCTGGGCGGACCGGCCCAAGGGCACCGCGTTTCGGGCGTTCAAACGGGCGCGGCCGGCGCTGATCGAGGGGCGCGATTTCTTTGTCGAGCCCATCGCTGAGCCGGTTGACGCGGACACCGCGGCGCTCATCGAGCGGCTGCGCGCCGACGCCGCCCTCTATGCGAGCAGCCAGGTGGCGATCCTGCTCGCCCGCGAGGCCTGCGCGCGGCTCGACCCCGACGGTGGGGGCGCCGGCGCATGAATACCCTTGTCACCTGGTTGCAGCCGTGGGAGCCCTCGCTGCCGGTCTTCGCCGCCTGCGCCCTGGCCATCGGGTTGTACGCGGTCGGCCTGATGCGCGGAGCCACGCCGGGCGTCTGGCCGGCGCTGTCGTACTTCGTTGGCGTAGCGCTTATCTACGCGGTCACCCAGACCCACTATGATTACTACTCGCAGTATCTGTTCTCGGCGCACCGCCTGCAGCATCTGGTGCTGCATCACCTCGGCCCGTTCCTGATCGCGCTGGCGATGCCGGCGGGTGTGCTGGCGACGGCCCTGCCGGCGCGGGTCCGGGCCTGGCCGCAGGGGCGGGCGGCGCCGTTGTTCGGCCTCCTGCGCCGGGTCTATCGGCTGCTCCAGCAGCCGTTCATCGCGGGGTTCCTGTTCGTGGGCATCATCTACTTCTGGTTGACGCCAGAGATCCACTTCGATGCGATGCTGAGTATCGATCGGTACTGGTTCATGAACTGGACGATGCTGCTCGACGGGTTGCTGTTCTGGTGGCTCATTTTTGAGCGCAACGATCAGGGCGTGACCCCGCGCCTGAGCCCGGGGCGGCGGATTCTGCTGCTGGCGCTGATCATGCCGCCGCAGATCGCGCTGGGCGCCTACATTACGTTCAGCAGCCAGAATCTGTTCGAGATCTACGATGTCTGCGGCCGGGCCTTTCCCATCGATCCGCTGCTTGATCAGCAGATCGGCGGGCTGATTACCTGGATACCGGCGTCGATGATGAGCGTGCTGGCCGCCGTCATCGTGCTGGCGTTTCGTCTCAGAGGGAGGGAGTCCGATGCCTGAACACTGCATCAAACGGCACCTGCGCGCGGGCCTGGTGCTGGCGGTGGCACTGCTGCTCGGTGCCTGTGGGGGCGGTGACTACCAGACCAAGGGCATCGAAGGGCTGTTGCCGGATCTGGCGTTTCGGCTGACCAGCGAGAGCGGCGAGTCGCTGACCGCCGCTGATCTGCGTGGCGCGCCGACGGTGGTGTTCTTCGGCTTTACCCACTGCCCGGATGTCTGTCCCACGGCGATGGCGCGGATCGCGGCGGCCACCGAGGCGGCCGGCAAGGATCTGGACGGCGAGCTGCAGGTGCTGTTCGTGTCCGTGGACCCGGGGCGCGACACGCCCCAGCGGCTGGCCGACTACACCGACTTTTTCAGTGACCGGGTAACCGGGGCCACCGCCCCGGTGGGGCGGCTGCGCGAGCTGACCAAGCGCTATCGCGCCACCTTTGGCTATGACGAACCCAACGAGTTCGGTGACTACAACGTCTCGCACTCCAGCGCGATGTACGTCTTTGACGCCGAGGGCCACGCCCGGGCGCTGTTCCGCCCCAGCGACAGTGTGGCGGCGATGGCCGCCGATCTGCGGCGCATCGCCCGGAGCTAGCGCGGGGATCAGTCCTCGAACAGATCCTTGTCGGTGACCGCGCCATAGGACGCCGAACTGACCAGGCGGGCGAACTTGCCCAGCACGCCACGGCGGTAATTCGGGGGGTGCGGGGTCCAGCGGGATCGCCGCTCGGCGAGGGTGGCCTCGTCAATACCGATCTCGAGCAGGTTCTGGTCGGCGTCGATGACCACCGGGTCGCCCTCCTCGACCAGGGCGATATTGCCGCCGGCCGCCGCCTCGGGCGCGACGTGGCCCACCACCATGCCGTAGGTGCCGCCGGAGAACCGCCCGTCGGTGATCAGGCCCACGGCATCGCCCAGTCCGCGGCCGATGATCGCCGAGGTGGGGGCGAGCATTTCGCGCATGCCGGGGCCGCCGCGGGGGCCTTCGTAGCGGATGATCACCACATCGCCGGCCTGGATGCGGTCGGCAAGGATCGCGTCCATGGCCAGTTCCTCGGAGTCGAACACCCGCGCCGGGCCCTCGATGCGGCGCTTTTTGATGCCGCTGACCTTGGCCACGGCGCCCTCGCGGGCCAGATTGCCGCGCAGAACGGCCAGATGGCCCTCGGCGTACATGGGGTTGTCGAAGTCGCGGATGATCGACTGGCCGGCCGGCGCCTCGGCGGGCACGTCGGCGAGCAATTCATCGAGGGTCTGTCCGGTAATGGTCATGCAATCGCCATGCAGCAGCCCGCGGGCGAGCAGCATTTTCATGACCTGCGGCGTGCCGCCGACGGCATGGAATTCGCTGGTCACATAACGCCCCGAGGGCTTGAGGTCGCAGAGCACCGGTACGCGCTGGCGGATGCGCTCGATGTCGTCGATGGAGAATTCCACCTCGCAGGCGCTGGCAATGCCCAGCAGGTGGAGGACCGCGTTGGTCGAGCCGCCCAGCGCCATTACCACGCTGGCGGCGTTCTCGAAGGCCCTGCGCGTCATCAGATCGCGGGGCAGGCGCTGGTGGTGGATGGCGTCCATCAGCACCTCGGCGGCACGCGCCGCCATGGTCCGCGCCTCGTCGTCCTCGGCGGACACGGTGCTCGAGCCCATCAGGCTCATGCCCATCGCCTCGAAGGCGCTCGACATGGTGTTGGCGGTGAACATGCCGCCACACGAGCCGGCCCCCGGGCAGGCGTTCATTTCCACGCCCTTGAGGTCTTCGTCCGACAGATTGCCGGCGGCCGACTGGCCCACCGCCTCGAAGGCACTGACAATGGTCAGGTCCTGACCCTTGTAGTGGCCCGGCTTGATGGTGCCGCCATAGACAAAGATCGCCGGGATGTTCAGCCGCGCGATGCCGATCATGGCGCCGGGCATGTTCTTGTCGCAGCCGCCGGTGGCCAGGATGCCGTCAAGGCTCTGGCCGTTGCAGACCGTCTCGATGGAATCGGCGATCACCTCGCGCGAGACCAGCGAGTATTTCATCCCCTCGGTGCCCATGGAGATGCCATCGGAAATGGTGATGGTGCCAAAGCTCACGGGCATGGCCCCGGCGGCGCGCAGGGCATCGCTGGCGCGCTCGGCCTGCGCGCCGATGCCCATGTTGCAGGGCGTGATGGTGCTGTGGGCGTTGCCCACGCCGACGATGGGCTTTTCAAAGTCCTCGTCGCGAAAGCCGGCGGCGCGCATCATCGCGCGGTTGGGGGTGCGGGCGCGTCCCTCGGTGACGACGCGGCTGCGGCGATTGTCGGCCATGGCCATTCCTTGATGGTGGGAAGTGATCGGTCAAGTGACAAAATACGAAACTCCGGGGCCACTGGCAATCGTCGCCGTGCCCGGCAATTGGCATACTGCGCTGACCCAGGCAAGCGACAGGGCAGGCACAGGCGGTGACAACCCCGAGCATGCGTTACCAGGACGATCTGGCCGCCGGCGATTTCGTTGACGATCCGGCCCAGCGCGCCGCGGTGGAGGCGCTCGACGCGCTGCAGGCGGCGCTGCAGAACCGGCCCACACCGGCCACTGGCCTGCGCGGCTGGTGGCAGCGCCGACGCGGCAATGCGCCCGAGCCGGTACGGGGGCTCTACCTGTGGGGTGGGGTGGGCCGCGGCAAGACCTATCTGATGGATACCTTCTACGAATGCCTGCCGGCCGCCGTCGGCAAGCGCCGCGTGCATTTTCACCGCTTCATGCAGTCGGCGCACTACCGGCTGCGCTGGCTGCGCGAGCAACCCGACCCGCTGCGCGTGCTGGCCGCGGAATGGGCGGCGGATCTGCGCGTGCTCTGCTTTGACGAATTCTTTGTCAGTGACATCGCCGATGCCATGATCCTCTCGGGGCTGCTGCATGGGCTGATCGACGAGGGCGTCACGCTGGTGGCCACCTCCAACCTGCCGCCGGACGGGCTCTACGCCGACGGCCTGCAGCGCGAGCGCTTTCTGCCGGCCATTGATCTGCTGGAGCGCCACCTGCAGGTGCTGAACGTCGATGGCGGCACCGACTATCGCCTGCGCCTGCTCAGTCGCGCGCCGGTCTATCATGTCCCCGCCGACGAGCGGGCCCGGGCGGCGCTGGCCGAGACCTTTGAGCGGCTCTGCCCCGATCGCGAGCACGAGGCGGCGGAGCTGGTCATCAACCAGCGCGACATCCCGGTGCTCGCGCTCGGCGATGGCGTGCTGTGGCTGCGCTTTGATGCGCTGTGCGAAGGGCCGCGCAGTGCCGATGACTACGTCGAGATCGCGCGGGCGTTCCATACCGTGCTGGTGGCGGATGTGCCGGTCCTCGATCGCGATCGTGAGGACGCCGCGCGGCGCTTCGCGGCGCTGGTCGACGAGTTCTACGACCGGGGGGTCAAACTGATCGTCTCGGCCACCGCCGAACCCGAGTGGCTGTACCGCGGCCGGCATCTGCATTTCGAGTTCCGGCGCATCGTCTCGCGGTTGCTCGAGATGCAGTCGCGGGAGTATCTGGCCCTGCCCCACCGGCCCTAGGGTTGTCCCCAGACCCTGTGGACAAGTATGTGGAGGAACCCGGGGATGAATGGCGGATAGGCCCGCGTGAGGCGGCTTCTCTCAGACTGGCGAATTCTTGATCATTTTAAAATAGACAGCAAAAACAGGTAGTTATGGTTTATCCGCGGGGTTCAATGAGTTAGCGCTGTCCGAGCGCCACCGCGCCGTGCCGCATGTGCACAACCGCCGTTGTCAAGCCCTATTTCATCAGTCCGGCGACGTGGGCGGCCACGCCCCGGGCCAGCGCGTCCAGGTCATAGCCGCCCTCGAGGACCGAGCAGATGTGCCCGCCGCAGCAGTAGTTGGCCACCGCCACCAGCTCGTCGGTCACCCAGGCAAAATCGTCGGTGGTCAGCGCCATGCCGGCCAGCGGGTCCTCGACGGCGGCATCGAATCCCGCCGAGATGATCAGCAGCTCGGGGTCGAAGTCGATCAGCGCGGCGATGGCCTCGCGGTGGAACTGCTCACGGTAGTCGGCCGAGCCGGTGCCCTCGGGCATGGGGATGTTGAGGATGTTGCCCGGTCGATTGTCCCGGCGGCTGCCCGTCCCGGGAAACAGCGGGTACTGGTGCGTGGACAGGTAGAAAAGCCCCTCGCATCCGGCCACCACCGCCTCGGTGCCGTTACCATGATGGACATCGAAATCGGCGATGGCCACGCGCTGGACCCCGTGCACGGCCTGGGCATGCAGCGCGGCAATGGCGGCGTTGCTGAACAGGCAAAAGCCCATGGACTCGCCGGTTTCGGCGTGATGGCCCGGCGGGCGCACCGCGCAGAACACCCGCCGGGCATCACCCGCCTGAATGGCGTCCACCGCCTGGGTTGCCGCCCCCGCTGCGCGCAGGGCCGCCTCGCCGGAGCCCGCCGACAGCGTGGTGTCGGCGTTGAGCTGGGCCCGCCCGCTGGCCGGCACCGCCGCCATGACCGCATCGATGTACTCGCGGCTGTGGGCGCGCTCGAGGGCGGTCCGCGACGCCGACTCGGCGCTGTGGCGCTGCAGCCCGGCAAACGCCGGGGTGTCGAGTGCGGCAAGGATGGCCTCGAGCCGCTCAATGCGCTCGGGATGAGCGCTGCCGGTGTCGTGCCCCAGGCAAGCGTCGTGGGTGATCAGCCATGTCGACACAACGCCTACTCCCCGGGGTGGAAGGTTTGCCGAAAGGCCACCGAGTAGACCTCGCCCCCGGCATGGGGATTGACGTCGATCTCAAAGATCCGGGCCGCACCCGCTTCGATGGGGAAGGTGCCCACGTAGGAGATCCAGCCGTCCTCTCGGACCCGCTCGGCGGGGATTTCGGTGAGCTCGTCATTGTCGTCCCGGGCGATGATGTCCACCTGCCCGGGCACCGCCTGCCCGTCGCGCAGGATGGTGATCATCACTATGCCGCGGGTGCGACTGCGCATCAGTCCGTACTCGCGCGCCACCTCGGCATTGAGCATGCCGGTGGGGATGGCGCTGTAGTGGATCTCGTAGTCGCCGAAGCGCTCGGATTGCTGGGCCGTGGCCAGCAGCGGCAGGGCGACCAGCAGGGCGGCCACCCAGCGGGTCAGCCGATGTCCGGGATTGCTCATGTCATTCTCCTCTACGCCCGACAGATCCGGTACAGCGCGACCTCGCCGAACAGGTTGGGCATCCAGCGCGCCAGGCGTGGACTCTTGTAGTCATGAGATAACACGCGGCGCTCGATAATGTGAATACTCAGCTGCTCGCAAAGCGCCTCGAAATCGTCGATGGTGCAGAAATGGATGTTGGGCGTCTCGTACCAGGCGTAGGAAAGCGCGTGACTCATGGGCATGCGGCCCTTGACCGCCAGATGCCAGCGCAGCCGGTAATAGGCAAAGTTGGGGAAGGTCACGATGCCGGTACGCCCCACCCGGAGCATTTCCCAGAGCAGCTGATCGGGGCGCTGCACGGCCTGCAGCGTCTGGGTGAGGATGACCTGATCGAAGGCATGGGTGTCGAAATCGGACAGCCCCTCGTCGATATCGCTTTCGATCACGTTAATGCCGTTGGCCAGGCTCTGGGTAATGCCGTCGGGGTCAATCTCCAGGCCATAGCCGGTGGCCTGGCGGCGGTCGAACAGATAGCGCAGCAGCCGGCCGTCGCCGCAGCCCAGATCGAGCACCCGGTCGCCCCGGTCCACCCAGTTGGCCACGATTTCCAGATCCGAGCGCAGTGGACTCATACCCCGACCTCCTCGGCGACACGCTGCATGTAGGTGGCAAACACCTCGCGGTACCGCGGCACCGGCATGAGAAAGGCATCGTGGCCCTGGTTGGCGCGGATCTCGGCGTAGCTGACGCGCTTGTCGGTATCCAGCAGGGCCCGAACGATCTCGTGGCTTGCCGCCGGCGGGAAGCGCCAGTCGCTGGTGAACGAGGCGACAAAAAACGGCGCGGTCACCCCGCTCAGCGCCGCGGCCAGATCGCCGTCGGCGCTGGCGGCGGGGTCAAAGTAGTCCAGCGCGCGGGTCATGAGCAGGTAGGTGTTGGCATCAAAATGCTCGACAAACGACTCGCCCTGATAGCGCAGGTAGCTTTCCACCTCGAATTCGACATCGTAGTTGTAGCGATAGCCGGCGCGGGTGTCGCGCCGGTCGCGGCCGAATTTCTCGCCCATGGCCGCCTCCGAGAGATAGGTGATGTGCCCGAGCATGCGGGCAAGCATCAGTCCGGTCCGTGGGCGATCGCCGGTGGCGGCGTAGCGGCCTTCCTGAAACCCCGGGTCGGAGCGGATCGCCTGGCGGGCGACCTCGTTGAAGGCGATGTTCTGCGCCGATAGGCGCGGGGCGGCGGCGATGACCACCGCGTGGCGCAGTCGGTCGGGCTGATCGATCGCCCACTGCATGGCCTGCATGCCGCCCAGACTGCCGCCGGCGACGGCCGCCCAGCATTGCACGCCAAGGTGATCGGCGAGACGCGCCTGACTGCGCACCCAGTCGCGCACCGTGACCAGCGGAAAGCCGGCGCCGTAGGGCGAGCCGGTCTCGGGATCAATGGAGGTGGGCCCCGTGGAGCCGTGGCAGCCGCCCAGGTTGTTACTGCACACGACAAAAAAGCGGTTGGTGTCGAGGGGTTTGCCGGGACCGATGCAGGCGTCCCACCAGCCGGGCTTGCGCTCGTCGGCGTGGTGGTAGCCGGCGGCATGGTGATTGCCCGAGAGCGCATGGCAGACAAGGATGGCGTTGCTCGCATCGGCATTGAGCGTGCCGTAGGTCTCGTAGGCCAGGGTATAGCCGGGCAGCACCCGCCCCGAATCCAGCGCCAGGGGATCGTCGAACTGCACGGTCTGCGGGGTGACCACCCCGACCGATGTCGCGTTGACAGAACCGGTCATGGCTACATCATCAGACCGGGTGCGATCCGGTCGAGGGGCGGTAGCACGAGCATCTTGACTACCTGCAGCGCCAGGATCGCCGCCAGCGGCGAGAGATCGATCCCGCCCATGTCCGGCAGGATGGCCCGAAACGGCCGGATCACCGGCTCGGTCAGGCTGAGCAGCACGGTGGTCGCCGGGTTGTAGTCGGTGGGGCTCACCCACGAGAGGATCGCCCGGACGACGATGGCGATGAGATAGACATTGAGCAGCAGGCTGATGAGCTCCGCCGGGGTGCGCAGCACCAGGTAGTCGATGCGCGGTGTGACGCCGGCGATGGTCATCAGCAGGCTGATTGCGATCATCTGCAGGATGATCATCAGCACAACCGCGGCCATATCCGCCCCGCGCCACGACGGGATCAGTCGGCGCAGGGGGTCGAGTGCGGGCTCGGTGATGCGCACCAGAAACTGCACCAGCGGGTTATAGAAATCGGCGCGGGACCACTGCAGCAGAAACCGCAGCATGACCGCCATGATGTAGAGGCTGAACAGGGTGTCGACCAGAAAGGCCAGCGGATTGGTGAGATAGCCCGGGCCCATCGTTACTGATCCCCCAGCTCGTCGCCCAGCGCCCGGGCGCGTTGTGCCGCCGCCTCGAGGGCGCGCCGATAGGTGCCGGGCAGATCACCCGCTTCGAGCACATCGATGGCCGCGGCGGTGGTACCGCCGGGTGAAGTCACGCGGCGTTTGAGCGCGTCGACATCCTCCGCGCTCTCAAGGGCCATGCGGGCGGCGCCCAGCGCGGTCTCCAGGGTCAGCAGATGCGCGGTGCGGGCATCCAGGCCCAGCGACTCGCCGGCCGTCTGCATGGCCTCCATAGTGGCAAAGAAATAGGCCGGGCCGCTGCCGGAGATCGCCGTGACCGCGTTCATGTCACGCTCGTCATCAAGCCACACGATCAGGCCCACCGCGCGCATGATGGTCTCGGCCAGATCGCGCTGGCCCTCACTGACCGCCGCGCTGGCGAACAGGGCGGTCGCGCCGGTCTGCACCAGTGCCGGGGTGTTGGGCATGGCCCGCACCACCGGCCGGCCACCGCCCAGCCAGCGATCGATGTCGGCACAACGCACCCCCGCCGCCACTGAAACCACCAGCGGGCCCCGGGCGTCGAGCTGCGGCGCCAGCTCGCGGGCCACATCGGCGACGCCGTTGGGCTTGACCGCCAGGATGATCACATCGGCGCCGCGCACCGCCGTGGCGTTCTCCTGAAAGGCCTGCACCTCGAAATCCGCGATCAGTGCTTCGCGGCGCTCGCCATCGGGCTCGGCCACCCGCAGCCCGGCGGCGGGATGGCCATCGGCGATGAGCCCGCCGATGAGGCTTCGCGCCATATTGCCGCCACCGATAAAGGCAATGGTCTTGTCACTCAAGGCTTTTTCTCCGGTCGGGGCCCGAAAACCGCGGTACCCAGGCGCACCATCGTCGCGCCTTCGGCCACTGCCGCTTCGAGATCGTTGGACATGCCCATGGACAGGGTATCGAGGTTGAGGCCGTCGTCGATAAGACGCGCCTGCAGATCATGCAGCTGACGGAATGCGGCTCGCTGCGCATCAAAGTCGGTGACCGCCTCGGGCAGGGTCATCAGCCCGCGCAGGGTCAGTCGCGGCAGCTCGGCGATGGCGTGTGCCAGCTCGCGCACCTGATCGGGCTCGGCCCCGGATTTGCTCGCCTCGCCGCTGACATTGACCTGCAGGCAGCACTGCAGGGGCGGGCGCTCGGCCGGGCGCTGCTCGGACAGCCGCCGGACGGTCTTGCCCCGATCGACGGTGTGTACCCAGTCGAAGCCCTCGGCCACCGCGCGGGTCTTGTTGGACTGAATGGCGCCCACGAAATGCCACTCGATGGGGGTGTCAGCCAGCGCCTCGCGCTTGTCCGCCCCCTCCTGCAGGTAGTTCTCGCCAAAGGCCTGCTGCCCCTCGGCCAGCGCTGTCCGCAGGGCTTCCACCGGCTGACGCTTGCTGACCGCGAGCAGCGCCACACTGCCCGGTTGGCGGCCATAGGCCACCTCGGCGGTCCGGATCCGCTGGCGGACCGCTGCCAGGCGCTGGGCGATGTCGTGATCCGGGCTGTTGGTCATGCTGGAATGATACGGCGCGAGGTGTGATGGCGTCGAATGTTGCCGGTCATGGCGGGGCCGCCGGCGCGTCTAGCGACTCGGCAGCTCCACCCAGTCGACCCGGCCCACACTCGCGGCAACGCCCTGGCGAAACGGATGCAGGTGCTGCCACGGGCCAAAGGCGATCAGTCGCAGGGCATCGCGCTGATCAGCGGGCGTATCGCTCAGGTAACGACCGGCCAGCTCGATGATGCTGCCCTCATGCACCCCGGGGCGATCGGCGTTGAGGGCGATTCGGGACGGGACGCCGGCCTGCTCCAGGGCATTGAGACCGGCGATGGCAACATCGCTTAACGCCGGCACGAAAAACCGCGACGGGACCAGCCGCCCCGGGATGCCGTGCTGGCCACCCACCAGTGCCAGATGGGTCTGATCGGCGTGGCGTTCGCAAAGCGCGATGGCCGGGCCCACGCCCAGGTTTTCGCCCAGAATCAGTAAGGTGTCGCCGGGGTCCGGGGCAATGGCTGCACCCTGCAGGGACGACACCGAGACCGTCAGTCCGGGGCGCAGTCCGTCGGGCAGCCCGGCACTGGGCAGCACGCCGGCCACCCAGCCCTCGCCGGCGTCGGCATCTCGGACCGGCAGGCAGACCCGCTGGCCATTAACATCAAGCCACAGCCACTGCCCGGGCGCCGGGCAGCCGTCCTGCCACTCGAGCCGGATCAGCCACCAGTCATCGTTGACCGGTATTGCATCGATCAGCCGGCCCGGCGTCATGCCGGATCGTCGGCGCGGATCAGGCGCCCGCCCACCAGGGTGTGCGTGACGCGGGCGCTGAACTCCCAGCCCATAAACGGTGAATTGCGGCCGCGGCTTTTGAGCGTCTCATGGGTGCAGAACCAGGGCGCGACCGGGTCGACAACCGTCAGATCGGCGGCCCCGCCCAGGCCCAGACGCCCGCCCTCAAGACCGAGCAGTCGCGCCGGCTCGACGGTCACCGTGGCCAGCGCGCGATGCAGCGGCAGGACCTCGTCTTCCACCAGCCGCAGCACCAGGGGCAACAGGGTGTCGATGCCGCTGGCACCGGGTTCGGTGCTGGCAAACGGCCCGTCCTTGGCATCGCCGTCGTGTGGCTGGTGGTCGGAGCAGATGATGCGGATCACCCGGTCGGCAACCGCCTGGCGCAGCGCCTGCCGGTCGACGATATCGCGCAGCGGCGGGTCGAGATGAAAGCGGGTGTCGTAGTCCATGGCGTCCTGATCGGTCAGGAACAGCTGATGGATGGCGACATCGGCACTCAGCCCGCGCTGGTGGCCCCGCTCGCCGGTCAGCAGCCGGGCCCCGTCGGCACTGGACAGCCGGCCCACATGGACCCGCGCCCGAGTGGCGTCGGCGATGGCCAGCTGACGGCCGAGCCCGGCGGTTTCGGCGGCGGCGGGCACACCGGGCAGACCCAGCCGGGTGGCGGTCGGCCCGTCGTTGAGGCAGCCCCCTCGCAGGTACGGGTCCACGGGGGTGAGCAGCGCCGGCAGCGAGTAGGTGCAGGCGTAATCCAGCGCGTTGCGCAGTACCTGCGAGTCGCGCACGGGACGGCCCCCGTCGGAGACCGCCGGGCAGCCCGCCGCTGCCAGTCCGGCCATGCCCGGGAGCTGCTCGCCGGCAAGCCCCTGGGTGAGGGCGCCCAGCGGCACCACCCGGGCACCGGCGGCCTGCTCGGCACGATGGGCGACCTGTTCGACCACCGCGGGGCTGTCCATGATCGGCGCGGTGTCCGGCGGCATCACCAGGGTGGTGATCCCGGCCGCCGCCGCGGCGCGACTCTCGCTGGCGATATCGGCCTTGCGGGTCTGGCCGGGCTCGCGCAGCCGGGCACTCAGATCGATCAGCCCCGGGATCACCCATCGCCCGGTGGCGTCGAGGGTCTGCTCGGGGGTGAAGTCGTCGATCGAGCCGCCCAGGCCCACGATACGGCCGTCGGCGATGGCTACATCACCGATCTCGTCGAGGCCGCTTTCGGGGTCAATGAGCCGGCCCTGGCGGATGAGGATGCGCGTCATGATGCCTCCCGCGCGGTATCGGGCTGGACGCCCAGCACCATAGTCATGACCGCCATGCGAACGGCGATGCCGTTGGTGACCTGATCGAGGATGACCGAGCGGGGGCCGTCCGCCAGCGCCGAGTCGATTTCAACGCCCCGGTTGATGGGGCCGGGGTGCATGACGATGGCCTCGGGATGGGCGCCTCGCAGGCGGGATTCGGTCAGTCCGTAGTGGCGGAAGTACTCCGACTCGCCGGGCAGCAATGCCCCCTGCATGCGCTCGCGCTGCAGCCGCAGGGCAATCACCACATCGGCGTCCCGCAGCCCGGCGTTCAGGTCGTTATAGACCCGGGCGCCCAGCGTATCGATGTCGGCGGGCAGCAGCGTGTCGGGGGCAATGACCCGGACTTCGCCGGCGCCCAGGGCGTTAAAGGCGTGGATCTGCGAGCGGGCCACCCGCGAGTGGCGGATATCCCCGACGATGGCGATGCGCAGGGGCTCGAACGCGCCCTTGTGCCGGCGGATGGTAAACGCATCGAGCATGGCCTGGGTGGGATGCGCGTGCCAGCCATCGCCGGCATTGAGGACGGCGACACCCGGATCCACATGGCGGGCGAAGTACTCCGCGGCACCGCTCTGGGGGTGGCGCACGACGAACATGTCCGCCTGCATGGCCTGCAGATTGCGTAGCATGTCCAGCAGGCTTTCGCCCTTGGTGGTGGTGGTGTCCACGGCGATGTTGAGCACGTCGGCGGAGAGTCGCTTGGCGGCGAGCTCAAAGGTGGTCCGGGTGCGGGTGCTCGACTCGAAGAACAGGTTGACCACCGTGCGTCCGCGCAGCAATGGCACGGTCTTGACCGACTTGCCGAGCACCCCGGCAAACGACTCGGCGGTGTCGAGGATGCGCCCGAGCAGGCGCGGATCCAGGCCCTCGGTGGTCAGGAAGTGCCGCAGCTCGCCGCGCGGGTCGATCTGCACGCTCATGGGCTGGCCTCCTCGATCACCAGATGCAGGGGGTCGGGGCCACGCAGCTTGACCCGCTGACGCGGCCCCAGCTCGATGGGCGCGGCGGCAATGTCCGGGGCAACGGGCAGCTCCCGACCCGGACGCTCCAGCAGCACGGCAAGGCGCACCGCCGCTGGTCGTCCGTAGTCGAAGATCTCGTTCATGGCCGCACGGAGGGTGCGCCCGGTGTAGAGGATGTCGTCGACCAGGATGATCACCTGATCGTCGATGTCCAGCGGCATACGGCTGGGCTGGATGTCATCGGGCAGCCCGGCGCGGGCCAGATCATCGCGATAGAAGGCGATATCGAGGCTGGCCGGTGGCTTTTCGAGGCCCAGGCGCTGTTGCAGCGCGCGGGCGAGCCAGGCGCCGCCCTGGTGGATGCCCACCAGGGTGCATCGCGCCTCGCCCTCGGCGGCGATCAGCGCGCCAACCCGGGTGGTCAGCTGCTCGAGCAGGGGTTCGATGTCAGGCAGATCGGTGCTCACGGGAAATGCTCGCTTAACCAGGTCTCGAGAATGATACGCGCCGCCTCGGCATCGATCACCTCGGTGGGCTGGCCACGGCCGCGCAGGGCATCCCGCGCGGCATGACTGGAGAGATGTTCGTCAACGCGGTGGACGCTGCAGCCGCTGCGCCGGGCCAGTTCGCCGGCAAACCGCTCGGCCAGCCGGGTGCTGGGCGAGGCGCTGCCATCGGCGTGTCGCGGGATGCCCACGATCAGCCCGCGCGGGCGCCAGTCGTCGATCAGCGTGCGCAGGCGCGACCAGTCGGGGGTGCCGTCGCGGCAGGCGATCACCTCAAGCGCGCGGGCATTGCCCGTCACGGTCTCGCCAACGGCTACGCCCAGGCGTTTTTCCCCTGCATCGAATCCCACATAGGTGCCGGTCGCGCTCATCGCCGATCAGTATCCGTCAGTCCCTGCCGAATGACCAGCTGCGGGTGATGACCAGGGTGTCGCGGTCGTCGAGTACCGCCGCCGGCACCGGGGGATAGGGCGCCGCGGCCTCCACCAGGGATCGCGCCGCGCGGCGCAGGACCGGGTTGTCGCTCCCGCCGATAATGCGCGCCGCGCGGACCTCGCCGTCGGCGTTCAGCGTCATCGCCATCACCACCCGGCCGCGGATGCCGGCATTGATGAGCTCGGCCGGATAGGCGCGGTTGCCGAGGGTTTCGGTATGCACAATCCAGTCGCGCAGATAACGCGCCCGGGCGGCGTCCTCCTCGGTGCCGTCGATGGCCCGCGGGGCAGGCTCGGCGTCGGCCGGCTCGGCGCGAGTTCCAGGGCCAGGGCCGGCGAGCAGCCGCAGCGACGGGGCGTCGGCCGAGTGCGACGGTTGCACATCAAGTGCCAGCGGCGGGTGAGTTGTCACCGTCTCGGTGCGCGGCGGCGCGGGCCCGAGCGGGCCCAGGATCACGATCAGGTGGACTACCGCCGAAATGAGGATCGCCATGATCAGGCGATCGCGGATCCGGGCCGTGTCCTCCATGGAGGGATCAGGACGCGGCCGGCAGTGCGCGCTCGATGGCGGTGAACAGTTCGCCGGCGATGCAGGTGTCCTGCTGGGCGTCGATCTCGCGCACACAGGTGGGACTGGTGACGTTGATCTCGGTGAGATAGCCGCCGATCACATCCAGGCCGGCAAAGAGGATGCCCTGCTCGGTGAGCAGTGGCCTGACCTGCTCGACAATCCAGCGCTCGCGATCGGTGAGCGGGCGGGCCACACCGCGACCGCCGGCGGCCAGGTTGCCGCGGCTCTCGCCGGCGGCGGGCAAGCGTGCCAGGGCATAGTCCACGGGCTGGCCATCGATGACCAGGATGCGGCGATCACCCTCGCTGATCTCGGGCAGGTAGCGCTGCGCCATGACGTAGCGCGTGCCCCGCTCGGAGAGCTGCTCGATGATGACGCTGGTGTTGGGGTCACCGGCCTGCACCACAAAGATGGCCTCGCCGCCCATGCCGTGGAGTGGCTTGAGGACCGCCTGGCCCTGGGCCTCGATAAACGCCCGCAGCGGCGCCGCCTTCATCTCCACAACCGTGGGTGTGCAGCATTGCGGGAACATCGCAATGGAGAGCTTTTCCTGGACATTGCGCAGTCCGGCCGGCCGATTGACGACCTGCAGGCCGGCGCGCTCGGCGACTTCGAGGATGTGGGTGGCGTAGACAAAGGCGCTGTCCACCGGCGGGTCCTTGCGCATGAGCAGCGCATCGAGCTGATCGAGGGGCGCTTCCCGGCGCTCGCCGAGGCGGAACCAGTCGTGGTTGTCATCGCGCACGTCCAGCTGCGTCCCGTCCCCATAGGCCACCCCGTCGCGCAGGGACAGGTCGGCCAGCGTGTAGTAGTGGATCGTCCAGCCGCGCCGCTGCGCCTCGAGCAGCATGGCAAGCGTGGTGTCCTTGTACGGGGTGATCCCCTCGATGGGATCCATGACAACGCCGAGGTGACGGGGCATAGCGGGCACTCCTTTTGAGAGCGCGCAGTATAAGCCATCACTGCCAGCGCGTCGCCAGCGCCTTGCTGGCATTCGCATCAGAGGACAGCTTGAGTCAGTTGCCTGGATATCGGAGTGCGTGATGGAGGATGCGTCCCGGGACATCCGGCGGATCGCGCAGACCCGTGACGATGCCGAGGCGGGATCGCTTTACGAGACGATCCGCGCCCGTGTCGAGCCGCTGGATCGGGCCGCTACCCCAGATCCCCGATGACCGTCTGAATCACCGCCAGTGCTGCCACCGGTGCGGTATCGCTGCGCAGGATGCGCGGGCCAAGCCGCACGCGTGACCAGCCGAGATCGGCCACGCGCTGGATTTCATCGGGCGCCAGTCCGCCCTCGGGCCCGATCAGGGTGGCCAGCTCGGCGGTGGGTTGCAGATCGTGGGCGGCGCGGTTTCCCTCGGTGTCAAAGATGACTCCGGGCAGGCCCGCCACGGCCCCGAGGGCCTCGTCCAGTGAGCAGGGCGCGGCCACCGGTGGAATGCGATTGCGACCGCACTGCTCGCAGGCGGCCACGGCCACGGCCTGCCAGTGGCGCTGCTTTTTCGCCCAGCGCTCGGCGTCCAGCCGCACCACACAGCGCGCGCTTGTCACCGGGATGATCCGCGCAACACCCAGCTCGGTGGCCTTTTGCATGGAGTAGTCCATGCGCTCGCCCTTGCTGATGCCCTGCAGCAGGGTGACCGCCACCGGGGGTTCGGTGTCGTGCGGGGAAAAGGATTCGATGCGGGCGTGGGCCCGGCGCTTTTCCAGCGCCTCGAGGCGGGCGGTGTATTCGCCGCCGGTGCCGTCAAAAAGCACCAGCCCGTCACCGCTTCGCAGTCGACGGGCCTGAATATGTCGAACCGCCGGGTCGGGGAGGTCGATGACCGCTCCGACCGGCGGGATGCCTGTCACATGCAGGCGGGTGGCGGGATCAGTAGCGATAGTGCTCGGGCTTGAACGGGCCGTCGACCGTCACGCCGATGTACTGGGCCTGATCCTCGCGCAGCGTGCTCAGCCGGGCGCCGATCTTGTCCAGATGCAGGCGGGCGACTTCCTCGTCCAGATCCTTCGGCAGCACGTAGACCTTGCGCTCGTAGCGGCCGTCGTTGTTGAACAGCGCCATCTGGGCGAGCACCTGGTTGGTGAAGCTCGCCGACATCACAAAGCTCGGATGCCCGGTGGCGCAGCCCAGGTTCATGAGACGGCCCTGGGCCAGCAGGATGATCTTCTTGCCGTCGGGGAAGATCACGTGATCCACCTGCGGCTTGATGTTCTCCCACTCGTACTGGCGCACCCCGGCCACGTCGATCTCGTTGTCGAAATGGCCGATGTTGCAGACGATGGCCTCGTTTTTCATGAGCTTCATGTGGTCATGGTTGATCACGTTGTAGTTGCCGGTGGCACTGCAGAAGATGTCGGCCTTGTCGGCGGCCTCTTCCATGGTGACCACACGATAGCCCTCCATGGCGGCCTGCAGGGCGCAGATCGGATCGATCTCGGTCACCCACACGCTGGCGCCCAGCGCCTTGAGGCTCTGGGCACAGCCCTTGCCCACATCGCCATAACCGGCGACCACGGCGATCTTGCCGGCGATCATGACGTCGGTGGCGCGCTTCAGGCCGTCCACCAGTGACTCGCGACAGCCATAGAGGTTGTCGAACTTGGTCTTGGTGACCGAATCGTTGACGTTCATCGCCGGGAAGGGCAGCTCGCCGGTCTGCTGCATCTCATAGAGGCGCTTGGCGCCGGTGGTGGTCTCCTCGGTCACGCCGCGGATGGCCGCCTGGGTGCGGGCATAGAAGCCGGGGTTGTCCTTCAGGCGCCGGCGGATGGCGGCGAACAGGGCGCGCTCCTCGTCGCTGTCCGGGTTGTCGAGCAGCGACGGATCCTGCTCGGCGCGGGCGCCCAGGGTGACCGCGAGCGTGGCATCGCCGCCATCATCAAGGATCATGTTGGGCTCGGCGTTGGGCCACTCGAGGATCCGGTGGGTGAACTCCCAGTACTCCTCCAGCGACTCGCCCTTGTAGGCGAACACCGGCGTGCCGGCCTCGGCGATGGCCGCGGCGGCGTGATCCTGGGTGGAGTAGATGTTGCAGCTCGCCCAGCGGCATTCGGCACCCAGCGCCTCGAGGGTCTCGATGAGCACGGCGGTCTGGATGGTCATGTGGATGGATCCCGCCACGCGGGCACCCTTGAGCGGCTGCTCGCCGGCGTATTTCTCGCGCAGGGCGATCAGGCCCGGCATCTCGGTTTCGGCGATGTCCATTTCCCGACGGCCGAAGGGGGCCAGTGACGGGTCCTTGATAATCGATCCGGAAAGCTTTGTCTCAACGACAGCGTTCATGGTTTGACTCCATGGGTTGCGGTTGAGCGCCGTTGGAATAAACCCCTCGGCATCGAGCCTCCCGCCACCGGAATCCGGTGCGGTGCAGCGCTCCTCGATGCCCGGGTCATTGAAAAGGTTGCTACACCCCGGCCGCTTCGCGCAGTGCGTCGGCGCGGTCGGTGCGCTCCCAGGTAAATGTCTCGGCTTCGCGGCCGAAGTGGCCGAAGCTGGCGGTGGGCTGATAGATCGGCCGCACCAGATCGAGCATTCGCAGGATGCCGTAGGGGCGTAGATCGAAGTGCGCCCGCACGAGTTCCACCAGCCGATCCTCGGCAATCCGGCCGGTGCCGAAGGTGTCGACGAAAATCGACATCGGCTCGGCCACGCCGATGGCGTAGGCCACCTGGATCTCGCACTTGTCGGCAAGGCCCGCGGCGACGATGTTCTTGGCCACGTAGCGACAGGCGTAGGCCGCCGAGCGGTCCACCTTGGAGGGGTCCTTGCCCGAGAAGGCCCCGCCGCCGTGGCGGGCCATACCGCCATAGGTGTCAACGATGATCTTGCGCCCGGTCAGGCCGCAGTCGCCGACCGGCCCGCCGATCACGAACTGCCCGGTGGGGTTGATGAAAAACCGGGTGCGATCGCTGATCCACTCCGCGGGGATCACCGGGTGGATGATCTCCTCCATGATCGCCTCGCGCAGGTCCGACGCCGAGATGCTCTCATCGTGCTGGCTCGACAGCACGATGGTGTCCACCGCCACGGGCTGGCCCTGCTCGTAGACAAAGCTGACCTGGGATTTCGCATCGGGCCGTAGCCAGGGCAGTACCCCGGCACGGCGGATGTCGCTGTGGCGCTTGACCAGCCGATGGGCATAGGTGATCGGCGCGGGCATCAGGACGTCGGTCTCGCGGCAGGCGTAGCCGAACATCATGCCCTGATCGCCGGCGCCCTGTTCCTCGGGCGAGGCCCGGTCGACGCCCTGGTTGATGTCGGGGCTCTGCTTGCCGATGGCGTTGAGCACCGCGCAGGTGGCGCCGTCAAAGCCGACATCCGCGCTGTTGTAGCCGATCTCGGTGATGCGTTGGCGGACCAGGTCTTCGAGATCGATCCACGCCGAGGTGGTGATCTCGCCGGCCACAATCACCATGCCGGTCTTGACCAGCGTTTCACAGGCGACGCGGGCGGCGGGGTCATCCGCAAGGATGGCGTCGAGGATGGCGTCGGAGATCTGGTCGGCGACCTTGTCGGGATGGCCCTCCGAGACCGACTCTGACGTAAAGAGGTACTGACTGCCCATGCTTGGCCGTTGGCTCCCTGTGATGAACGCACGCGATAGCACGTAAGTGTACCGTCGGTTGCCTGCGTGCGGGAAGTTCTGGAGAATTAAGCGCTTTCAGCCACCGTCCCTGCGCCGGAGAATCCGCCCCATGACCACCCGCCGTGAGCTTGCGAACGCCATCCGCGCCCTGTCCATGGACGCCGTCCAGTCCGCCCAGTCCGGTCATCCCGGCGCGCCCATGGGCATGGCGGACATCGCCGAAGTCCTCTGGAACGATTTTTTGCGCCACAATCCGGCCAACCCCCACTGGCCCAACCGCGACCGCTTCGTGATGTCCAACGGCCATGGCTCCATGCTGGTCTACTCGCTGCTGCATCTGACCGGCTACGACCTGCCCATCGAGTCGCTGCGCCAGTTCCGCCAGCTTGACTCGGGCACCCCGGGCCATCCCGAAGTGGGGGATACCCCCGGCGTCGAGACCACCACCGGGCCGCTGGGGCAGGGGCTGGCCAATGCCGTGGGCATGGCGCTGGCCGAGCAGGTCCTGGCCGGTCAGTTCAACCGCCCCGGCCACGCCCTGGTCGATCACCACACCTATTGCTTTCTCGGCGACGGCTGTCTCATGGAAGGGGTATCGCACGAGGCCTGCTCGCTGGCCGGCACCCTGGGACTGGGCAAGCTGATCGCCGTTTACGACGACAACGGCATCTCCATTGATGGCAAGGTCAGCCAGTGGTTCAGCGACGATACCCCGGCGCGCTTCCGCGCCTATGGCTGGCATGTGGTCGAGGCGGTGGACGGCCACGACGCCGAGGCGGTGCGCGCGGCCATCGAGACGGCCCGGGCGGTGACCGATCGGCCGTCGCTGATCTGTGCCAGAACCACCATCGGTTTTGGTGCGCCCAACGTCTGCGGCACCCATGGCGTCCACGGCGCGCCGCTGGGCGATGACGAGATCCAGGCCAGCCGCGAGTTCCTGGGCTGGGAGCATGCGCCCTTCGAGATCCCCGACGCCATCTATGACCGCTGGGACGCCCGCGCCCGCGGTAATGCCGCCGAGGCGCAGTGGCGCGAGACGCTGGCCGCCTATCGCGAGGCGCATCCCGAGCTGGCCGCCGATTTCGAGCGCCGCATGGCCGGTGATCTGCCCTCGACCTTCGCCGGGCACGCCGCGGCGTTCATCGAAAAGGCGCAGGCCGAGGGCGGCAGTGATGCCACCCGCAAGCACTCCCAGGCGGTACTCAACGGCTTCGGCCCGCATCTGCCCGAGATTGCCGGCGGCTCCGCCGATCTGACCGGCTCGAACAACACCTGGTGGAAGGGCTGCTCGACGATCAGCGCCGAGGCGCCCGGCGGCAATTACCTGTTCTACGGCGTACGCGAGTTCGGCATGACCGCCATCATGAATGGTATGGCGCTGCACGGCGGACTGATCCCCTATGCCGGCACCTTTCTGGTGTTTTCCGATTACGCCCGCAACGCGGTGCGCATGGCGGCATTGATGGGCGTGCGCAGCATCCTCGTCTACACCCATGATTCCATCGGCCTGGGCGAGGATGGCCCCACCCATCAGCCCATCGAGCAGCTCCCCGCCCTGCGCCTGATCCCCAACCTGGATGTCTGGCGGCCCTGCGACCTCACCGAAACCGCCGTCGCCTGGCATATGGCGCTCGAGCGCACCGACGGGCCCAGTGCCATGGCCCTGTCGCGGCAGAAGGTGGCGCACCAGGCGCGCCGCGCGGATCAGGTCGAGGCCATCCGCCGGGGCGGTTATATACTGCGCGAGCCGGCGGGCACGCCGCAGGCGATCGTCATGGCCAGCGGCTCGGAAGTGGGCATGGCGATGGACGCCGCGGAGGCCCTCGAGGCGCGGGGGTATGCCATTCGCGTGGTCTCGGTGCCCTGCCTCGAGCGCTTTCTGGCGCAGCCGGGCGACTACCGCGAGTCGGTGCTGCCGGCGGCCATTCAGGCCCGGGCGGCGGTCGAGGCGGCGGTCCCGGACAGCTGGCGGGCGCTGGTGCGCCACGACATCGGTCTGGTGGGGCTGCGTCAGTTCGGTGCCTCAGCGCCGGGTGATACGGTCTATGAACACATGGGGCTGACCACCGATGCGGTAGTCCATGCCCTCGAACAGCAGATAGAGCAATAAACAGGAGTCCCAAGCATGGCGATCAAGGTAGGAATCAACGGTTACGGTCGCATTGGTCGTAACGTGCTGCGCGCACTCTACGAGAACGGCCGCAGCGACGAGATCCGCGTCGTGGCCATCAACGATCTGGGCGACGCCGAGACCAACGCCCACCTGACCCGGGTGGATACCGCCCACGGGCGCTTCCCCGGCACGGTCGAGGTGCGCAACGGTAACCTGATCGTCAACGGTGACGAGATCCGCGTCATCGCCGAGCGCGATCCCGCTCAGCTGCCCTGGGGCGAACTGGGGGTCGATGTGGTCATGGAGTGCACGGGGCTTTTCGCGAACAAGGAAAAGGCCTCGGCCCATCTGCAGGCGGGCGCCCGCAAGGTGCTGATCTCGGCGCCCGGTGGCAGTGATGTCGACGCCTCGGTGGTGTTCGGCGTCAATGACGATGTCCTGCGTGCCGATCATCAGGTGGTCTCCAACGCCTCGTGCACCACCAACTGCCTGGCGCCGCTGGTCAAGCCGCTCAACGATGCCATCGGCATCGAGCAGGGCCTGATGACCACCATCCACGCCTACACCAACGACCAGGTCCTCACCGACGTCTATCACAAGGACCTGCGCCGGGCGCGCAGCGCGCCCATGTCGCAGATTCCCACCCAGACCGGTGCCGCCGCCATGGTCGGCCGGGTGCTGCCCGAGCTAGACGGCCGGCTGGATGGCTATGCCATGCGGGTGCCCACCATCAACGTCTCGAGCGTGGATCTGTCGTTCATCGCTTCGCGGGACACCGACGTCGACGAGGTCAACCGCGTGGTGCGCGAGGCAAGCGAGGGCGCCCTCAAGGGCGTGCTGGCCTACAGCGACGGACCCTACGTATCGGTGGACTTCAACCACGACGCGCATTCCTCGACCTTCGACGCCACCCTGACCAAGGTGAGCGGCCGACTGGTCAAGGCCTGCGCCTGGTACGACAACGAGTGGGGCTTCTCGAACCGCATGCTCGACACCGCCCTAGCGATGATGAAGGCCAGGTAATGACGGTTCGCACGCTCGATGATGTCACCCTGGCCGGCCAGCGTGTGCTGGTCCGCGAGGATCTGAACGTGCCGCTCAAGGACGGTGGCATCGGTGACGAGGCGCGGCTGCGCGCGGCGCTGCCGACCCTGCAGCGGCTGATGGCGGCGGGCGCGCGGGTGATGGTGATGAGCCACCTCGGCCGCCCCCGGGCCGGGACGTTTGATCCCGAGGCGTCGATGGCGCCGGTGGCCGCCCGTCTGGGTGAGCTGCTGGGCTGCGAGGTGCCGGTGGTGCGGGATTGGCTTGCCGGCGAGACCGTGCCGGAGGCCGGCGGGGTCGTGCTCTGCGAGAACGTGCGCTTTAACGCCGGCGAGACCGACAACGACGAGACCCTGTCGCGGCGAATGGCCGCGCTTTGTGACCTGTTCGTCATGGATGCCTTCGGCACCGCCCACCGCGCCCAGGCCTCGACCCACGGCGTCGCGCGGTTTGCGCCGGATGCCGTGGCCGGGCCGCTGCTGGCCGCCGAGCTCGAGGCGCTGGGCAAGGCGCTGGAGGCCCCGGACCGGCCGCTGGTGGCGATCATTGGCGGCTCGAAGGTCTCAAGCAAGGTCACCGTGCTGGATCAGCTTGCCGAGCGGGTCGATCAGCTGATCGTGGGCGGCGGCATCGCCAATACCTTCATCGCCGCCGCCGGCCATCCGGTGGGCCGGTCGCTGATCGAGGCGGATTTTGTGGACACCGCCCGCGCGCTGATGGACCGCGCCCGGGCCGCCGGCAGCGAGATCCCGATCCCCGAGGACGTAATCGTGGCCGACGAGGTCAGCGACAGCGCCGAGGCGCGGGTGCGCCCGGTGGAGGCCGTCGAGGATCACGAAATGATCCTGGACGTGGGGCCGAAGACCGCGGCCGCCTATGCCGATCGCCTGCGCCAGGCCGGCACCGTGGTCTGGAACGGACCGGTGGGGGTGTTCGAGATCGACGCCTTCAGTGCCGGCACCCGGGCGCTTGCCGAGGCGATCGCCGAGTCGCGGGCCTTTTCCATTGCCGGCGGGGGCGACACTCTGGCGGCCGTGGCGCGCTATGGCGTCGAGGATCGTATTTCATATATTTCCACCGGCGGCGGCGCCTTTCTCGAGTTTCTCGAGGGCCGTGAGCTGCCCGCCGTGGCCGTGCTGGATCGACAGGGGGGCCATCGGCGATGAGCCGTCAAACCAAAATCGTGGCAACGCTGGGACCAGCGACCACCGACGACGACGCGCTGCGGGGGATTGTCGACGCCGGCGTCGACGTCGTGCGCATGAACCTCTCGCACGGCGATCATGACGAGCACCGGGCGCGCGAGCAGGCCCTGCGCCGCAGCGCCCGCGAGGCCGGCCGCGTGGTGGGCATGCTCTGCGACCTGCAGGGGCCCAAGATTCGGGTGGAGCGTTTTGCCGGCGGCTCCGTCGAGCTGGACGAGGGCGCTGCGTTTTTCCTGGACCCGGCGCTCGATGGCGATGCGGGCAGCGTCGAGGGCGTGGGTGTGGCCTACGCCGGGCTGCCCACCGATGTGGCCCCGGGCGATATCCTGCTGCTGGCGGACGGCCTGATCCGGCTTGAAGTTGAGCGCATCGAGGGCACGCGCATCCACACCCGCGTGACTGTCGGCGGCACGCTGGGCGATCGCAAGGGCATCAACCGCCTGGGGGGCGGGCTGTCGGTGCGGGCGCTGACCGACAAGGACCGGGTGGACATCAAGCTGGCCGCCGAGCTCGAGGCCGATTACATGGCGGTGTCCTTTCCCCGCGATGGCGCCGATATCGACGAGGCGCGCACGCTGCTGCGCGAGGCCGGTGGTCATGGCGGCATCGTCGCCAAGATCGAGCGCCACGAGGCGGTGGAGGCCCTCGACGAGATCATGGAGGCCGCCGATGCGGTGATGATCGCCCGCGGTGATCTGGCCGTTGAAATCGGTGATGCCGAGCTGCCGGGTGTGCAAAAGCGCATTATGCGCATGGCCCGCGAGCGGGACTGCGTGGTGATCACCGCCACGCAGATGATGCAGTCCATGGTCGACAACCCCATGCCCACCCGCGCCGAGGTGCTGGACGTGGCCAACGCGGTGCTCGATGGCACCGATGCGGTGATGCTCTCCGAGGAAACCGCCATGGGGCAGTATCCCGCCGAGACGGTGGGCGCCATGTCGCGGGTGTGCATTGGCGCCGAGACCTATGCCGACGAGTCGCGGCCATCGGCGGGCCTCAAGCCCGGCGTGCACTTCGAGCGCATCGACGAGGCGATCGCCAAGACCGCCATCACCACGGCCAATAGCCTGGGGGCGAAGGCCATCGCCGCCCTCACCGAGTCGGGGGCGACGGCGATGTGGATGTCACGGATTGGTACCGACATCCCCATCTATGCTCTCTCGGAGCAGCCGCGCACCCGCCGCAAAGTTACGCTCTATCGCGGCGTCAACCCGATCCGCTTCGACCCCACGCAGCGTGAGCACGACGCCGTCAATCGCGAGGCCGTGGCCGAGCTGAAGGGCCTGGGCGCGGTGGCCGATGACGACCGGGTGGTCATCACCAAGGGCGATCTGGCCGGCGAGCAGGGCGGCACCAATGCCATGAAGGTGGTGACGGTTAACGAGATCGTCCGGTAAGGCGCGTCTCCGCTTCCTGGTACTTGGCCGCCGTGCGATCGATGACGGTGGCCGGCAGGGACGGGGCCGGCGCGGTCTTGTCCCAGTCGAGGGTCTCGAGATAATCGCGGATGTACTGCTTGTCAAAGCTCGGTGGCGAGTGGCCGGGACGATACTCGCTGGCGGGCCAGAAGCGGCTTGAGTCGGGGGTCAGCGCCTCGTCGATCCAGACCAGATCGCCGCTGTCGTCGAGGCCGAACTCGAACTTGGTATCGGCAATGATCAACCCGCGGCGGCGGGCGTGCTCGGCCGCCTCGGTGTAGAGCTCGAGGGTAATCCGCTGCAGCCGCTCGGCCAGATCCCGGCCCAGCGCGGCCCCCACCGCCTCAAAGCCCACGTTTTCGTCGTGATCGCCCGCCTCGGCCTTGGTTGAGGGCGTGAAAAGCGGCTCCGGCAGGCGGTCGGCCTGGCGCAGCCCATGGGGCAGCCGTATTCCGCAGAGCTGGCCGGTGGCCTGATAGTCCTTCCAGCCGGAGCCAATCAGATAACCCCGGGCAATGGCCTCGAACGACAATGGCTCGACGCGCTTGACCACACTGGCCCGGCCCGCGACGGCTTCGCGCTCGGCCGGGTCGCTCAGCACCGCCTCGAGGGGCAGATCGAGCCGCTGGTCGGGCAGGCGCCCGGCGAGGTGCTCAAACCAGAACGCCGACAGACGGTTGAGCACCGCGCCCTTGCCCGGGATCGGGTCGGGCAGCACCACATCAAACGCCGACAGCCGATCGGTGGTCACCACCAGCAACGTGCGATCGTCCACCGCGTAGACATCACGGACCTTGCCCCGCTGCAGCAGTTCAAGGCTCTGGAGATCGCTTTGATAGACACGCTCGGGGGGCATTCAGGCTCCTTTTTTGATCTGCTCGAAGGCGGCAAGGGCCGCCTGACGGCTTTCTTTCAGGTCCACCAGCGGGTGTGGGTAATCGACGCCCAGCGTGACACCCGCGGCCGCCAGCACCGAGGCCGGCGCCTGCCACGGAGCCTGGCGGTGCTTAGCGGGTAGCCCGGCCAGGGCCGGCAGCCAGTGGGCGATGTAGGCGCCGTCGGCATCAAAGCGCTCGCCCTGGCGGATGGGGTTGAACACCCGGAAAAACGGCGCGGCATCGGCACCGCTGCCCGCCACCCACTGCCAGCCCAGGCTGTTGCTGGCCAGATCGGCATCCACCAGCGTATCCCAGAACCAGGCCTCGCCGGCCTGCCAGGGCAGGCGCAGGTTTTTGACCAGGAAGGATCCCACCACCATGCGCACGCGGTTGTGCATCCAGCCGGTGGCGTAGAGCTCGCGCATGCCGGCATCCACCAGCGGGATGCCGGTCTCGCCGCGCTGCCAAGCGCCCAGCAGCCGATCGCCGGGGTCGTCCTGCCAGGGGAAGGCCGCAAACTGCGGGTTGAGCGGCTCATCGGGAAACGCCGGATGGTGATAGAGCACGTGCTGGGCAAACTCCCGCCAGCCGATCTCCGAGAGGAAGGTCTCGGCGCTGTCACCGCGACCGTCCGCGGTGCCGGTCTGCGCCAGCCGGGTCTGGACCGCCTGCCAGACCTGGCGCGGCCCGATCTCGCCATGATGCAGATGCGGCGAGAGCCGCGACGTGCCCGCCACGGCGGGCTGCTCGCGGCCCTCGCGATACCCGGCCAGGGCCTGATCCAGAAAGGCTTCGAGGCGCTCGCCGGCGCCCGCCTCGCCGGGCCGCCAGGTGGCCCGCAGGCCCTCGGCCCAGTCAACCCGGGGCAATAGCCCCAGCGCGTCGAGGGGCGCCGTGTCGCCGCGCTCGGGGATCACCGCGCCGGGCAGGTCGGCGGCGCCCGGCGGCGCATTCAGCCCCGTCGGCACGGGCAAGGGCGCCGGCGGTTCGGGCTGCTGGCGCCGGCAGGCCCGCCAGAACGGGGTGAACGCCTTGTAATTACCGCCGCTGCCGGTCTGGATGGTCCAGGGCTCATGCAGCAGGGCGGCATTATGGCTGTGCGCGTCGATGCCGTCGGCCTTGAGGGCGTGTTTGATGCGGGTGTCGTGCTGTACCCGGGCCGGTTCATAGAGCCGGTTCCAGTGCACCGCCGTCGCGCCGGTCTCGGCGATCAGCCCGTTCAGGGCCTCAAGGCTGTCGCCCTGGCGAATGATCAGCGGCAGCCCGTGCCCGGCCAGCGCCTCGGCCAGGGCCTTTAGGCTGTGGTGCAGCCACCACTGGCTGGCGCCGCCCGGCGCCCAGGCGCCGGCCTCAGCCGGGGCGTGGATGTAGACCGGCAGCACGGGGCGTCCCGACCGGCCGGCGGCATGCAGGGCCGGGTTGTCGGCCAGGCGCAGGTCCCGGCGAATCCAGTACAGGGCAGGGTGCATGGGTGGCATCCTATGGTCGGTGGAGTGATTGGCCAGCCGTCGCTGTCTCAATCCATAATTGTACTCAACCGCCGAACGGGGGCACAGGAAAAGCATGACCACAGCAACATCCGGGGGCGGCCGCGTCGCCCTGATCACCGGCGCCAGTGCCGGCATTGGTGAGGCGCTCGCCATCAAACTCGCCCGCGACGGCTGGCAGGTGGTCGTAAGCGCCCGGCGCGAGGCCGCCCTCCAGGCGATCGGCGAGGCCCACCCGGAGATCGCCGAGCGGCTGCACCCCTACCCGCTGGATGTCACCGACCCGGCCGCCTGCGAGCAGATTTTCGAGGCGGTGGAAGCCGACGTGGGCGAAATCGACACGCTGATCCTCAACGCCGGCGACTACGACCCCATGCCCCTCGATGACTTTGACCCGGCGGTATTCCGGCGTCTGGCCGAGGTCAACTATCTGGGCACCGTCAATGGCGTGGGGGCGGCGCTGGCGCGGATGCGTCCACGCGGCCGGGGCCAGATCCTGGTCACCGCCAGCCTGTCGGCCTATCGCGGGTTGCCGCAGGCCGCGCCGTACGGGGCCAGCAAGGCGGCGGTGCTCAACATGGCCGAGTCGCTGCGCCCGGCGCTGGAGGGCACCGGCGTGACGCTGCGGGTGATCAACCCGGGGTTTGTGAAAACGCGGCTCACCGAAAAAAACCAATTCCACATGCCGCAGCTGATCTCGGCCGAGCGCGCCGCGGACTATATCCACGATGAAATCGATGACGCCGGCTTCGAGATCGTCTTCCCGAAGCGCTTTGGCTATACGCTCAAGCTGCTGCGACTGTTGCCGTACAAGGCGTTTTTCGCGTTGACCCGGCGCATGGTGCAGTCATGACCGCGCTCGAGCGCTATGGCGCGTTCTTTGCCGGCCTGCAGCCGGCCGATCTCGATCGCCTGGACACGGTGTTTGTCGAGCAGGCGCGCTTTCGTGATCCGTTCAACGACGTCGAGGGAACGGCCGGGATTCGGGCGGTGTTCGAGCATATGTATGCCAACTGCTCGGCGGCCCGCTTCGAGGTGCTCGAGACCGTGGGCGAGGGCTCGGTGGGTTATCTGCGCTGGCGCCTGCATTTTCGCCTCAAGCGCGACCGCCACGACCGCCGCCCCATCGAGGGCGTCTCACGGGTGGTGCTGGCCGACGACGGCCGGGTGCGCGAGCACATCGACTACTGGGACGCCGCCGGCGAGCTCTATACTCAGTTCCCGGTGCTCGGTGGGCTGATGCGCTGGCTGCGCGCGCGGCTGTCGGTGGCGGCGTAGGCCTGCTCGGTGTCGTGCAGGCGCGCCCGGGTGGCCACCTGGGCGCGCCGGTCGTGGGGAAATCGCCACATCAGCGCCGTCGCCGCCAGCTTGAAGCCGATGGGCACGGCGCCATAGAAAAGCGCCAGGGCAAAGGTGCCGTCGCGATCCTCGACCTGGGTGGCATCAAACCCGAACCACTCAAGCAGCGGAAAGGCGATGCCCACCGCCAGCGCCAGGGCCAGCTTGGTGGCCATGTTCCAGATGCCAAAATACAGCCCCGTGCGCCGGCCGCCGCCGGCGGCGGTGTCGATGTCGACCAGATCGGCCTGAATGGCCGCCGGCAGGGCCATGTCCACGGCCACGCCCACGCCCGAGAGCAGGCAGATGATCAAGAACGCGGTGGTATCCCCCGGCCCCAGAAACGGCACGGCGGCAAAGATCAGCGACGTCCACAGCATCGACAGCGCCCAGGCGCGGTGCTTGCCAATGCGCCGCGACAGCCACAGCCAGCCCGGCAGCGCGACAATGCCCACCACGAAGTAGACCAGCAGCAGCGGCCCGGTCCAGCTCTCGGCGCGCAACACATGAATGACAAACAGCGTGAACAGCGATGCCGGCAGGCCGTTGGCCAGCCCGTTCATGACATAGGCGGCTAGCAGGCGCAGAAACGGGCGGTTGTGGCGCAGTAGCTGCCAGCCCTCGCGCCAGCCCACCGAGTGGGCGGTGAGGCGATACTCCGGCACCCGCCACAGCGCCAGTGCCACCACCGGCGGCAGCAGCACCACCAGCAGCCAGGCCAGCCCGGCAAGGGTCTCGGCATCGGCGCGGCCGGCGCCCACCAGAGTGGGCCAGGCAATGGCGAGCAGCGTGCCGGCCAGCATGAAGCCTTCGCGGCTGGCGGTCAGGCTGGCACGCTGGTCATAGTCCTCGGACAGTTCCGCGCCCCAGGCGGTGTAGGGCAGCGACATCAGCGTCCAGCCCAGATACGCCGCCAGCCCCCAGCCCAGCAGATAGCCCAGGCCCACCGCCTCGGGCGGGCGGAACAACGCCCAGGCGCTGACCAGCAGGATCGGCAGCCCCGCGGCGATCAGCGGCCGGCGCCGGCCCCAGCGGGTCTGCAGCCGATCGCCCAGGCTGCCGATGAGCGGGTCGGTGACCACGTCCCACAGGCGGGCCAGCAGCAGTGCCGTGCCCACCGCCGCCAGGCCCAGGGTTTCGCCATAAAAGCCCGGCAGAAAAACGTACATGGGCACGCCCATGACCGCCAGCGGGACGGCGGGCAGCCCGTAGATGAGGATCCGGCCGCGACCCAGGCTCACGGCCGGCGCAGCAGCAAACGCTTGACGTCGATGCTGCCAGTGCGGAAACCGGCGTAGCAGTAAGCCAGGTAATAGCGCCACATGTTGATGAAATGATCATCAAAGCCCAGCTGCCGGATCTGCGGCAGCGCCTGGACAAAGCGCGTGTCCCACTGCAGCAGCGTGGTGGCGTAGTGCTGGCCCAGCCCGGTGGACTCCACCACCTCGAGGCCGCCGTGGGCGCTTTCGTCGGCCAGTCGCTGCGGGGTAGGCAGCATGCCGCCGGGAAAGATATAGCGCTGGATAAAGTCCGGCCGCCGGCGATAGTCCTCGAATCGGTCCTCGGCAATGGTGATGCCGTGCAGGCCGATGCGCCCGCCGGGCCGGACCCGGTCGTGGAGCATGCGGAAGTAGGCCGGCCAGTAGTCCTCGCCCACCGCCTCGAGCATCTCGATGGACACGGCGTGATCAAACCGCCCGCGGGTGTCGCGATAGTCCTCGAGCCGCAGATCCACCTGATCGGCCAGTCCCGCCTCGGCAATCTGGCGCCGCGCCCAGGCGAGCTGCTCGGTGGACAGGGTCAGCCCGGTGACGTGGATGCCGCGCCGGGCCGCCGCCATGGCGAACCCGCCCCAGCCACAGCCGATCTCGAGGATGTGCTCGCCCGGCTGGGCGCCCAGGGTGTCGAGGAGCTGGTCGTACTTGTTGCGCTGGGCCTCGGCGAGCGGCTGGCCGGGGTGATCGAAGATGGCCGCCGAATAGGTCATGGTCTCGTCAAGCCAGTGGCGGTAGAACTCGTTGCCCAGGTCGTAGTGCGCGGCAATGTTGCGGCGACTCCCGCGCTGGGTGTTGCGCCGGCCGCGGTGGTGCAGCGACAGGCGCAGGCGGTGCAGCCACGAGGGCTCCATGCGCTGCTGGAAGGCATCCTCGTTGACCAGCATCAGCTCGAGCAGATGAGCGGTGTCGGGGCTTGACCACTCGCCGGCCATGTAGCTTTCGGCAAAGCCCACCGAGCCGCGCGTGGCGATGCGCGCGACCATCCGGGCCGGTTGGTGCAGCCGCAGCACGCCGGTGGGGCCGGCCTGACTGCCCTGGATGACAAAGGCGTCGCCATTGGGCATCTGTCCTTCCATGCGGCCGCGGCGCAGCCGTGCGAACCAGCCCAGCAGAATGCGCCCGGCCAGCGGTAGCGGCGAGGGCAGGTCGATCACCGATTGCTGATGACTCGTCATTGACTGATCTCCGAATCCGGCGGCGCCGGTTTGCGGTGGAAACGCCCGCCCCGGAGCCAGATCTTCAAGGCCTGCCAGTGAATCGCTGCGATCACTTTCAGGGTCATAAAGGGTACCGTCACGGCAATGCGGAGCAAGCCCCGATCACCGCCGCGGCGGCGCTCGCCGCTTTGCACGGCGATCAGCGCCGGGGCCTCGGGCTGCTCGGCGGCATGCCAGTTCACCGTCGCGCCATAGCGCTCGCCGGGGGGCTGCAGGCGAAACCGGTAGTGGCCGTTACGCGGCAGAAACGGCGAGACATGGAATTGCTTGAGGGCGCGGTCGTGCAGGCGCTCGGCAAGCGCCGCCCCGTTGTCGTGGATGAGGTAGCCGTGCCACTCGCCAAAGGTGTTGCGCACCTCGGCCAGCACCGCGCGCAGCGTGCCGTCGGCATCCCGGCAGTACCACAGCGACAGGGGATTGAACACGTAGCCGAGCACCCGCGGGTAGCAGAGCAGCTGCACGCGCCCGCCGGCCAGATCAATGCCCGCCTCGGCCAGCCGCGCGTCAATCCACGGCCGAAGCGGCGAGCCGTCCTTGGGCCCGTGGTCGCGGTCGTTGAAGCCGATCAGGTTGAAGCGATTGTGCGAGAAAAGCCGATGCCGCCGGTCCGCTTCATCCAGCCGGTCGATGTCGAGCAGCAGGCTGAACACCCGGTAGCGGAACTGGTAGCGCGGCGCGATGCGGCGCTCGTGGAACAGCCGCCCGGCGTAGATCGTGAGCGCGTCGCCGGCGCTCATGCCACCGCGGTCCGCTGCCAGGGCGCGGGGGCGCCGAGGCGCTCGGCCACCCGCACGGCACTGGCGAGGGCGTCTTCATGGAAGCCGTAGCCGTGATAGCTGCCGCAGTACCACAGCCGGTCGGTGCCCTGGAGTTCGGCAAGCCCCGCCTGGGCGTCGATGGCATCGCGGTCAAAGATCGGGTGGTCGTAGCGCTGGCGCTTGATGACGCGCTCCGGCCGGGGCGCCTCGAGCGGGTTCAGCGTCACGAAGACATTGGTGGCGGTGGGCAGCGACTGCAGTCGGTTCATCCAGTAGGTCACAGACACAGGACGTGTCCCATCGACGCTTTGCGTGGTCAGATGGTTCCACGATGACCACACCGCGCGGCGCCGGGGCATCAGTTGGGCGTCGGTGTGCAGGACCCCCTCGTTGCTCTGGTAGCGGAACGCGCCCAGCAGGCGTGCCTCGTCCTCGCGCGGGGCGTCGAGCATTGCCAGGGTCTGATCGCCGTGGGCGGCCATGACCACGTCATCGAAGATACCCAGCTCGCCGGCGGGGCCGCTCAGGCGAACGCCGGCGGCCGTGCGCTGCACGGATCCCACCGGGGTGGCGGTGTGGATATGGGCGATGGCCGGTCGCAGGCGGTCCAGGTACTCGCGGCTGCCGCCGGCCACGGTGCGCCACTGCGGACGGTCCGAGAGCTGGATCAGGCCGTGGTTGTAGAAGAACTGCAAAAACGAGCGCGCCGGAAACGCCAGCATCACATCCTGCGGGCACGACCAGATCGCCGCGCTCATCGGCAGCAGGTAGTAGCGCCGGAACGCCTCGCCCATGCCCAGCGCGTCCAGCAGCGCGCCCAGGCTCATGTCATCGCCGCGGGTGTCGCTTGCCAGGCGCTCGTGGGCGGCTTTGTTAAAGCGCAGGATGTCGCGGACCATGCCCAGAAACCGCGGCCGGATCAGGTTGCGGCGCTGGGCAAAGAGCGTGCCCAGCCCGCTGCCGGCGTATTCCAGGTCGATATCGCGGGCGGCAAAGGCAAACGACATGTTGGATTCGAGGGTGGGCACCGCGAGGTGCTCGAACAGCGCCGTGAGCTGCGGGTAATTGGGTTCGTTATAGACAATGAAACCGGTGTCCACCGGGACCCGCCCCTCGGCCAGGTCGCAGTCCACGGTATGACTGTGGCCGCCCAGCCGCTCCGAGGCCTCGAAAAGCGTGACTTCATGACGCTGCGAGAGCATCCAGGCGGCACCGATGCCGGCAACACCGCTGCCCACCACCGCGATTCTCCGAGATTGCATGCAATGACTCACTGTTGTTTGAAGCGCTATATTCTACAGTCTTTGGCGCCGAGACACCGGAGTAGACCGTGCCCCCCAGCCGTGAATTCACCCCGCTTGCGATTGCGGTGCTGACCATCCCGGATACGCGCCGCGTCGACGATGACCGATCCGGGCAGACGCTGCGCGAACTGGCCGTGGCGGATGGCCATCACATCGCCGATCACCGGATTGTGACCGACGACCGCTACGCCATCCGTGCCGTGGTCTCGGCCTGGATCGCCGAGCCGGCGGTGCAGGCGGTGATCTGCACCGGCGGGACCGGGTTTTCCGAGCGCGATGTCACGCCCGAGGCCATCGAGGTGTTGCTCGATCGCACCATCCCCGGTTTTGGCGAGCGCTTTCGGCAGCTATCAGCCGCAAGCGTCGGCAGCTCGACGCTGCAGTCGCGGGCGATGGCCGGCATCGCCAATCGCACGCTGGTGGTGGCGCTGCCCGGTTCCACCGGCGCCTGCCGGGATGGCTGGACGGGGCTGCTCAGCGAGCAGCTGGATGTCACCCACACCCCCTGCAACCTCGCGGAAGGATTGCGGGCGCGGTGAGCAGCGCCCGGCACCCGCGCCGCCCGCGCGGCGAGATGCGCCGGCGGATCCTGGACCTGGCCAGTGACTGGCTGCTGGCCCGGGGCTATCACGGCTTCAGCTTTGCGCAGCTTGCCGAGGCGCTGGAGGTGGGCAGCAGCGCCATTCACTATCACTTTCCGGGCAAGGCGGATCTGGCCGCGGCGCTGTATCGCGACTATCGCCGCGGGTTGGCGGCGTGGTGGGCGCCGGTCAGCGCCGGATCGCTGACCGCCGCCGAGCGCATCGAGCGATATCTTGACTGGGAGGCCGCGCACCTCGACGAGCAGTGCGTCGGCCCGCTCAGCGTGGCGGCGGTGGAGTACGCGAGCCTGCCCGCCGATGCCTGCGCCGAGGCCGAGGGCCTGCGTGATGATCTGCTGGAGTGGCTTGCCGCCACGCTCGAGGCGGGCCGTGAGGCCGGCAGCGTGACCTTCCTGGGCCGCGCCCGGGATCAGGCCCGGGTCGTGATGGCGGCGGCGCAGGGCGGCCTGGAACTGGCCCGCCTGCACGGGCGCGGCGACTTTGCGGCGGTGCGCCGCGGACTGATGGCCCAGCTTGCGCCCGGCAGCACCTAGCCCCGGCTTCTGCTAGCATTTCGCGCCATGAATGATCTGATTATTGCCCCCTCCATCCTGGCCGCCGATCTTGCCCGTCTGGGCGACGAGGTGGACCGCGTGCTTCATGCCGGCGCCGACTGGGTGCACTTTGATGTCATGGACAACCACTACGTGCCCAACCTCAGCTTTGGCCCGGTGGTCTGTCAGGCCCTGCGCCGGCATGGCATTCAGGCCCCCATCGACGTCCACCTGATGGTCAAGCCGGTGGATCGCCTCATCCCCGACTTTGCCGCCGCCGGCGCCGATCTGATCAGCTTTCACCCGGAGGCCTCCGAGCACATCGACCGCACGCTGCAGCTGATCCGCGATCAAGGCTGTCAGACCGGGCTGGTGTTCAATCCGGCCACCCCGCTGGAGGGGCTGCGCCATGTCATGGACAAGGTCGATCTAATCCTGCTGATGTCGGTCAACCCGGGGTTTGGTGGCCAGCAGTTCCTGCCCGGTACCCTGGCCAAACTGCGCGAGGCGCGGGCGCTGATCGATGCCCAGTCGCGGCCGATCCGCCTGGAGGTGGACGGCGGGATCGGCCCCGATACGGTCGAGGCCGTGGTCGCCGCCGGAGCCGATACCGTGGTGGCCGGCTCGGCGATCTTCGGCCAGGGCGACTACGCCGACGTGATCGGCACCCTGCGCGAGCGCGCCGCCCGGGCGGGGTCATGAACCCGATGCAAGCCGCCGGCCTGCTGTTTGATCTGGACGGCACGCTGGTGGACAGCGCTCCCGATCTGACCACCGCGGTCAATCGCAGCCTGGCCGACCGCGGCGCCGCGGCACTGGATGAAACCCGCGTGCGGCAGTGGATTGGCGATGGTGCGCGCCGGCTGGTGGCGCGGGCGCTCGCCGGCCGGCGCGATATCGATGCCGAACCGGCGGGCACCGAGCCGGCGCTGGCGCGGTTTTTTGTCCACTACCACGACTGCCTGTGTGATCGCAGCGCGCTCTACCCTGGCGTGCGCGAGGGGCTTGAGCGTATCCGCGCGCTGGGCCTGCCCATGGCGGTGGTCACCAACAAACCGGCGGCGTTCACCGCCCCGCTGCTCGAGGCGCTGGGCATCGACGGGTTTTTCGGGGTGACGGTCAGCGGCGACACGCTGGGCGTTAAAAAGCCCGATCCCGCGCCGCTGGTGCATGCCGCCGACCGGCTGGGTGTTGCCACCGAGGCGTGCCTGTTCGTAGGGGATTCGGCGGCGGATCAGGCCGCGGCCGCCGCCGCCGGGATGCCGCTGGTGCGCGTGCCTTACGGTTATCCCGGCGACGATGCTATCTTCGCGGGCCATCCGGCGGCGATGACGCTGACCATCGACCAGCTCGCAACGGGGCTCGCGAACGCATCATGAACCAGGACACCATTGCCGAGCACCGCCAGCAGGGCTTTAACCGCGTGCCGCTGGTGCGCGAGCTGCTCGCCGACCTCGAGACCCCGCTGTCCACCTATCTCAAGCTGGCCGCCGATGCCGGCAGCTATCTGTTTGAGTCCGTCCAGGGCGGCGAGAAGTGGGGGCGCTATTCGATCATCGGCCTGCCCTGCCAGCGTCAGTACCGCGTTCATGGTCATCGCATCGACACCTGGGAGGCGGGCGAGTGCACCGCCTCGCAGCGCGTCGATGACCCCTTGGAGTGGGTCGAGCACCGCCACCGCGCCGTGCGGGCTGCGCCTCCGGAAGGCCTCCCCGGCGGGCCACGGTTCATCGGCGGACTGGTGGGGTACTTCGGTTATGACACGATCCGCTACATCGAGCCGAGACTGGCCGACTGCCCCAACCCCGATCCGCTGGGCGTGCCCGACATCCTGCTCATGGAGTCCGAGGAGGTGCTGGTATTCGACAACCTCGCCGGCCGGCTCTACGTGGTGGTCAACATCGACCCGGCCGAGGCCGACGGCCTGGCGCGCGGCGAGGCCCGGCTCGATGCCCTGGCCACGCAGCTGCGCACCCGTGCGCTCAGCGATGCCGCCCCCGCCGCACCGCGGGTGGTGGCCGAGGAGGATTTCGACTCGTCCATCGGCCGGGACGACTACGAGGCCATCGTCGAGCGCATCCGCGACTACATCATCGACGGCGACTGCATGCAGGTGGTGCCGTCGCGGCGCATGAGCGCCGATTATCACGGCCGGCCGCTCGACCTCTACCGCGCGCTGCGCGGCACCAACCCGTCGCCGTATCTGTTCTTCCTGGATTTTGGTGACTTTCAGGTGGTGGGCTCGTCACCGGAAATCCTCGCCCGGCTCGAGGACGGCGAGGCCACGGTCCGGCCCATCGCCGGCACCCGCCGGCGCGGCGCCACCGCCGACGAGGACCGCGCCCTCGAGGCCGAACTGCTGGCCGATCCCAAGGAACGCGCCGAGCACCTGATGCTGATCGATCTCGGCCGCAATGACATCGGCCGGGTCAGCGAGCTGGGCAGCGTCACGCTGACTGATCGCATGACCATCGAGCGCTACAGCCATGTCATGCACATCGTCTCGAATGTCACCGGGCGGCTGCGCCCGGGCCTGGGCCCCATGGATCTGCTGCGCGCCACCCATCCGGCCGGCACGCTGAGCGGTGCGCCCAAGATCCGCGCCATGGAGATCATCGACGAGGTCGAGCCGGTCAAGCGCGGGGTCTATGGCGGCGCGGTGGGGTATCTGTCGTGGTCGGGCAACATGGACACGGCCATCGCCATTCGCACGGCGGTCATCAAGGACGGCCGGGTGCATGTGCAGGCCGGCGGCGGCGTGGTCCACGACTCGGACCCGCCGGCCGAATGGGAAGAAACCGTCAACAAGGGCCGGGCGCTGTTCCGCGCGGTGGCCATGGCCGAGGCCGGCCTCGACTCGCGCTGAGCCCCGGACGGGGCATCGGCGGGGCATTCGCGCTATCCTGTACGCTGGCAACCCGCGGCAGTGAGGTGAGTGGATCCCATGCTCCTGATGATTGATAACTACGACTCGTTTACCTACAACCTGGTCCAGTACCTGGGCGAGCTGGGGGCGGATGTCGAGGTCTATCGCAACGACGCCATCGACCTGGCCACCATCGAGCGGCTGCAGCCCGAGCGCATCGTCCTCTCGCCCGGGCCGTGCACGCCCGATGAGGCGGGGGTGTCGCTGGCGGTGGTCGAGCGTTTTGCCGGGCGGCTGCCGATTCTGGGGGTCTGTCTGGGCCATCAGGCCATCGGCCAGGCCTTTGGTGGCGCGGTGATCCGCGCCCGCACCGTTATGCATGGCAAGACCTCGTGGGTGCATCACCGCGATCAGGGCGTGTTTGCCGGGCTGCCCAACCCCCTTGAGGCCACCCGCTATCACTCGCTGGTGCTCGAGGACGCGACGCTGCCGGACTGCCTTGAGGTGACCGCCTGGACCGAGCAGGCCGATGGCGACCGCGAGGCGATCATGGGGGTGCGCCACCGCGAGCTGGATGTCGAGGGGGTCCAGTTCCACCCCGAGTCCATTCTCACCCGCACCGGGCATGATCTGTTGCGCAATTTTCTGGGTCGCCCGGCGCTCGCGGCCTGATCGACAAGGGGGTCAGTATGGAAATGCAGGGGGCAATCCGGCGGGTCATGGCCCGGGCCGATCTCGAGCACGCGGAAATGACCGCGGTCATGCAGCGGATCATGACCGGCGAGGCCACGGGCGCGCAGATCGGCGGGTTTCTGATCGGGCTGGGCATGAAAGGCGAGACCGTCACCGAGATTGCCGCCGCCGCGGCGGTGATGCGCGAGCTGGCCACCCGTGTCGAGGTGGATCCCACCCATCTGGTGGACACCTGCGGGACGGGCGGTGACGCCCGCGGGACCTTCAACATCTCCACCGCCACCGCCTTTGTGGTGGCGGCGGCCGGCGGTCGGGTGGCCAAGCACGGCAACCGCTCGGTCTCGAGCGCTTCGGGCAGTGCGGATCTGCTGCAGATCGCCGGCGCCCGGCTCGATCTGGAGCCTGCGGCGGTGGCCGAGTGCATCGATACCGATGGCGTGGGCTTCATCTTTGCCCCGCAGCACCATCAGGCCATGCGCCATGCCATCGGCCCGCGCCGCGAAATGGGCGTACGCACGCTGTTCAACCTGCTCGGCCCCCTCACCAACCCCGCCGGGGCGCCCAATCAGTTGCTGGGCGTCTACGACGCCGCCTGGGTGCGACCCATTGCCGAGGTGCTGCGCACCCTCGGCAGCCAGCGGGTGATGGTGGTGCACTCCGAGGACGGTCTCGATGAGATCAGCATCGCCGCGCCCACCCGCGTGGCGGAGCTACGCGACGGCGAGGTGCGTGAATACACCGTGCGCCCCGAGGACTTCGGCATGGAGTCGGCCTCGCTGGAGCCGCTGCGTGTGGACTCCGCCGAGCGCAGCCTCGAGGTGATCAAGGCGATCTTCGACGGCCTGCCCGGCCCGGCGGCGGATCTGCTGGCGCTGAACGCCGGCGCGGCCATCCATGTCGCCGGGCTTGCCGATCATCTCGGCGACGCCGTGGCCCACGCCCGCGGGCTGCTCGCAAGCGGCGAGGTGCGGGGCCGCTTTGACCGGTTCATCGCCACCAGCCAGCGACTGGGGGCAACGCCATGAGCCGTCTCCCGGAGACGCCCGATATCCTGCGCCGGATCATGGCGCGCAAGGCCGAGTCGGTGGCCGAGCGCCAGCGCCAGGTCAGCGCCGCCATGCTTGAGGCGCGGCTCGCCGCGGCACCTCCCGTGCGGGGGTTTCGGGGGGCGCTCGAGGCACGCATCCGGGCCGGCCACGCCGGGGTGATCGCCGAGGTCAAAAAGGCCTCGCCCAGCAAGGGGGTGCTGCGCGAGGCCTTCGACTCCGCCGCCATTGCCCGCAGCTATCAGCAGGGCGGCGCGGCCTGCCTGTCGGTGCTGACCGAGACGGCGTTCTTTCAGGGCGCGGACGCGCACCTCGAGCAGGCCCGCGCCGCCTGCGACTGTCCGGTGATCCGCAAGGACTTTCTCTTTGACGACTATCAGGTGCTCGAAGCGCGGGTGCTGGGCGCCGACTGTGTCCTGCTGATCGTGGCGGCACTGGATGATGCGCGTCTGCGCGGGTTGCACGATCAGGCCCGGGCGCTGGGCATGGATGTTCTCGTCGAGGTCCACGACGCCGCGGAACTGGATCGCGCGCTTGCCCTGGATGCGGATCTGATCGGCATCAACAACCGCGATCTGCGCACCTTCGAGACCACCCTCGAGACCACCGCGCGTCTTGCGCCCGCCGTGCCCGATAACGTGCGTCTGGTCACCGAAAGCGGCATCCACCACCGCGACGATGTCGCCGCCATGCGCGCCCAGGGCATTGACGCATTTCTGGTGGGCGAAGCGTTCATGCGCGCCGACGCGCCGGGCGAGCGGCTGGCCGCGCTGTTCGACTGATCAGCGCGCGGCGTGCACCACAATGGTCCGGCCCCGGGCCGAGATCAGCTCATCGGCTTCCATGTCCCGCAGCACGCGCCCGACCATTTCCCGCGAACAACCCACCAGCCGGCCCAGCTCGATGCGGGTGATATGCAGCTGCATGCCGGCGGGGTGAGTCTTGGCGTCGGGCTGACGGGTCAGGTCATGGAGGGTCTCGATGACCCGGCCGCGGACATCCTCGAAGGCCAGCGAGCGGAAGCGGCGATTGGTATCGCGCAGTCGCCCGGCAATCTGCTCGATCAGCGGCTGGAGCACGATGGCGTGCTCGGCCTGCAGGCGGGCAAAGCCGGCGTAGCTGATCTCGGCAAACTCGCAGGTGCTGCGGGTACGAATCCAGGCACTGCGCTGGGGCGCTTCGAGAAAGAGCCCCATCTCGCCGATGAAATCGCCCGGGTTGAGGTAGGCGAGGATCAGCTCGCGGCCATCCGGGTCTTCCTCGAGCACGCTGACCGACCCGCTCAGAATCAGGTACAGCCGGTCGCTGCTCGAGCCCTGATGGATGAGCGTGGAGTGGGGCCGGTAGCGACTGCGGCCGCAGTGACGGAGCAGCTCGATGATCGAGGGGCGCTGGAAAAAGCGGTAGCTGGCCGGTGACATGGGAACCTCCCTGTTTCCTTT
>Ga0102930_1000024_pt1 | contig 44167 bp, 44 predicted proteins | sample SalPon1_B_H2O_MG_FD_84514 | JGI IMG/M metagenome (GOLD analysis project Ga0102930, IMG submission 84514) | Salt pond water microbial communities from South San Francisco under conditions of wetland restoration - Salt Pond MetaG R1_B_H2O_MG | ecosystem: Environmental > Aquatic > Non-marine Saline... | reverse complement strand
CGGGGCGCATGGGCCCGACATGCGCCTGAAAGCCATGACAGTCGGCCGACACGCTGCCGTCATAGCTGAGCGCGATGGGCATGAAGTGATACTGCAGGTTGGGATAGGGCACGCCTGCTTCGCTGCGAATGAAACCGCCCGATTCGAAGTGGTTGGTGGCGCCCAGTCCGCCGCGGGTGGTCAGCCACTGCAGACCGATGCGTGCCTGATTCCAGGGCTTGAGGGCACTGAACAGGGTGATCGGCTCGCGGCAGGCGTACTGCACGTACACCTCGAGGTGATCCTGGAGATTCTCGCCCACCCCCGGCAGGTCCTGATGCACGGGCAGGTCATGGGTGGTGAGCGTGTCCGCGGGGCCGATGCCCGAGCGCATCAGGATCTGTGGCGAGTTGATGGCCCCGGCGCACAGCAGCACCTCGCCGTCGACGCGGGCCTCGCGGGTGCCGCGCCGGTCGCGGTAGCGCACGCCAACGACCCGGTCGGCGTCGAACTGCAGGGTCTCGGTGAGCGCGCCGGTGCGCAGGGTCAGGTTGGGCCGGCGCATGATCGGGCGCAGGTAGGCATTGGCGGTGGACCAGCGCACGCCGTTGCGCGTGGTCATGAACATGGGCCCGAAGCCCTCCTGCTGATAGCCGTTCATGTCCTCGGTTTCGGGGTAACCGGCGGCCACGCCGGCGTCCACAAAGGCCCGATAGAGGGGGTTGCGCATGGCGCCGGTGGTCACATGCAGCGGCCCGCCGCTGCCGTGATAGGCATTGGCGCCCTGGTCGAAATCCTCGGCGCGGCGGAAGTACGGCAGCACCTTGGAGTAGCGCCACTGCTCGAGGCCAAAGTCATCCGCCCAGCCCTCGTAGTCAAGGGCATTGCCGCGCACATAGGCCATGCCGTTAATCGACGATGAGCCGCCCAGCACATGACCGCGCGGGCAGTCCATGCGGCGGTTATCCATGGCCGGCTCGGGCTCGGTGGCGTAGCCCCAGTTGTAGCGTTTGCTGCCCATGGGCTTGTCGAAGGCCGAGGGCATGTGAATCCACAGGCTGTAGTCCATCGGCCCGGCTTCGAGCAGCAGCACCCGGCAGTCCGGGTCCTCGGTTAGCCGGTGGGCGAGGACAGCGCCGGCGGAACCGGCGCCGATGATCACGTAGTCGAAGGTCTCGGTGTGCATGGGGGATCCGTCAGTAGGGGGCATCGACGCCGGTGTCGGCGACGAACACGCTTTTCACCTGGCTGTAGTGGTCGAGGGCGCGGCGGCTGTTCTCGCGGCCGATGCCGGACTGGCGCATGCCGCCAAAGGGCATCTCGATGGGCGTCAGGTTGTAGTGATTGATCCAGATGACGCCCGCCTGCAGGGCCGCCGCCACCCGGTGGGCGCGGGCGAGGTCACGGGTGAACACCCCGCCGGCGAGGCCGTAGGGCGTGTCGTTGGCGCGCCGGATGACCTCGGCCTCGTCGCGAAACGGCAGAACGCTCATCACCGGGCCGAAGATCTCCTCGCGGGCGATCACGCAGTCATCGTCGTCCACGCGGAACACCGCCGGCGAGACAAAGGCCCCCCCGGGGCAGCCGGCCACGTCCACCGCCTCGCCGCCGATCAGCCGCCGGGCGCCCTGTGCCTCGCCGCGGCGGATGAACGCAAGGACCTGATCGCGGTGAGCGGGCGAGATCAGCGTGCCGATATCGGTGGCCGGATCGGCCGGATCACCAATGGTCAGCCCCCGGGTGCGGGCCAGGACCCGGTCGATGAAGGAGTCGATCACCGACTCGTGGACATACACCCGTGTGCCGTTGGTGCAGATCTCGCCCTGGGTGTAGAAGTTGCCGAGCAGTGCGCCCGAGACCGCGTCATCGAGCGATGCATCGTCAAACACGATCAGCGGCGACTTGCCGCCGAGTTCCATGGTGACGGCCTTGAGGGTGTCGGCGGCATCGCGCATCACCGCCTTGCCCGTGCCCACCTCGCCGGTCAGCGAGACCTTGTCGATGCCGGGATGCCGGGTCAGAGCCTGGCCGGTTTCGGCGGCGCCCTGGACCACGTTGAAAAGCCCCGCCGGCAACCCGGCCTCGGCCAGGATCTCGGCAAAGCGAAGCGCCGATAACGGCGTCAGTTCGGCGGGCTTGAAGACCATGGCGTTGCCGGCGGCCAGTGCCGGCGCGGTCTTCCAGGCGGCGATCTGGAGCGGATAGTTCCAGGCCCCGATGCCGGCGCAGACGCCGAGGGGCTCGGGGCGGGTATAGAAAAAGCCGCCGTCGACGGCCTGATACTCACCCTGAAGGCTGCCGGCCTGACCGGCGAAGTACTCGAGGCAATCGGCCGCCGAATCCACGTCGGCCTCGGGGGTTTCGGCGATGGGCTTGCCCCCGTCCAGGCACTCGAGCCGGGCGAGTTCGTCGCGGTGCGCGCGCACCGCCGCGGCGGCGGCCGCCAGAATGCGGCCCCGCTCGACGCCGGTGCGCGCCGCCCAGTGGCCCTGCGCGGTCCGGGCGCTACGCACGGCCGCATCGACGTCGCCGGCCTCTGCCTCGGCTATCTCGGCCAGGGGCTCGCCGGTGGCTGGGTTGCAGGTGGTAAAGCGGCGTCCCTCGGCGGCATCGACGACGCGGTTGTCGATCCACAGCAGGCGCTCAGGCGGTCTGGACATGCGGGCCTCCGGTGAGTGCATGGAGTTCGGAGTCGAGATAGCGATGGGCCAGCGCGCGGGCCGCCGCCACATCCAGGCCGCCAGTGCGCAGGCTGGCGCGCAGCCACAGCCCGTCGATCATCACGCCCAGGCCCTCGGCCAGCCGGACCGCATCGGCGCGCGGCAGAAAGGCCGCGAGCGCGTGGTTGAGGTTGCTCTCGAGGCGGCGCGTGACCACCCGCTGGATACGGGCGATGGAGGGCACGTGGTTGACCTGGGCCCAGAACGACAGCCAGCAGCTGACCGTGACGGCATCGGACTGACTGGCGGCAAAGTTGGCGTCGATAATGGCCCGCACCCGCGGCAGGCCGGCGGCGGCCCCGGCGCGCGCCAGCCGGTACTCGCGCTCGAGCGATCGCACCAGCGACAGATAGGTGGCGGCCAGCAGGTGGCGCTTGTCGCCGAAATAGTGGGCGACCAGCCCGGGCGAGATGCCGGCCTGCTGGCCGACCCGGCCCAGGGTGGTGGCCTGCAGGCCCTGATCATGGATGACCTGGAGGGTCGCCTGGATCAATTGCTGGCGGCGCATCGCCTCGGTTTCTTTTCGCGCCATGATCAAACCTCCTGATCGATGGGTGGCATGATAGCGATAATTGATTGACCACTCAATCAATACTGTGCTGAGCTGAACGGGCTCAACGCGAGCCGGAAACTGTGGAGATTCTATGAAAACTCGAACCATTGCGACGCTGACCGGTGCGGCCCTGCTGTCCCTGTCCGCCACAACCGTCAGCGCCAACGGGCCCGAAAGCTGCCAATCGGTGGGGCTTGCCAACGTCAACTGGACCGGTGTCACCATCAAGTCCGAGGTCATGGATTATCTGCTCGAGACGCTGGGCTACGAGACCGAGCTGACCACGGCGTCGGTGCCGATCGCCTTCCAGTCGGTGGCCGATGGCCAGCGCGATGCCTTTCTGGGCCTGTGGCTGCCCACCCAGGAGAGCATGATCCGCCCCTATCTGGATGATGGCGAGATCGAGCAGCTGAGCGCCAATCTCGAGGGTGCCAAATACACCCTTGCCGTACCCGACTACGTCTGGGAGGCCGGGGTTCGCGACTTTGCCGATCTGGATGATCATCGCGAGCGCTTCGAGGGCCGCATCTACGGCATCGAGGCCGGCAACGACGGGAATGCCGCCATCCAGGCGATGATCGACGACGATGCCTTTGGCCTGGGCGACTGGGAGCTCATGGAGTCCTCCGAGGCCGGCATGCTCACCCAGGTGCAGCGCTCGGTGCCGCGCGACGAGTGGGTGGCGTTTCTGGGCTGGGCCCCGCATCCGATGAACATCAACATCGACATGCGCTATCTGACCGGGGGTGCCGAGTACTTCGGTCCCAATCAGGGCGGTGCCACCGTCTACACCATCGCCACCGACGGCTACAGTGAGCGTTGCAGCAACGTCGGCCGGCTGCTCGAACAGTACGCCTACAGCGTCGAAGAGCAGAGCCAGGCGGGCGGGTATGTCATCAACGATGAAATGTCCCCCATCGAGGCCGGCCAGACGCTGATCGAGGCCAACCCGGCGCTGCTCGATCGCTGGCTTGACGGCGTCACCGGAGTTGATGGCAACGCCGACGCCGCGGCGCTGGTGCGCGACGACCTGGGGCTCTAGCGCGGGGTGAGCCCCGAGAGCTGAACCCCGAGCAGGCGCACCGCGCGATGCAGCCGGTGCGCAAACAGGCACTGGTGGACCAGCGCCGCCAGTGCCTGGTGATCATCCGTGGCCGCGGTCAGGCTCTGCGAGCGGGTGTGCGTGGTGAAGTCGCGATAGCGCAGCTTGACCGTCACGGTCCGGGCCAGTAGCTGCCGGTCGATGAGCCGCTCGCGGACGCCCTCAAGCATCAGCCGCGCGTCGTGATCGAGCCGCCCGCTGCTCCGGCAGTCCTGCTGGAAGGTGCGCTCGCGGCCAATGGACTTGCGGATGCGCTCGGTCTGCACCGGGCGCCCGTCAATGCCGTGGGCCGAGTCACTCAGCGACCGCGCATGGCGCGGACTGAACTCGCCGGCCAGCCGCTCCGGGTCCAGCCGGGCCAGATCCCCCACGCGCTCCACCCCCAATGCCGCCAACCGCTCGGCGGTGCGCGGGCCCACGCCGTGCAGCGTGCGCACCGGCAGCGGCCATACCCGCTCGGGCACATCGCCCGGTTGCAGGCGCGTCAGCCCGTCGGGCTTTTCCAGATCCGAGGCGATTTTCGCCAGCAGCCGATTGGGACCGATCCCCACCGAGGCCACCAGCTCCGTGGCGGCCAGGATGTCGGCTTTCAGCGCCCGGCCGGCGGCCAGCGGGTCGTCGTTGCGGTGGCTGATGTCCAGATACGCCTCGTCCAGACCCACCGGCTGGAGCTGATCGCTGACCGCGGCCAGGCATTCGAAGACCTGCGCCGAGGCCTCGCGATAGGCGGGAAAGTCCACCGGCAGAAACACTGCATCGGGGCACAGCCGCACGGCGGTGCGCAGCGGCATGCCCGAGTGGATGCCGAATACCCGCGCCTCATAGGTGGCCGTGGAAACCACGCCGCGCCGCGCCGGGTCGCCGCGTCCGCCCACGATCACCGGCTGGCCCCGAAGGCTGGGACGGCGCTTTAGCTCCACCGAGGCAAAAAACGCATCCATGTCCACGTGCATGATGATGCGCGCCGCGGGACTCGCGTCGGGGTCAGTCGGTGTCGCCGCCGAGGTCATGCAAAAAGCGCTGTTCCCACACGCCGATGTCGTTGGCGCCGAGCACCGCCATCATCCGCTCGTGACGGCGCCGACGTTCGGGCAGCGGCATGGCGAGGGCCTGGTTGAGGCCGGCGGCGATGGCGTCGGTATCGTAGGGATTGACGCGGATCGCGTCGGTCAGTTCGGCGGCGGCACCGGCCAGATCCGAGAGCACCAGCACGCCGGGGCTGTCCGGGTCCTGACTGGCCACGAATTCCTTGGCCACCAGGTTCATGCCGTCGCGCAGTGGCGTGACTACGCCGACCCGTGCGGCCCGATAGAGCCCCATGACGGCCCCGCGCTCGAAGGTGCGGTTGAGGTAGTGCAGCGGCGCCCAGTCCAGATCGCCGTAGACGCCGTTGATATGCCCGCTCAGCCCCTCGAGGCGCTGGCGCAGATCGGCATACTCGGCGATGTCCCCCCGCGACGGGCTAGCGATCTGCATGAGCACGCTATGGCCGCGCCGGTGCGGGTAATCCTCGAGCAGGGCCTCGAAGGCGCGAAAGCGTTGCTCGAGGCCCTTGGAGTAGTCGAGCCGGTCGACCCCGATCATCAGATCGCGCTCGCCCAGCCCGTCGAGCAGCCGCTGGACGGCGGGCGTGGTCAGGGTCTGCGCGGACAGATCGGCAAGCCCGGCGACATCGACGCCCACCGGGTACACCCCCGTGCTGAGCGCCCGGTTGCGGTGGCGCAACCGGCCCGAGGACCGCACCAGCGCGCCGATGGCCCGGGTGGCGGACTCCTCGAAGGCGTGCCGGTCGTTGTCGGTCTGAAAGCCCAGCAGATCAAACCGGCACAGGTCCTCGAGCAGGGCCCGATGCCCGGGCATGGCCCGCAGCACGTCGTAGTCCGGAAAGGGGATATGCAGGAAAAAGCCGATGCGGTTGCGCAGGCCCCGCTCACGCAGCTCGCGGGCCAGCGGCATGAGGTGGTAGTCGTGGATCCAGACAATGTCGTCGGGCTCGATCAGCGGGGCCAGACTGTCGGCGAAGCGGGCATTGACTCGGGTGTAGGCGTGGGAGTAGCGGCGCTGGTAGTCCATGGCGCCCAGGTTGAAGTGAAACACCGGCCAGATGACCGCATTGGAATAGCCAAGGTAGAAGTCGTCGTAGTCCTCGCGGCTCAGCGACAGGGTCGCGTAGTGGATGCCGTCGTGGTGGCGGATGACCGGGCGCGAGCCGGGGTAGTCGGTGACCTGGCCCGACCAGCCAAACCACAGCCCGCCGCGCCGCGACAGCGCATCGGACAGGGCCACCGCCAGCCCGCCGGCCTGGGGCTTGCCGGGCTCGGGAAGCGGGACGCGATTGGAGACAACAACCAGTCGACTCAAAGGCTCTCCTCCCAGCTTCGGCTCAGGTGCATGGCCGAGTTGATCAGCCCCACCATACTGTAGGTCTGCGGGTAGTTGCCCCACAGGACGCCGGCATCGGCGTCGAGATCCTCCGAGAGCAGCCCCAGCCGGTTGCGATGGCCGAGCATGTTCTCGAACAGTCGCCGCGCCTCGTCACCGCGGCCAATGGCCTGGAGGGCATCGATGAACCAGAAGGTGCAGATATTGAAGGCGTTCTCGGGGCGGCCGAAGTCGTCGGCGGCGGCGTAACGGAACAGATGATCGCCGCGGCGCAGGTGGGTCTCGATGGCCTCCACCGTGCCGATGAAACGCGGGTCATCGGCGGGCAGAAAGCCCAGCTCGTGCATCAGCAGCAGGCTGGCATCGAGGGTATCTCCGCCGAAGCTCTCGACAAAGGCCTTGTGCGTGTCGCTCCACGCCTCGCGACAGATGGTGGCGTGGATGGTGGCGGCCTGCTGCGACCAGGAGTGGGCATCGGCATCCAGTCCGAGCCGCTCGGCGATGCGGCGCAGCCGGTCACAGGCCGCCCAGCACATCATCGCCGAGTAGGTGTGCACGCGGGCCCGGCCGCGGTATTCCCAGATCCCGGCGTCGGGCTGGTCGTAGCGTTGCACGGCCTCCTCGCCGAGGGCGCAGAGGCGCTGATAGAGGGCCTGATCGCCCGGCCGCTCGAGGCGCGCGTCAAAAAACGCCTGGGTGGCGGCGAGGATGACCGTGCCGTAGACATCGTGCTGGACCTGGTAGTAGGCGGCGTTGCCGACACGAACCGGTCCCATACCGCGGTAGCCGTCCAGCGCATCGGCGGTGGTCTCCTCGATGCGGCGCTCGCCGCCGATGCCGTAGAGCGGTTGCAGGCGATGATCGCCGCTGGCGGCGACCAGGTTGATGATGTAGCGCAGAAACCCCTCCATGGTGCGGGTCGCGCCCAGGCGGTTGAGGGCGTGCACGGTAAAGTAGGCATCCCTCAGCCAGCAGTAGCGGTAGTCCCAGTTGCGGCCGCTGTCCGCGGCCTCGGGGATGGATGTGGTGGCCGCGGCCACCACGGCACCGGTGTCCTCGTAGGCCGAGAGCTTGAGGGTGATGGCCGCGCGGATGACGGCCTGCTGCCACTCGAAGGGAATGGCCAGCGAGCGGGCCCAGTCCCGCCAGTAGCGCTCGGTCTGCTCGAGAAAGCGCCGTCCCATGGCCTCCACCGACTCCTTGACGCTCTCGTCGGGGCCGAGGATGAAGGTCAGCGTGGCATCGACCACGAAGGGCGTCTCGTCGAGCACATGGGTGAGCGGCGCATCCGTGGTGACCCGCAGGACCTGATCGCGCCGCAGAAAGCGGACGTGATTGCTGCCGCGGGTCGTGGCCGGCGGGCTGGCGTCCCAGCCGCTGACCGGGCGCAGGCGGGTGCGAATCACCGGATGACCGCGCACCGCCTCGACGCGGCGGATGATCATCACCGGCCGGTAGGTGCGCTCGTACTGGCGGAATCGCGGGCAGAAGTCGGTGATGCGTAGCAGGGCGCCGTAGCGGTCGGTCAGCTCCGTGCAGAGGACCGCGGTGTTGGCGTGATACGTCTGATGCACGCCGCATTGATCGCACAGCTCGATGCTGAAGTGGCCGCGATCATGGGTATCGAGTAGCTGCGAGAACGCCGGCTCGGCATCAAAGCGGGGCAGGCAGGCCCAGACCAGGCGGCCCGCGGGATCGATCAGGGCGTTGATCTGGCCATTGCCGATCATGCCCAGTTCCAGATCTATTGAATCGGGTGCAGATGCCGGGGCAGCCGGTTCAGCCATTGGTAAACCTCATTAACGGACGCCAGCGCGTGGCGAGCGGCGGTGGGTCGGTCGGTGCCGATGCGGATCGAGTGACCGCCAAGGCGGTTGACGGCGGCAAAGGCATCCTCGTCGGTCGCGTCATCGCCCAGGCAGACCGGCGTCCGGCCGCGAAACGGCGGCTCGGCCATGAACGCCTCAATCACGGTGCCCTTGTCATGTCCCGCCGGGCCCACCTCGAGGACCTGTTTGCCGGACTGTAGCCGAAATGACGCCCCCAGGGCCTCGCAGTGGTGCTCGACCAGCGCCCGGGCCGGGCGCTCGAGGGCGGGATCGCCCCGGTAGTGCAGGGCAATGGCATTGCCCTTGTCCTCGACGTGGGCGCCGGCGTGCTCGGCGGCGAAGGCCTGCAGCGCCCGGCGCAGGCCGTTGAGTTCGGTCTGGCGATCAACCGGGCGGTGGACCCGGCCGGTGTGGCTGCGGCGCTCCAGCCCGTGCAGCCCGGCCATTGCCGGCAGCGCGCCGCCGAGCAGCCCATCCAGGCCCTCCAGCGAGCGGCCCGAGACGATGGCCACCGCGCCATCGAGGCGCTTCACCAGCGCGTCGAGCAGCCCGGTCAGTGGCCCGGGCACCTGCACCGCCTCGGGGTGCTCGGCGATTTCCACCAGCGTGCCGTCAAAGTCCAGGAACAGGGCCCAGTCGTCGCGGGGCGTCGGCAGCGTTGCGGCCACCTCGTTACAAGCGCTCATGGCCGTGCGGTTAGCCACGTTCGGCGATGAATGCCGCCATTTCCGCGTTCAGCAGCCGCTCCAGCGCCTCGGTGATGGCCGCATCGATCGCCTTGGCGTTGGCCTTGGCGTTGGGCGGCAGGACGCGCTGGCGGGTGCGGGTGGTCTGGGCCTGACTGCGAAAACGCTCGCCACCGGCAACGGTTACGGCCTCCAGCGCGATCCGGGTGGTCAGCTCATAGGGCACGCCCACCGCGACATCGTGATCGAGGGTCTCGATGGCGATTTCCAGGCGCGGCTGCCGGGCTCCGTCCCACAGGGTCGGGCTAAAGCCGTAGCCGCGAAGGCCCTCGGCGGCGGCCAGCTGCACGGTGTAGGCCAGATTCTGGGCCGCCACCAGCCGAATCAGGCTGCGATTGGGGTTTTCGAGAATGCCCAGATCGGACTGGCTGCGATTGTCGATGACCTGCAGCGCGACATCGCGATTGCCCCCGCCGATCGGCTCGGCGCCGGGCGGTTGCGGGGACAGGCGCAGGCTCTGCGTGCCCTGGCTGCAGGCGACGAGCAGGGTGGCCAGGCCAATGACCAGGAGACAACGGATGCGTCGGTTCATGATGATGTCCTTGCCGATTCAGATTGAAGATTAACATCCCCGGGCGGCCGACGAGCGATGCCGACTTGACGCCAATCGGGGGGCACCCGAGACTGCCCGGCCAGTCATTGGTCGCATCATTCGGGGAAGTGAGTCGTGAAAACCGTTCTGGAGGCCGTCCCGCCCGAGCTCCATCGGGGTGAAGCCGCACTCGAGGCCGTGGTCGACAAGGTCGCCCGGGTGCAGGCCGCCGGCCGGATCCACGCGGTGAACATCCCCGAGATCCACGAGGAGCCCTCGCGCAGCGACCAGGGCGAGCGCCGGCAGCCGTTTGCGCCGCGGCTGGCGCCGCGCGATCTCGCCCGCATCCTCCACGATCGCCTGGGCGTGGAGTCGATGATCAACCACGTGGTGGTACACCACGCCAGTGAGCAGGCGCTGATCGACTGGGTCAACGAGACCTGGGAGGAGTACGGGATCCGGCGCTTTGTGCTGGTGGGCGGCGGCCGCCGCTCGGTGCGCTACCCCGGCCCCGGCGTGACCCGCGCCAGTGCGCTGCTGCGCGAGCACAGCCGGGTCGAGTCACTGCGCATCGGCAATATCTGCATTCCGTCGCGGGCCGACGAGGCGGAGCGCATGGCGGCAAAGACCGCCGCCGGTGCGGATTTCTTTACCACACAGATCCTCTACGAAGCCGACGCCTTCACCACCCTGCTGGATACCCTGGCCGATCGCGAGCGGCTGCCGCCGGCAATCCTGCTGGCCTTCTGCCCCATCCGCAACGCCCGCAATCTGCGCTTTCTGCTGTGGCTGGGGGTGAGCATTCCCGAGGCGCTCTGCGACTGGCTGACCGCCGATGACGAGCGCGTGCCGGAGCGCTCGCTCGAGCAGATCCGGCGCGCCTGGTCGCGGATCGTCGCTCATCAGCGCGCCCGCGGCCGCGAGCGCCCGGCGCTGGATATCAACCTGGCGCCCATCGGCCCGATTTCGCCGGCCACCACCAGTGCGCTGGCGGCGGATCTGGCGGGGCTGCACGCCGCGCCGGCCACCGGGGTATGATCGCGGCATGCTGACACTGAAAACGCTCATGAGCCGTTATCCGCGCCCCAGGCGACTCGACTGGATCGGGCTGCGACCCGCCCGCCACGCGGCCATGGAAAAGCCCGACTCGGCAACGCTCGACGCCCGGGGGTTGGTGGGAGACCGCTATGCCGGGCGCGACGGCAAGCGCGCCGTGACCCTGATCCAGGCCGAACATCTGCCGGTGATTGCGGCGCTCGCGGGTCATCCCGGCATTGACCCGGCCATCACGCGCCGCAACCTGGTGGTCAGCGGGATCAACCTCTATGCCCTGCGCGGCGAGGCGTTTCAGGTGGGCGAAGTGCGCTTTGAGGGCACCGGGGTGTGCGACCCGTGCTCGTTCATGGAGCAGTCGCTGGGTATTGGTGGCTACAACGCCATGCGCGGGCACGGCGGGATTACCGCGCGGGTGCTCACGCCGGGTCAGATTTGCGTGGGTGATCCGGTGGTCGCCGCGCTCGAGGAGGTCTCGTCATGAATGATTTGCCGCGCCTTTTGCGGACCGTCGGCTGGGTGTTTCTGGCCGTGGCGCTCAACATCGTGCTGATCGGTGTGGGGGCGTTGTGGATGAAGATCGGGCCGGCCGCCATCGATCTGCTGCTCGACCCTGCCAATGCGGTGATCTGGCTGACCACGGCGCTCACCTTTGCCCCGGCGGTGGGCAGCTTTTATGCCGCACGGCTGATACGCCGCCGCGACGCCTCGCGCTGACTCAATCAGCCGGCGGCACGACCTTGCCGGGGTTGAGGCGATCCGCCGGGTCAAAGGCCGTTTTCAGCTGCCGCATGAGATCCTGCTCCGCCGGGGATTTAAGGCGTGCCACTTCGCCGGGTTTGAGTTGCCCCACCCCGTGCTCGGCGGCAAACGAGCCGCGATAGTCCATGGCAATGTCGTGAACGCGCCGGGTCAGCGCCTCCCACTGCGCAAGAAAGGCCGCGTCGCTCATGGCCACCGGCCGGGTCAGGTTGAAGTGGATGTTGCCATCGCCGATGTGGCCGAACACGCAGGGGCGAACCCCCGGGCAGGCGTCGAGCACCGCCGCGGTGGCGGCCTCGATGAACGCCGGGATGGCCGCCACCGGCACCGAGACATCGTTTTTGATGCTGGCGCCGGCGCCTTTCTGAGCGCCGGGGATGGCGTTGCGCAGTCGCCAGAAATCCGCGGCAGTGGCGGCATCCGGGGCGATCCGGTAATCGCCCACGCCGGCATCGTCCGCGCTCAGGGCCCGGGCAAGGCGGGTGTCGAGCCCGGCCCCCGTGGCGCTGCTGGTCAGCTCGACGAGCAGATACCAGGGGAACGACGCGGCCAGCGGCTCGTGGCAGTCGGCGGCATGCTCGAGCGCCAGGGCCAGGGGCTCGCGGCCCATTAATTCACAGCTCGTGAGGGTATCGCCGCTGGCGGACCGCAGCCGCGCGAACTGCTCGAGCGCGGCCGGCACGCTGTTAACGCCGATGAGGGCGGTGGCCCGCTCGCGCACCGCCGGGAACAGCTTGAGGCTGGCCGCGGTGATGATCCCCAGCGTGCCCTCGGCGCCGATGAACAGATCCTTCAGATCGTAGCCACTGTTGTCCTTGCGCAGGGTGCGCAGCCCGTCCCAGATGCGGCCATCGGCAAGGACCACCTCAAGGCCGAGCGCCAGATCCCGCGCGTTGCCGTAGCGCAGCACATTCATGCCGCCGGCGTTGGTGGCAAGGTTACCCCCGATCTGGCATTCGTTTTCGGCGGCGTAGCTCAGCGGAAACAGCCGGTTGGCGTCGGCGGCGGCATTCTGCAGGGCACTCAGCGTGCAGCCGGCCTCGGCGGTCAGTGTGAAGTTGTCGGGCTCGAGCGCACGAATGCGATTGAGCCGCTCGAGCGAGAGGATCAGCACGTCGGGGTGGGTGGCGGCCGCGCCCCCGCAAAGGCCCGTGTTGCCGCCCTGCGGGACGATGCCGACGCCGTATTCGGCGGCGATCCGCAGGGTTGTCGCCACCGCCCGGGTGTCCGCCGGGCGCACCACCGCCTGGACCGGGCGCCGGGTGAATCGCCCGCGACGCTCGGCCAGATAGCCGTCCATGGCGCGGCCCGGCGGGATCACTGCGTCATCGCCGAGGGGCTCGCGGAGGGCGTTGATCAGGCTCATGACCCGATTATCCCATTCCCGCGCGGTCACGGCCATCACCGGCCCCTGTCGAGGGGCGATTGTCGGTGTATCATCGAAAGCTGAATCAACAAGCCGAAGGACAGGATCGATGATAATGCGTAAAAGGATCCCGGGCGTTTTGATCGGACTGGCCCTGAGCCTGCCGGTGGCCGCCGACACGCTGGATGTCAATATCAGCAGCGACGCCGCGCAGCTGGGCTACACGCGCATGCTGCCGCCGGAGGGGCTCGAGGCCGGTGCCGCCCTGCTGCATCACGACGATGATGGCGATATTGCCGAAGCCAATCTGCACCTGGTGGATCAGCCCGAGCCCAGTCGCGATGCCCTGCTGCTGGGCGTCGGTGGCAAGCTTGCCTATGCCCGCGATGATCCGCGCGATGCCACCGGTGCGGCGCTGGCGCTGGGCGCGAAGGCACGCTGGACGCTGCCGATGTACAACCGGGCGGCGGTCGCCGGGGGCGCCTATTTTGCGCCGTCGGCCACGACGGTCAGCGATATCGACGGCTATCAGGAGTACTCGGTGCGCGGCGAGTTCAAGGTGCTCGAGGATGCCAATGTCTACCTCGGCTACCGCAAGATCGAGCTCAGTTTTGACGATGCGGGCCCTGACCGGGACTTTGATGACGGTGTCTTTGCCGGATTCAATCTGCAGTTCTGAGGCCGTCGCCGGGCGCTGGCCGGCGCGCCGGCTGGCCTGTCTGGCGCTGGCGCTGATGCTGGCGGCCGGCCTGGCGCCGGCGGCGGCCCAGTCCCTGGCGCCAACGCCGCAGACGGTGGCCTCGGTACTCATGTATCACCGCGTGGGCAATGCCGATCATCCCAGCACCAACGTGACCGAGGCGCAGTTCCGGGCGCATCTCGACTACCTCGAGACCGAGGGGTTCAACGTGGTGCCGCTGGCCCGCGTGGTCGAGGCGCTGGAGGGCGATCAGCCCCTGCCGCCGCGCACGGTGGCCATCACCTTCGATGACGGCTACCGCAGCGTCGGCGAGGTGGCCCACCCGCTGCTCGAGGCCCGGGGCTGGCCGTACACGGTGTTCGTCAACACCGCACCGGTGAATGCCGGGCAGGCCGGTCACATGAGCTGGGAGCGGATGCGCGAACTGGCGGCGGACGGGGTGCGATTCGCCAACCATTCCCGATCCCACGCCCCGCTGTTCCACCGGCCCGAGGGCGAGACGCGGCCGCGCTGGCGGGATCGGGTGAGGGCCGATCTGATGGACGCCCGGGTGAGCCTGCGCGACGAGTTGGGTGAGGCCGTGCACCAGTCGCCGCCACTGCTTGCCTATCCCTACGGCGAGTACAGCCCTGCCCTGATGAGCGAGGTGGCCGAGCTGGGCTTCGTGGCCTTCGGCCAGCAGTCCGGCGCCATCGGAGTGCACGCCAACTCGCTGGCCCTGCCGCGGCATTCGTTCAACCAGCGCTACGCCGAGATGGACCGCTTTCGGGTCAAGGTGCATTCGCGGGCGCTGCCGGTGATCGAGCAGGCGCCGCTCGACCCGGTGCGGCGCGACCGGGCGGCACCGGCGCTGTCGCTTACCCTGGCACCGAGCCCGGATCTGCAGGCCGGGCAGCTGGCCTGCTACTACCGCGGCGAACGGCTGCTACCGCAGTGGGACGAGAGCGGCGAGCGGTTCAGTGTGCAGGGCGAGGCGCCCGTACCGGTGGGCCGCTCCCGCTATAACTGCACGGCGCCGGACGGGCAGGGGCGGTATTTCTGGTTCAGCCAGTTGTGGGTGCACGGCGAGGGCGGCACATGAGCGTGGCGCCGGCCAACGGGCCGCGGCTTTTGCAGATCACCGATACCCATCTGTTCGCCGATCCCGCCGCCGAGCATGCCGGCGTGACCCCCGACGCCCGCCTGGAGGCGGTGATGACGGCCCTGCCGCCCTGGCTTGCCGGCGCCGAGGCCATCGTGCATACCGGCGATCTGGTCCACGACGGGTCGCGCTCGGCCTATCAGCGGCTCTACCACACCCTGGCCGGCCTGAATCGGCCGGTGCGGGTGCTGCCCGGCAACCACGATGTCCGTGAGCCGCTGCAGGCGGTCTTCAGCGGCGGTGCGGTCAACGCCGATCGCACCCTCGAGGTGGGGGACTGGACGCTGATCGGCCTCGATTCGCTGCAGGTCGGCGCCGTCCCCGGGCGGCTGGATGCCGGCGAGCTGGCGGCGCTGGACGAGGCGCTGGCCAATCTGGCTACGCCCTGGTGTCTGATCGCGCTGCATCACCCGCCTCTGCCCATCGGCACCCCCTGGCTTGATGCCATCGGCCTCGAAGCGCCGACGGCGCTGCTCGACCGGGTTGCGGCCGACCCGCGCATCCGCGCGCTGCTCTGCGGGCATGTCCACACCGCGTTCAACGGCGACTGGCGCGGCCGGCGCCTGCTGACCACGCCGGCCACCGCCACGCAGTTCCTCGCCGGGGCCGAGCGGTTCACCCGCGTGGCCGCACCGCCCGGGTTCCGTTGGCTGGACCTTCGAGCCGACGGCGGGATCGACACGGGCGTGGTTCGTGTCCCCGTGGGTTGATACGCTGGCGCATCCCGATAACCAACGACTGGAGACTGCTCCGATGGAATACCGCTCGTGGATGTGTGTGGTTTGTGGCTGGATTTACGAAGAAGAGGACGGCCTGCCGGATGAGGGCATCGAGCCCGGCACGCGCTGGGAGGATATCCCCGACGACTTTGTCTGCCCCGAGTGCGGCGCCGGCAAGTCCGACTTCGAGATGATCGAGATCTGATCATGGCCGGTGCGCTGGCCGGGCTCTACGTGATTACCGACGCGCGCCGGCCACCGCCCGCGCCCGTCGACCGCACGGTGGCGGCGGCGCTGCGCGGCGGTGCGCGGCTTGTCCAGTATCGCGACAAATCCGCTGATGCCGAGCGCCGGCAGCGTGAGGCGGCTGGGCTGGTGGCGCAGTGCCGGGCGGCCGGCGCCCGGCTGATCGTCAACGACGACATCGCCCTGGCCCGGGCCGTGGATGCCGACGGCGTCCACCTGGGTCGTGACGATGGCGATGTGGCCGCGGCGCGGGCGGCCCTGGGGGCGGATCGGCTCATCGGCGTGTCCTGCTATGCCGACTCGGAACGCGCCCGGGCGGCCGCACAGGCCGGGGCCGACTATCTGGCCTTTGGCAGTCTGTATCCATCGCCCACCAAGCCGCAGTCGGCGCTGGCGCCGTTGTCGATATTCCGCACGGTGCGGGCCTTCACCGATTGTCCGCTGGTGGCAATCGGCGGGATCAACGCCGGCAACATCGCCGAGGTGACCGCCGCGGGTGCCGACGCGGTGGCGGTGGTCGAGGCGGTGTCGGGGGCGTCGGACGCCGAGGCCGCCACCGTCGAGCTGATTGCGCGGGGCTTTGGCCCGGCGACCTGAATCCACTCAGACAACACGGGATCTATCCATGACGAGTCGATCCGAAGCCCTTTTCGAATCCGCCAATCAGTGCCTGGTCGGCGGCGTCAACTCGGCGGTGCGCGCCTTCCGGGCCGTTGGCGGCACACCGGTGTTCATGCGCCGCGGCGAGGGCGCGTGGATCGAGGATGTCGACGGCAAGCAGTACGTCGACTACGTGCTCTCCTACGGCCCGCTTGCCATCGGCCATGCCCACCCGGCGGTGGTCGATGCCATTGCACAGACCGCCGCCAACGGCACCAGCTTTGGCGCGCCCACCGAGCTCGAGACCGAGCTGGCCGAGAAGGTGCAGTCCATCATGCCCGGCATGGAGCGCCTGCGCATGGTCAACTCCGGTACCGAGGCCTGCATGAGTGCCGTGCGCCTGGCCCGCGGCTACACCGGCCGCGACCGGGTGCTGAAGTTTCGTGGCAACTACCACGGCCACGTCGATGCGCTGCTCGTGGAGGCCGGCTCGGGCGTGCTCACGCTGGGCATCCCCGGCTCACCCGGGGTGCCGGGGGCGGTGACCGAAACCACCCTGACGGCCCCCTACAACGACATCGACAGCGTCCGGCAGCTGGTGGCCGAGTATGGCGACAGCCTGGCGGCGGTCCTCGTGGAGCCGGTCTCCGGCAACATGAACTGCGTCCCGGCGCTGCCCGCGTTCCTCGAAGGGTTGCGCGAGGTCTGCGACGAGACCGGGGCGTTGCTGGTGTTCGACGAGGTGATGAGCGGCTTTCGGGCCTCGCTGGGCGGTGCCCAGGCGGCCTACGGCGTCAACCCGGATCTGACCTGCCTGGGCAAGGTCATCGGCGGCGGGCTGCCGACGGCCGCGCTCGGTGGCCGGGCCGAGATCATGGACTGGCTGGCCCCTACCGGCCCGGTCTATCAGGCGGGCACGCTGTCCGGTAATCCGCTGGCCATGGCCAGCGGGCTGACCACACTGACCGAGCTGGCCCGGCCGGGTGTGCATGCCGCGGCAACGGCCTGGACCGGCCGGCTGCTGGACGGCCTGCGGGATCGCGCCGCGGCCGCCGGCGTCCCCCTGAAGACCCATCAGGCCGGCACCATGTTCGGGCTGTTCTTTACGCCGAGCGATTCGGTGGTGGGCTTCGAGGACGTGGCCGCCTGCGACGGGGACCGGTTCGTGCGCTTTTTCCACGGCATGCTCGACGCCGGGGTGTATCTGGCGCCCTCGGCGTTCGAGGCGGGTTTTGTCTCCACCGCCCACGACGAGGCGGCGCTTGCCCACACCCTGGATGCCGCTGAACAGGTGTTCGCCAATCTGTGAACGGGCTCGAATCAGCGCTTGAGCCGCTATTCGAGTGGCTCTCGGTCAACCCCGCGTGGGCGGGTGTGATCATTGGGCTGATTGCGTTGACCGAATCCCTGGCCCTGGTGGGGCTGATTGTCCCCGGGGCCGTTTTGATGTTCCTGGCCGGCGCCGCGGTGGGGGGCAGCCATATCGCCATCCTGCCCATGCTGCTGTGGGCCATGGCCGGCGCCGTTGTCGGCGATTCGCTCAGCTACTGGCTGGGCCGGTACTACCGCGACGAGCTGCGCACCCTGCCGCTGGTCCGGCGCTACCCCGGCGCGCTTAACCGCGCCGAGCAGCTGTTCCAGCGGCATGGCGGCAAAAGCGTGGTTCTTGGCCGGTTCATCGGTCCGGTCCGCCCGGTCATCCCGGCCGTGGTGGGCATGCTCGGCATGCCACCGGGTCGGTTCCTGCTGGCCAACGTGGGCTCGGCCATCGGCTGGGCGCCCGCCTATCTGCTGCCCGGGATCGTGTTCGGTGCCTCGCTGGCCCTTGCCATGGAGGTCATGGGTCGGCTGGTGGCGTGGCTGGCGCTGGGTTTTGGCGGGGTGTTGCTGCTGCGCTGGCTGATCCCGCGGGTGGACCGCCCGCTGCGCCTGCTGGGCAGTCGCGTGGCGCGGGCAATTGGCCGTCACCCCCCGCCCGGGCAGTGGCGGCGCTGGCTGCATGCCCCGCATGCCGCCACCCGCGCACTGCGCTATCGCGAGGGCTGGTTATGGTGGCTGGCCCTGCTGGCAGGCATTGCTACGCTGATCCGTATCGCGGTGGCGCCCGCGCCCCGGGGGTGGGAGCGCGGCATTGTCGCGCTGTTCGATGCCCAGCGCGGCGAGGCGATGCAGGCAGTGGCCGGGTGGCTTACCCAGGCGGGCGGCACCGTGCCGATTGCGCTGGCCACGCTGGCACTGGCCGCCATGCTGGCGTGGCAGGGTCAGGGCCGGCGTGCCCTTCAGGCCCTGCTGGGGGTGGCGCTGGCGATTGGCCTGGGGTTAACGCTCAAGGGGGTGCTGGATCTGCCCCGGCCCGGCGGTCTCACCGCCTCGCCCGCCTGGGGAGGCGCCTATCCCAGTGTCCACGCCGCGGCCATCGCGGCACTGGTCACGGCGTGGCTTACGCTGTTGCCGGTGCCGGGGCGCGGTGTCTATCGGCTGCTTGTCGCAGTGGCCGTAGTGGGGGTGCTGACGGTGGCCGGCTCGCGGCTGGTGCTGGGCGTGCACTGGCCCATGGACCTGATCGGCGGGATCAGTCTGGGTGTTGTCCTGGGGGCGTTGCCGGCGCTGGCGGCGACGGGAGCCCGGCGCCCGCCGCGATTTCCGGCGGCGGTCGGGGTGTCGGCCGGCGTGCTGCTGGTGGCCGCGATGGCGGCCGCCACGCTGGATTGGCCGGACTCGCGGGGCGCCTATCCCGCGGCATCGCCATGGCCCGAGCCGGCCGCTGAGCGGCTCGGCCTGGCGGGGCCCGGGGCGCCGTTCGTCGCCGTGATTGAGGCCGCCGACTGGCGACCACCGGCCGGGCAATGGCAAACGCCCCCGCCCTGGCGCTGGCAGACCGCGCTGCGCTGGATCAGTCCGCGGCCCGACGCGGCGCGACTGCCGGTGCTGCCGCGCTGGCATGCCGGCCGCCGCCCCGATCGGGTCTGGATTCGGGTGGATGCCAGCGCGCGTCAGCGCTGGGTGCTGCGTGCCTGGCAGGCGCGTAGCCAGGCCGGCGATCGGGTCTGGTTGATCGATCTTGAAAAGGCGGTCATCGAGCCCGGCATTCTGTTGCCGCGGCTGCGCCGCTATCGTCCGGATTCGGCCGCCGTCGAGGCCCTGCTGGCCAGTGCGTCGAGCAGTCGCTCGTGGAGGCCGCCGAAGCCGCCATTGCTCATGACCACCACGCGGTCACCGGCGCGGGCGGTGGCCACGACCTGATCACACAGGTCCGCCAGATCGGTGGTGCAATGGCCGCGCTCGCCCAGCGGCGCGAGCGCGGCGGCGAGGTCCCAGTCGAGCGCCGGCGGCGCCAGCATGAAGGCCTCGTCCGCCGCCGCAAGGGCATCGCTCAGGTGCTGGCGGTGAACGCCCTGGCGCATGCTGTTGGAGCGCGGCTCGAGGACCGCGATCAGGCGTCCCGGCCGGACGTTCGGGGCCAGCGCCTCGAGGGTGGCGGCGACGGCCGTGGGGTGATGGGCGAAGTCATCGAGCACCTCGACGCCAGCGGCGATGCCCCGTGACTGCAGCCGCCGCCGCACCCCCTTGAAGCCGTCAAGGGCAGGCACGGCATCGGCCATTGCCAGACCGGCATGGCGGGCGGCGAGCAGCGCAGCGGCGGTGTTCATCGCGTTGTGCCGGCCGGGCAGGGGCGGGGAAAAATGCCGGCCGTCGAGCTGCCAGCCGTCGCGGTCGGCCTGAAGGCGGATATCGCAGTCCTCGCTTGCGCCGAATCGCAGCGTGTCGCTCCAGCAGCCGGCGGTCAGCACGCGCGCCAGGGCGGCGTCCTCGCCATTCACCATGACTCCGCCGGTGCCGGGGACGGTGCGCAGCAAATGCTGGAACTGGCGCTCGATGGCGGCCAGATCGGCGAAGATGTCCGCATGATCAAACTCGAGGTTATTCAGCACCAACGTTCGCGGGCCAAAGTGCACAAACTTTGATCGCTTATCGAAAAACGCCGTGTCGTACTCATCCGCCTCCACCACAAAAAAGGGTGCACGGCCGAGCCGCGCCGGCGCGGCGAAATTCTCCGGCACGCCGCCGATGAGAAAGCCCGGCTCGAGCCCGGCGGATTCCAGCAGCCAGGCCACCAGGCTGGCCGTGGTGGTCTTGCCGTGGGTGCCGGCCACCGCAATGACCCAGCGCCCCGGCAGGATATGCCGGGCCAGCCAGGCGGGGCCCGAGTCATAGGTCAGACCGCGGTCGAGGACGGTCTCCACCGCCGGATTGCCCCGTGACAGGGCGTTGCCGATGATGACCTGAGTGGCCTCGTCGGCGTGCCGGAGTGTCTCGTAGCCGGTGTGCACCTCGACGCCGGCTTCGGCCAGCACCTCGCTCATGGGCGGGTACAGCGGGCCGTCCTGACCGGTCACCCGGTAGCCGGCCTGGCGCGCGAGCACCGCCACACCGGCCATGAATGTCCCGCCAATGCCAAGGATGTGCAGGTGGCTCATACACCGGCCGCCATGCGCACAAAGGCGCTGCCGCCAAAGATATAACCCAGCGTCAGTGCCAGGCTGAGCGGCGTGGCCCACTCCAGGGTGGCGCGGAAGATGTGGTTGACCACGGCAATGTTCCACACCAGCAGGCCCAGAAAGGCCAGTGCCCCCAGCGCGCTGGCCTCGTCCGGACGGCCCATCAGCAAAAGCACCGGCAGGCCCACCAGCGAGATCAGGGCATCGGCGCCAAACAGGGCCGTCGCGCTCTGGATAAGGCGCGGGCCCTTACCCGTCAGCCACAGGACACCGGCCAGAAAGGCCAGGTTGTAACCCGCGAGCAGGGCGATCTGCAGCAGCGCGCTGGTATCGGGGGTAAAGCGCTGGATGATCGGGACGTTGATCAGCGCGGTCGCGCCAATGGCCGCTCCCAGCAGGCCGGTGGAAAAGGGCAGATCCTGCGGGCCGGCGCGCAACAGCACCAGGGCGGTCAGGGTTTGCAAAAGGCTGCGCTGTGACATGGTGTTGGCTCGTCCGTCGCGGGCGGAACCGGGCGGCGGGCTTGTATGCGACCGCCCGCATGCGGTTGCATGCATGGTACCGAGGAATTCGGTCGGCGTCGCGAGGGAGGGATTCCATGCTCGACCCACTGTTTGCCGAGGGCATCCACACCGGCAGTCTGACACTCGAGCGCCCGGGGCGCCCGAGTCGCACGTTTGGCAGCGGCGAGCCCGCCGCGCGCCTGCTCATCCACGACCCGCGCGTCGAGCGGCGCGTGCCCGCGGATCCCGACTTCATGCTCGGGCAGACCTATATGGAAGGCGGCTGGGAGACGCCCGATCTGCGCGGCCTGCTGGGCGTTCTGATGGGTAACTTCGACAAGCAGCAGACCGGCGCCGCCCGGCGGCTGCTGGGGGGTGTGCTGCGACCGCTCCAGCAGTGGAACCGGCGCGCGGCGAGCCGCCGCAATGTCGCCCATCACTACGATATCGACGAGTGGCTGTTTCGCTGTTTTCTCGACAGCGACATGCAGTACTCCTGCGCCTACTGGCCGCCCGGGGTCCATGACCTTGAATCGGCGCAGGCGGCCAAGCGGGCGCTGATCCGCCGCAAGCTCTGCCTTGAGCCGGCACAGCGGGTGCTGGACATCGGCTGCGGCTGGGGCGGTCTGGCCATCGAGCTTGCCCGGCGGGCCGACGTGCAGGTGGTGGGGCTGACCCTGTCCGAGGAGCAGGCCCGGGTGGCCCGGGACCGGGTGCGCGAGCATGACTGCGACGACCGCGTCGAAATCCGTCTCCAGGACTACCGCGACGTGCCCGAGCGCTTTGATCGCATCGTCAGCGTGGGCATGTTCGAGCATGTCGGCGCGCGCTACTACGACACCTTCTTTGCCGGGCTGCGCGATCACCTGAACGCCGACGGGGTGGCGCTGCTGCACACCATTGGCCGGCTTGGCCGCCCCGGCGTGACCAACCCGTGGATCCGGCGCTACATCTTTCCCGGGGGCTACATCCCGTCGCTGTCCGAGGCCAGCGCCGCCATCGAGCGTCAGGGCATCGGCATGGCCGATCTCGAGGTGCTGCGCCTGCACTATGCCGACACGCTGGCGGCCTGGTACGAGCGCTTCCAGGCCGTCCGCGATCAGGTGGCGGCGCAGAAGGGCGAGCGCTTCTGTCGCATGTGGGAGTTCTATCTGGCCGCCAGCGAGGCAGCGTTTCATCATCGCGGGCTGGTGGTTTTCCATTTCCAGCTGGCGATGGATCAGACGGCGGTTCCGCGCTGCCGCGATTATCTGCATAAGGCGGCGGCGGGCAACGCTTGATAGACTCCCGCGAGAATCAGGGGAAGGGGAGTCGGAATGCCTGCCAGAAATGCCTTCTACGCCCAGTCGGGCGGTGTCACCGCGGTCATCAATGCCAGCGCCGCCGGCGTGATCGAGGCCGCCCGCGAACATCCGGATGCCATCGCGACGGTCTATGCCGGCGTCAATGGCATCCTGGGTGCGCTGGACGAGCAGCTGATTGATACCGCGCAGGAATCCGCCGGGACCATCGCGGCGCTGCGTCATACCCCCGGCGGGGCCTTTGGCTCGGCGCGCTACAAGCTCAAGGGGCTGGATGAAAACCGGGCCGAGTACGAGCGCCTGATCGAGGTCTTCAGGGCCCATGACATCGGCTATTTCTTCTACAACGGCGGCGGGGACTCGCAGGACACCGCCCACAAGGTCTCGCAACTGGGCGAGGCCATGGGCTATCCGATCACCTGCATCGGCGTGCCCAAGACCGTCGACAATGACCTGCCCGGCACCGATGCCTGTCCGGGCTTTGGCTCGGTGGCCAAGTACATCGCCGTGGCCACCCGCGAGGCCGGGCTGGATGTGGCGTCCATGGCCGAGACCTCCACGCGGGTTTTCATCCTCGAGACCATGGGCCGACATGCCGGCTGGATTGCGGCGGCCTCGGCGCTGGCCCGCGACCAGGACGATGCCCCGCCCCACGTTATCCTGCTGCCCGAGGTGCCGCTGGACGAGGCCCGCTTCATCGAGCGGGTACAGGCCTGCGTGGAGCGCATCGGCTATTGCGTGGTGGTGGTCTCGGAGGGCCTGCGTACCGCCGACGGTCAGTTCGTCGCCGATCAGGGCACCCGTGACGCCTTCGGCCATGCGCAGCTCGGCGGGGTGGCGCCGGCCATCGCGGGGCTGGTGCGCGAGCGTCTCGGCTACAAGTACCACTACGCCATCGCCGACTATCTCCAGCGCGCCGCCCGGCACATCGCCTCGGCCACCGATGTCGAGCAGGCCTATGCCCTGGGTCGGGCCGCGGTGGAGCTGGCGGTTGCCGGGCAGAATGCCGTCATGCCCACCATCGTGCGCGAGGCGGACGCGCCCTACCGCTGGCACATCGGTCAGGTGCCACTGGCCGAGGTGGCCAACCGCGAGGCGCGGATGCCGGCGGACTACATCGACGCCGAGAACCTGTTCGTGACCGAGGCGGCGCTGCGCTATCTGCGCCCGCTGATCGCCGGCGAGGACTATCCGCCCTACCGCGACGGACTGCCCGACCATGCCCATCTGCGGGGCGAGCGCGTGGCGCGCCGCTGCCCGCCGTTCAGGGACTGACCCGGACCGGGGTGCCGCGTATACTGCCGGCATTCGCAACACCGACATCAGGAGGTTTCCATGGCCTACGAGGGCATCGGCGCCGGCAAGAAGCTGCCGGACGACATCAACATCATCATCGAGATCCCGGCCAATGCCGATCCCATCAAGTACGAGGTGGACAAGGATTCCGGGGCCATCATGGTGGATCGGTTCATGGGCACCTCGATGCACTACCCGGCCAACTACGGCTACATCCCGGACACCCTGTGCGGTGACGGCGATCCGCTGGATGCCCTGGTGGTGACGCCCTTCCCGCTGGCGGTCGGCTCGGTGATCCGCTGCCGGCCGGTGGGCGTGCTCGAGATGACCGACGAGGGCGGCGAGGACGCCAAGCTGCTGTGCGTGCCGATCAGCAAGCTCACGCCGATCTATGATGCCGTGAATGCGCCCGAGGACCTGCCGCCGCTGCTGCTCGAGCAGATCAGCCACTTCTTTGAGCGCTACAAGGACCTCGAACCCGGCAAGTGGGTACGGGTGAACGGCTGGAAGGGGCGTGATGCCGCCGTTGCCGAGATCAACGATTCCATCCAGCGGTTTGGCGGCTGATCCGCATGGTCAAGCTCACGCGCATCTACACACGCACCGGCGATACCGGTCAGACCGGTCTGGGTGACGGCAGCCGCGTCGCCAAGACCGATCCCCGCGTCACCGCCTATGGCACGGTCGACGAGCTCAATGCCCTGCTGGGGATCTGCCGCCTTCATGCCGGCGGTGATCTTGAGGCAGCGCTGACCCGTATCCAGAACGACCTGTTCGATGTGGGCGCCGATCTATGCACGCCCGAGCAGGACGACCCACCGTTCGAGCCCCTGCGCGTGGCACAGGGCCAGACCGAGTGGCTGGAAGCAGAAATCGACCGGGTCAATGCCCATCTGGATACCCTGCGCTCGTTCGTGCTGCCGGCGGGTAGCCCGGCCGCCGCGCATTTGCATCACGCCCGCACCGTGGCGCGGCGGGCCGAGCGCGAGACGGCGGCCCTGGCAGTGACTACGCCCATCAACGAAAACGTGCTGCGCTATCTCAACCGGTTGTCCGACTATCTGTTCGTGCTGGCCCGCGATGCCAATCGCGAGGCCGGTGGCGACGTGCTCTGGCAGCCGGGCGAACACCGCTGACCATGTCGGCGTTGCAGATCGCCTTCGAGGCCACCGCTGATCAGGCGGAGCGGCTTGAGGCGGTGCTCGAGGCGGCAGGGGCCGAGGCCATTACCTGGGCCGAAGCGAGCGACAGCGCGGCGGTGCTCGAGCCGCCCCCCGGCGAGACCCGGCTCTGGGACTGGCTGCGGGTGGAGGCGCTGTTCCCGGTGGGCAGCGATGCCGACGGGCTGCACGCGACCGTGGCCGACGCCCTGGGTGGCGAGCCGGCCGGCTGGCGCAGCGCTGAAATGGCCGATCAGGCCTGGGAGCGCGTCTGGCTGGAGCATTTCCAGCCCCAGTGCTTTGGCGGGACGCTGTGGGTGGTGCCAACTGGCACGCCGCCACCGCAGCCCGAAGCGATCAATATCCGCCTCGACCCGGGGCTGGCGTTCGGGACCGGCACGCATCCGAGCACGGCACTGTGCCTGGAGGCGCTGGCCGCGGACCCGCCCGTCGATGAGACGGTGATCGACTACGGCTGCGGCTCGGGGCTGCTGGCGATCGCCGCGCTGCGCCTGGGGGCCCGGCGGGTGGTGGCGGTGGACAATGAGCCGCAGGCCCGGGTGGCGACCGGCGATAACGCCCGGCGCAACGGCGTGGCGGACCGGCTCGAGGTGCTGGCGCCCGGGGCGAGCCTGCCGGTGGCGGACCGTGTGCTGGCCAATATCCTGGCAGGGATTCTGCAATCGCTGGCACCGCGACTGATCGATGCGCTGGCCGTGGATGGCCGGCTGACGCTGGCCGGACTGCTCGACACGCAGGCCGATGCGGTGCGGGCGGCGTACCAGCCGGCCTGTCGCTTCGCGCCGGTGACCCGGTCGGGGGAATGGGTGCGGCTGGACGGCCGGCGCGAGGCGGTTTAATGGCGGGGGTGTTGCCGTTATGATTTCGGGTTTTCCGCGAAGGATTCATGCCATGGATGACGAATCCGCCCCCGGGGGCGCCAGCGTCGGTCCCATCCGTGCCTGCGTGCACGAGACGGTGACGGCGTATTTCCGCGACCTCGACGGGCAGGCCAGCCATGACCTGTACCGCATGGTGATCGAGCAGGCAGAAGCGCCCCTGCTCGAAGTGGTCATGCGCGAGTGCGGCGGCAATCAGACCCGCGCCGCCGAGGCCCTCGGCATCAATCGCGGCACCCTTCGCAAAAAGCTTCGCCACTACGGTCTCGAAGACTGATCACCACGGAGTCCCGCCATGTCCGCCGCCGATACGCTGTCCATTCGCCGCGCCCTGATCAGCGTCTCGGATAAGACCGGGGTCGAGCCACTGGCGCGCTGCCTGGCCGACCGTGGGGTCACGATCCTCTCCACCGGCGGCACCGCCGCGCTGCTGCGGGACGCCGGGATCGAGGTGGTGGAGGTGAGCGAGCACACCGGCTTTCCGGAAATCATGGCCGGACGGGTCAAGACCCTGCATCCGCGCATTCACGGCGGGCTGCTGGGCCGCCGCGGCGAGGACGACGCGGTGATGGCCGAGCACGCCATCCCGCCCATCGATCTGCTGGTGGTCAACCTCTACGCCTTCGAGCAGGCCGTGGCTCAACCCGACTGCTCGCTGGAAGCGGCCATTGAGCACATCGACATCGGCGGGCCGGCGATGCTGCGGGCAGCGGCCAAGAACCAGGCCGGCGTGGGTGTGGTGACCGCGCCGGCGCAGTATCCGGCGGTGATCGAGGCGGTCAGCGCCCGGGGCGGACTCGACGCCCGGCATCGCTATGAGCTGGCCGTCGCGGCCTTCAACCATGTGGCCCGCTACGACGCGGCCATCAGCGATTATCTGTCGGCCCGCGATGCCGATGGTCAGGTGTCGGCCTTTCCCGGTCAGCTGAACCGTCACTGGGAGAAGGCCGCCGACCTGCGCTATGGCGAAAATCCGCATCAGCCCGCGGCGTTTTACCGCGACCCGCAGGCCCGGCCGGGCAGCTTTGCCGATTATCGCCAGCGCCAGGGCAAGGCGCTTTCCTACAACAACCTGGCCGACGGCGATGCCGCCTGGGCCTGCGCGGGGGCGTTCGACGCGCCGGCCTGCGTGATCGTCAAGCACGCCAACCCCTGCGGCGTGGCCGTGGCGGATGGGCCGGCGGCGGCTTACGAGGCGGCGTTTGCCACCGATCCCACCTCGGCGTTCGGTGGCATTATCGCGTTCAACCGGCCGCTGGATGCCGCCACCGCCCGGGCGATCGTCGAGCGCCAGTTCGTCGAGGTGATCATCGCCCCGACGGTGAGTGACGAGGCGCTGGCCGTGACCGCGGCCAAGGCCAACGTCCGGGTGCTCGAGGTGCCCGAAGGGCCCGTGGCGCCGGCGGAATGGCGCTTGCAGCCGGTGGGCGGCGGCCTGCTGGTACAGGCCCAGGACCGGGCCCTGAGCGCTGAATCGGGGTTGCATTGCGTCACCCGCGAGCCGGTGAGCCAGACACTGACCGACGAGCTGGACTTTGTCTGGCGGGTCGCCAAGTTCGTCAAATCGAACGCGATTGTCTATGGCCGTGATGGCCGCACGCTGGGCATCGGGGCCGGGCAGATGAGCCGCGTCGACAGCGCCCGCATCGGCGTCAGCAAGGCCGCCGAGGCCGAGCTGGATCTGACCGGCGCGGTGCTGGCCTCGGACGCGTTTTTCCCCTTTCGTGACGGCATTGATCAGGCCGCCGCCGCCGGTGTGCGCGCCATCATCCAGCCGGGCGGGTCGCGGCGCGACGACGAGGTGATCGCCGCGGCCGACGAGCACGGCATGGCCATGCTGTTCACAGGCATGCGCCATTTCCGTCACTGACCGCCAACAGAGGGCATCGAGATGAATATACTGGTCGTGGGCAACGGCGGTCGCGAGCATGCGCTGGCCTGGCGCCTGGCGCAGTCGCCGCGCGGCGGGCAGGTCCATGTCGCCCCGGGCAATCCCGGTACCGCCGCTGAACCCGGGGTGAGCAACCTGGCGGTCAGCGCCGATGACATCCCGGCGCTGGTCGAGCAGGCCCGGTCGCTTGACGTGGCCTTGACCGTGATCGGGCCCGAGGCACCGCTTGCCGCCGGCATTGTCGATGCCTTCGAGCAGGCCGGGCTGGCTTGCCTGGGCCCGGGTCGGGCGGCCGCCGAACTCGAGGCGTCGAAGGCCTTCGCCAAGGGCTTTTTCGCCCGTCACGGCATCCCCAGTGCCGATTACCAGACCTTTGATCAGCTTGAGCCGGCGCAGGCCTATATCCGCCGCCGGGGCGCCCCGCTGGTGATCAAGGCCGATGGCCTGGCGGCCGGCAAGGGCGTGACCCTGGCCCACGATGTCGACACCGCGCTGGAGGCCGCCGAGGCCATGCTCGGGGGCGCGTTCGGCAGCGCCAGTGAGCGCATCGTCATCGAGGACTTCCTGACCGGCGAGGAGGCCAGCTTTATCGCCCTGGTCGACGGCGAGACCGTGCTGCCGCTCGCCAGCTCGCAGGATCACAAGGCCCGGGATGCCGGCGATCAGGGGCCCAACACCGGCGGCATGGGCGCCTACTCGCCGGCGCCGGTGATCACCGACGCGGTTCACCGCCGTATCCTCGAGTCGGTGATCCGGCCCACGGTCCGGGGCCTGGTCGCCGAGGGGCGCGGTTATCGCGGGTTTCTGTATGCCGGTCTGATGATCGACGCCCGGGGCGAACCGCGCGTGCTGGAGTTCAATGTGCGACTCGGTGATCCCGAGACCCAGCCCATCATGATGCGCCTGGCGAGTGATCCCGTCACGCTGTTCGAGGCGGCGCTGGCGGGTCGTCTCGATGCCCAGACCGTGCACTGGGACCCGCGCCCGTGTCTGGGCGTGGTGCTGGCCGCCGCGGGGTATCCCGGCGCCTACGCCCGGGGCGAGGTCATTGAAGGGCTCGATGGCGCGAACGGCGCTGACTGCAAGGTGTTTCATGCCGGCACGGCACAGGATGAGCGCGGACGGATCGTGACCGCCGGCGGCCGGGTGCTGTGCGCCTGCGCCCTGGGAACGGACATTGTGGCCGCCCAGAAGGCGGCCTACGATCAGGCGGAGCGGGTATCGTGGCCGGGCCGTTTCGTGCGCTCGGACATCGGCTATCGCGCCGTCAACGCAAAGCTGCAGGCGGAGTCGTCATGACGCTGGCCTACTGGATGCTGCTGATTGCGATTTTCATGCCGTTCGTATTCACGGGCCTGGCCAAATCCCGGGGCCGGTTCGACAACGCCCGGCCGCGGGAGTGGCTGGCGGGCCTGGATGGCTGGCGCCAGCGCGCGCACTGGGCGCAGCTCAATACCTTCGAGGCCTTCCCGCCCTTCGCCGCCGCCGTCATCATTGCCCATCAGCTGGGCGGGGCGCAGGCATGGATCGACACCCTGGCGGTGCTGTTCGTGCTGCTGCGGCTTGGCTACGGCGCTGCCTACATCGCCGATCGGCCCACCCTGCGCAGCCTCCTGTGGACCGGGGCGTTTGCCTGTGTGCCCGGGCTGTTCGCCGTGGCGGCGCTGACTAGCGCTTAGGCCCGTGGGGGCGGGTGGCCAGAAAGGTGACCACGCCGGCCATGACCGCACTGGCCGACAGGCGGGCGTAGAGCGGCTCGACGCTGATCCACATCCAGCCCCAGCTGAGTGCCACCAGGATCAGCGCGGTGATTTTGGCGCGCGGGCGGATCGCGCGATGGTCGCGCCAGTCGCGTAGCAGCGGGCCAAAGCGCGGGTGGCTGTAGAGCCAGGCATGCAGGGCCGGCGAACTGCGCGACGCGCACATGGCGGCGAGCAGCAGGAACGGCGTGGTCGGCAGCAATGGCAGCACGGCGCCGATGCTGCCGAGGCCGATGAAAAACAGCGCCAGCGCCAGCCAGCCGCGTCGGATCAGCCGCGTGCGCAGGGTATCGGGGCCCGTTCGGGGGGTGTTGTCGTCGTGCCTCAAATCCATCCTCCGCCGACCCGGCGCCGGCCTGACGCAGGTCAACCCCGGGCCATCTCACAGCGCCTATGATGCCATGAAACACTGCATCAGGAGCGGCGCGTCAATGGCCGACAATCTTCTTCTCGACCGCGGTCTGCTGCGTCGCTATGACGTGACCGGGCCCCGGTACACCTCCTATCCCACCGCTGCTCAGTTCACCGAGGACTTCGACGCCGCGGCCTACCGGGAGCATGTCAGCTGGAGCAACGGCGATCCCATCCCCCGGGCGCTGTCGCTGTACGTGCATGTGCCGTTCTGCCGCACGGTCTGCTTTTACTGCGCCTGCAACAAGGTGATTACCGCCAACTACCGGCGGGCCCGGGACTATCTGGCCCGGCTGATCGACGAACTGGATCTGCAGGCGGCGCTGTTCGCCGGCGATCGGCCGGTGGAGCAGCTGCATCTGGGCGGCGGTACGCCGACCTATCTGAGCGACGACGACCTGGCGACGCTGATCGATGCCATCGCCGAGCGCTTTCCGCTGGCGGCCCCCGAGCGGCGCGAGTTTTCCATCGAAGTGGACCCCCGCACCGTTGATCGCGAGCGCATCCGGCATCTAGCCGCGCTGGGCTTCAACCGCTTGAGCCTGGGCGTGCAGGATTTCGATGATGACGTGCAAAAGGCGATCAATCGCGTCCAGGGCGTACAGGCCACCGCCGACATCGTCGAAGAGGCCCGGGCCCAGGGGTTTCGCTCCATCAATCTGGATCTGATGTACGGCCTGCCGCTGCAGACGCCCGAGCGCCTGTCGCGGACGCTGGATGCGGTGATGACCATGCGGCCCGATCGCATTGCGCTCTACAACTACGCGCACATGCCGCAGATGTTCCGCATTCAGCGCCAGATCCCCGATGCGACCCTGCCCGCCGCCGAAATGAAGCTCACCCTGCTGATCGAGGCCATGCAGCGGCTCGCCGGCGAGGGCTACCAGTACATCGGCATGGATCATTTCGCCCTGCCCGGTGACGAGCTGGCCGAGGCGGCCGATGACGGCACGCTGCATCGCAACTTCCAGGGCTACTCCACCCGCCCCGATCTGGATCTGATCGGCCTGGGGGCGTCGTCCATTGGCCAGATCGGTGACGCGTTTACCCAGAACATCCGCGACCCCCAGGGGCATGCCGCCGCCGTGCAGGCCGGCGAGTTGCCGATCTGGCGGGGCGTGGCCATGGGCGACGACGATCGCCTGCGCCGTGACATGATTCAGGCGGTGATGTGCCGCGGCCGGGTGGATTACGCCGCCATCGAGACCCGCCACGGCATCGACTTTGCCGCCTACTTTGATAACGCCCTGGCGGCCCTGTCGCCGCTGGTCGACGATGGTCTGCTCACGCTGAGCCCGGGCGCGCTCGAGGTCACGTCCCGCGGGCGGCTGTTCCTGCGCAATGTAGCGATGCCCTTCGACGCCTACCTCACGCCGGCCCACAGCGAGCGGCGCTTCTCGCGGGTTATCTAGCCGCTACCGCGTCGGCTCAGGCAAGCGTTTGCGGGGTGTCCCCGGCGCGCAGCGTGAGCATGGGCCAGCCACGGGCCCGCGCCGCGTCGGTCAGTACCGGGTCGGGGTCCACCGCCACGGGGTGGTCCACCACCTCGAGCAGGGGCAGGTCGTTACGCGAGTCACTGTAGAAGTGCAGCGTCTCGAACACCGCCTCCTGCTGATCCAGCCAGGCCCGAAGGGCCTCGATCTTGCCCGCCTGAAAGGTCGGGATGCCCGCCGGTCGGCCGGTGTAGCCGGCCGGGCCATGCTCCGGCTCGGTGGCCAGTAGCACCGGGATATCGAAAAGCGCCGCGATCGGCGCGGTGACGAAGCGGTTGGTGGCGGTGATGATCATCAGCGCATGGCCGCGGCGGCGATGATCCTCCACCAGCGCGCAGGCGGCGGGCAGGATGCGCGGGCGGATGTGGCGATCGATGAACGTCTCGCGCCAGGCCATCAGGCTTGATTCGGGGTGATCGGCGAGGGGTTGCAGGGCGAACCGCAGAAAGGCGTCGATATCCAGCTCACCGGCCTCGTAATCGCGCATGAAGCGCTGATTGCCGGCCTCGAACCGATCCCGCGCAACGGCCCCCTCGTCGATCAGATGCTGGCCCCAGAGGTAATCGCTGTCGCCCTCGAGGAGGGTGTTATCAAGATCGAAAATCGCCAGCTGCACGCCTTGGCCCCGTCGTCGCATTGCCGCTTGATTCTGCGTTGTGGAAGAATAACCCGCAACAGGATTCTTGATTTGGTGAATTAAGTGATTGATTCGAAAGGGTTTCGCCCGAATGTCGGGATGATTCTGGCCAATGAGGCCGGCGAGCTGCTGTGGGCGCGTCGCCTGGGCCAGAATGCCTGGCAGTTCCCCCAGGGCGGGATCCAGCGCAACGAAAGCCCCGAGGCCGCCCTCTATCGCGAGCTCAATGAGGAGGTGGGGCTCGCGCCGCGGGATGTGGCGGTGCTGGGCTCGACCCGTGGCTGGCTGCACTATCGCCTGCCCCGCCATCTGGTGCGTCGCCGCCAGCGACCGACCTGCATTGGCCAGAAGCAGGTCTGGTTTTTGCTGCGGTTGCGCTCGGCCGACACCCGGGTGCGGCTTGATGCCAGCCCCGATCCGGAGTTTGATCGCTGGGACTGGGTCTCGTACTGGTATCCGCTGGAGGCCATCGTCTCATTCAAGCGCGAGGTTTACGCCCGGGCCCTCGACGAGCTCGCCCCGCTGCTCTTTCCCGACGGGGCGCCGGCGCGACCCGCCGGGCCCAAGACGGGCCAGCCGCCGGCCGTTCCCCGGTCGGGCCCGGGGCGCTAGCCGGCGTGCTGGAAACGCTCCACCGCATCGTCCAGGCAGTCAATGCCGCGGGGGATTTCCGTCAGGCGCTGGAGATCATCGTCGAGCGCGTGGCCGAGGCGACGGGCGGGGATGTCTGCTCGGTCTACCTGCTTGAGCCCGGTGCCGGGCACCTGCGGCTGATGGCCACCCGCGGGCTTAACGTGGATGCGGTCGGCCAGGTCCGCCTGCCGGTCAGCGAGGGGCTGGTGGGCCTGGTGGCCGAGCGCGAGGAGTCGGTCAACCTTGAGGATGCGGACCGGCATCCGCGCTTTCGCTACTTTCCCGAGACCGGCGAGGAGCGCTTTCACTCGTTTCTCGGCGTTCCGATCATCCACTACCAGTCGCGGCTGGGTGTGCTGGTGGTGCAGCGCCAGGTTCGGGACCGCTTCAGTGATGCCGAGGTTGCGTTTCTGGTGACCATGGCCGCCCAGCTGGCCGGGGTCATGGCCCATGCCCGTGTGCGCGGCGAACTGACCGAGTCGCAGGGCGCGGAAGCCGACCACCCGCTGGCGCTGGACGGCATCGCCGGGGCCAGTGGGCTGGGTATCGGCGAGGGTCATGTCATGGCCGTCCCCGCCCGTCTCGAGACGATACCGGATCGGCGTATCCGTCAGGTCGAGGCCGAGGAGGCGGCCTTTACAAGGGCGCTGGAGGCCGCGCGTGCCGATCTGCGCGCGCTGGCGGCGCGCATGCAGGGGCAGGTGCCGGCAGCCGAGCAGCAGCTCTTTGATGTGTATGTGCAGATGCTCGATGGCGAGAGCCTTCGCGAGCGCATCGTCGCGCACATCCACGACGGTCACTGGGCGCCGTTTGCGGTGCGGCTGACGATCGCCGAGCACGCCCGTCGCTTTGAGGCCATGGAGGATGCCTATCTGCGCGAGCGCGCCAGCGACCTGCGCGATGTCGGCCAGCGGCTGCTGACCCGGTTGTTGAGCATTGAGGCCAACGATCAGCCCCTGCCCGCTCAGGTCATTCTGGTGGGCGAAGAGGTGAGCGCCTCGCAGCTGGTGGAGATCCCGCGCGGCAGGCTGGCCGGAGTCGTCAGTGCGGGGGGATCGGCCAATTCGCACATCGCCATCCTGGCCCGGGCACTGGGGGTGCCGGCCGTCATGGGGGTGCGGGAACTACCGGTGCACGGCCTGCACGACCGCGCGCTGATCGTGGATGGCTATCGCGGCCGGGTGGAGGTGGATCCGGCCCCGGCGCTGCGCGCGGAGTATCAGCGGCTTGCCGAAGAGGAGGAGGCGTTGACCGCCGGGCTGGCGGCGATCGCCGGCGAACCGGCCATCACCCCGGACGGGCATTCCATCAATCTGACCGTGAACACCGGGCTGGCCGCCGAGATCGAGCGGGCGCTGGAGGTGGGTTGCGCCGGTGTCGGGCTGCATCGCACCGAGTTTCCGTTCATGGTCAGCCCGCGGTTTCCCGGCGAGGATGAGCAGATCGAGCGCTATCGCGAGGTCCTCGAGGCGTTTGCCCCGCTGCCGGTCACGCTGCGAACGCTGGATGTTGGCGGGGACAAGCCGCTGCCCTACTTCCCGACCCATGACGAGAACCCGTTCCTGGGCTGGCGGGGCGTGCGCATGACGCTGGACCACCCGGAGATCTTTCTCACCCAGCTGCGCGCCATGCTGCGGGCCTCGGTGGGGCTGGATAACCTGCGCGTGATGTTTCCCATGGTCACCCGTGTCGAGGAGGCCGAGCGCGCGGCCACGCTGGTGCGTCGGGCCCATGCCGAGCTGGCCGAAGAGGGCGTGATCACACCGATGCCCGCCATCGGTGCCATGGTCGAGGTGCCGGCGGCGGTCTATCAGGCCGAGAGCCTGGCGCGGCGGCTCGACTTTCTGTCCATTGGCAGTAACGATCTGGCGCAGTACCTGCTGGCGGTCGATCGCAACAACGCCCGCGTTGCATCGATCTATGACGAACTGCACCCGGCGGTTCTGCGGGCGGTGGCCTCGGTGGGCGAGGTGGGACAACGGCTTGCCACGCCGGTGTCGCTGTGCGGCAGCATGGCCGGCGAGCCGGCGATTGCGCCGTTGCTGATGGCGATGGGGCTGGAGAGTCTGTCGATGAGCAGCGGCCGGGTGCTGCGGGTGAAGCGGGTGGTGCGGACGATCCCCTATTCAGCCGCCCGGGAGCTGCTCGCAGCCGTTCTGGTCTGCGAGACGCCGGCCGAGGTGCGATCGCTGATCAATGCCGAAATGGAGCGCCACGGGCTGGGCGGGCTGATCCGCGCCGGCTACTAGCCCTCGGCCGGCCGGCGCACCCGCACGATCACGTCGACCCCTTCGATGGTCTTGCCGGGCGGCGGCGTCGGCAGTCCGTCCACGGCCACGCGATTGTGGGGGATGTCTTCCATCTCGCCGGTTTCCTCGTCGAGGAAGTGATGGTGGGGATCGACCTTGGTATCAAAGTAGATCCGGCGGGGATCGGCAAGGATCTCGCGCAGCAGACCGGCCTCGGTGAACTGATGCAGGGTGTTGTACACCGTGGTCTGGGACAGCCGCATGCCGGCGTCGATGGCCTCGGCATACAGCTCTTCGGCGGTGATGTGTCGCTCACCCTGGCCGAAAATCAGCCCGGCCAGCCCCATGCGCTGACGGGTCGCGCGCAGGCCGGCGCCCTGCAGCAGGTCGCGCACGTAATCATCATGTTGGCGGGAGAAAAGCGCAGACGTCATCTCGGCACACCATAGTGGACTTGATCGGTACCCTATGAGGATAGCACGGAATCCGGCGCTCGCCACAGTCGGGTGGACGCGTCAGGCCCAGGGCTTGAGCTCGACTAGCAGGACCACGGCAATCAGCACCAGCACGGGCAATTCGTTGAACACGCGATACCAGCGGTGGCTGCGGGTGTTGCGATCGTCGGCAAAGGCCCGCAGTAATCGACCGCAATACCAATGGTAGCCGATCAGCGCCGCCACCAGCAGTATCTTGACATGCAGCCAGCCCTGCTCAAGCCAGAACGGCTGGACCACGAGCAGCGCCCCCCCCAGCCCCACGGCCACCACGGCGCTGGGGTTCATGATGCCGCGGTAGAGCTTGCGCTCCATGATGCGAAAGCGCTCGCGACCGGGCTCGTCCTCGGTCATGGCGTGGTAGACGAAAAGCCGCGGCAGGTAGAACAGCGCGGCGAACCAGGTCACCACCGCAATGATGTGAAAGGACTTGATCCACAGCGCCGTCATGCCGACTGCCGCTCGGCGAGCATGGGACCGAGCTGTTCGCGCAGCCCCTTGAAGTCGATGGGGCCGATGCGCTGCCAGACAACGCCGCCGTCGGGGTCGATGAGCACCGTGGTGGGCGTGACCCGGACCTGGTTGAAGGCATTGGCAATGGCTCCGCCGTTATCGAGGACAATGTCGTAGGGCAGCTGACGGCGCTCGACCAGTGCCTCGACCTGCTCGCGCGGGTCGTAGTCCATCGCCACTCCGACGACGGTCAGACCCTCGTCCGCCAGATCGTGGTGCAGCTCCACCACTTCGGGCATTTCCTCGATGCAGGTCGGACAGGTCGTCGCCCAGAACACCAGCATCACCGCCTCGCCGCGGTGGTCGGCCAGGGCGGTCTGCGCGCCGTCAAGGTGCTCGAGTTCGACATTGGGCGCCGGCTCGCGCGCCGGCGGAGCAAACCACACGTAGCCCACCAGGCCGACGATGACCAGGGCCATTGCGCCCACCAACCATTCTTTTCGCACGGCAGACCTCTTTGCGGGACGAACGGGGCGAGTATAGCAACTCTGCCGCCTTCCGGATCAGTCCAGATAGGCGTTGTGGATGGCCTCGCGGGTGACGATCCCGGTCCACTCGCGACTGCTCCCGGCGGCCGGCCGGGTAACCAGCAGGGCTGACGGCCGGGTCTCGCGCAAACGCTCGATCGCATCGCGCAGGCTGGCCTTTTCATCGATGGGCAGCAGAGCGACCGCGCCGTCAAACAGCGGGCGGCCAGCCGTGCGGTTGGCCTGCAGCACGTCCGTCCGACAGGCCCGTTCCGGCAGGCGATCATCGCCCGTGTCCGCCAGCAGCCAGTCGGGCGCGGCGGCCAGCCGGGCGTCGATGGCCGCCGCGTCGGCGCGCACCGGCAGCGACCGGCAGCGCGGATTGATCAGTTGCACGATGCCAAGCCGGCTCGCCGCCTGCAGCAGCGGGTTGCGGCGCGGGTCGAGGCCGCGCTCGCCCAGCTCGAGGTGATAGGCCGAGTCGGTGCGGAAGACCTCGCGGGCGCTGATCGTGGCCGCTGCAATGGCGAGCATGCCGGGCATAATGATACCGGGGTTGGCGGTCAGCTCGAGCATGGCGGTCAGGGCCGCCAGCGGCGCCCGCAGCGTTGCCCCCATCATCGCGCCCATGCCCAGCAGCGCGTACAGCGCCGGACCGCCCAGCGGTAGTGGGATCAGGGCTTCGGCAAGCAGGCCCGCGGCACCGCCGGCGGCCGCCCCCATGACGAGGGTGGGGCCGATCAGCCCGCCCGGCACCCCCAGCCCGATGATGGCGGCGGTGGCCAGCAGCTTGGCAAGCGTGAGCCCGGTGAGCAGCGCAATGCCGAGCTCGCCGGCGAATGTGGCGGCGATGGTGTCGTAGCCGATGCCCATGACCTGCGGGTAGGCAATCGCGATTGTCCCCACGACCACACCGCCGGCCAGCGCGCGCGGGACAATGCGCCAGCCGCCGAGCCACCGGCCGCTGTGGCGCAGGACACGGGTGAAAGCGGCCGCCAGCCCGCCCAGCAGCAGGCCGAGCAACAGCACCAGCGGCAATTCGTGGAGACCTTCGATGCTGAGCGCGGGGATGGTAAAGACGATGGCCGCGCCGAACACCAGATGGGCCAGCGCCGTGGCGGTGACCCCGGCGATGATCACCGGCAGAAACCCGGCGATGGTGTATTCCATGACCACCACTTCCATGGCAAAGGCGACGCCGGCAAGGGGGGTATTGAATGACGCGCCGATGGCGGCGGCCGTGCCGCAGGCCACCAGTGTGCGCAGGCTGTTGTGCGGCAGTCCCAGGCGCTGGCCGATCTGGCTGCCGGTGGTGGCGCCCAGATGCACGCTCGGTCCCTCGCGACCCACCGAATGGCCACTGGCGATGGCCACCGCGGCCACGATGAACTGGTGCACGGCATTACGCACGGGCAGCAGGGCCTCGTGATAGGCGGTGCGCTCGATGACAAAACCGATGCCGGTACGCGGGTCGCGGTGGGCGATATGGCGCATGTAAAGGCCAACCAGCAGGGCGCCGGCAATCGGCAGCAGGAAGCGCTGCCAGATGGTCAGTCCCTCGTAGTCACCGAGTTGCCCGCCGGGCAGCAGTCCGCGCTGGGCGGCTTCGTAGAGCAGGCGGAATGCGATGACCACCGCGGCGGTCAGCGCGCCCGTCGCCACACCCAGAACCGCCATGATCACCGGTGCGCGGCCGATGGACAGGCGGTATTTCTGGTGTTGTGTGGGGATTGTCGGCACGAAACGGCTCACCATCGGCGCCCGGCGGGCGTGTCTGGCATCATACCGATTATGTGCAATCAGCTCAGAGGACGATGATGACCATTACCGCCGGCATTGTAGGGGGAACCGGCTACACCGGGGTGGAGTTGCTGCGGCTGCTGGCCGGGCACCCCGACGTGGCGCTGCGGGTGATTACCTCGCGGGCCCAGGCCGGGCAGTCGGTCAGCGCCGTCTACCCGAACCTGCGCGGACACATTGATCTGGCCTTCTCCAACCCGGATCCGGAGACCCTGGCCGGTTGTGATGTGGTGTTTTTTGCCACGCCCAACGGCACGGCCATGGAAATGGCGCCGGCGCTGGTGGAGCGGGGCGTGCGCGTGATCGATCTGGGTGCCGACTTTCGACTCCGCGATCTCGATGTCTGGTCGCACTGGTACGGGATGGCGCACACCTGTCCGCAGCTGGCCGCCGAGGCGGTCTACGGGCTGCCGGAGTACGGCCGCACGGCCATTCGCGAGGCGCGCTTGCTGGCCAATCCCGGCTGCTACCCCACCGCGGTGCAGCTCGGGTTTCTGCCATTGCTGGAGGCGGGTCTGGTGACCACCGACGGCCTTGTGGCCGATGCCAAGTCCGGAGCCAGCGGGGCCGGACGGGTGCCCAAGCCGCATACCCTGCTCTGCGAGGCGGGTGAGAATTTCCATGCCTATGGCGCTTCGGGGCATCGCCATCTGCCCGAGATCCGCCAGGGCCTGGAGCGAGCCGCGGGACAGGCGGTCGGGCTGACCTTTGTCCCGCATCTGGTGCCGATGATCCGCGGCATCCACGCCACCCTGTACGCCCGGCTGCGCGACACCGACGCAGACCTGCAGGCGCTCTACGAGCAGCGCTTTGCCGACGAGCCCTTCGTTGATGTGCTGCCGCCGGGCAGTCACCCGGAAACCCGCAGCGTGCGTGGCAGCAATATGGTGCGCATTGCCGTGCATCGGCCCGAGGGCGGCGACATGGCGCTGGTGCTGGCGGTGGAGGACAACCTGGTCAAGGGCGCCGCGGGACAGGCGGTGCAGAACATGAACCTGATGCTGGGACGGCCGGAGACACGCGGACTGGCCGGCATCAGTGTCCTGCCGTAACCGCGATTGACGGGGGGTTGGGCAGACCGGAGAATCCAGTCAAACCGAATGGACAGGAGTCAGGCTGATGAGTGAAGTGGCGGAGCAGGAAGACCTGCTGGTATTTACCGATAACGCCGCGACGAAGGTGCGTCAGCTCCTCGACGAGGAACAGAACGACGACCTCAAGCTGCGGGTGTACATCACGGGCGGCGGTTGCTCGGGTTTTCAGTATGGGTTCATGTTTGATGAATCCGAGGAAGCCGGTGACGCGAGGGTCGAAAACGCCGGCGTCAAGCTGCTGGTGGATCCCATGAGCAGCGCCTATCTGGAAGGGGCCGAAATCGACTATGTCGAGGGCATCGAGGGCGCTCAGTTCGTGATCCGCAATCCCAATGCCAGCACCACCTGCGGCTGCGGGTCGTCGTTCGGGGTCTGAGCGCGCTCAGGCCGGGTAGATCCCGCCCAGAACGATCGGTCGCCGGGCGCCGGTGATCGCGGTCAGATCCACGGGCTCGCCCCGCAGGGTGGCGCGGCCCAGCCAGGCAAATCCCAGCGCTTCGACCTGACCCGCGGGAACTCCCAGGGCATCACTGGTCAGTAGCGCTCGGTGATCACCCAGCCGCTCGGCGAGTGCCCGGCACAGGGCGGTGTTGGCCGCCCCGCCCCCGGTAATCACCACATCCCGGGGATTCCCGCCCCAGCGCTCGACGGCGTCGGCGATGGTCTCCGCGGTCAGGGCAAGCAGCGTCGCCTGCCGGTCCACGGGCCGCGCCGGTTGCCCCGGCTGGGTATCCAGCCAGTGTTCGTCAAAGGTTGCCACATCCAGGCTTTTCGGCGGTGGGCGCTGGAAGTAGGGATCCGTCAGCAGCCGCGCCAGAAACCGGGTATCCGTCTGTCCCGAGGCGGCCCAGGCGCCGTCGCGATCGAACGCCGTGCCCAGGTGCCGGCGGGCGCCGGCGTCCATCAGGGTGTTACCCGGGCCGGTATCAAAGCCGCGCTCGGCACGCCCGCCGCCGGCCAGCACCGACAGGTTGGCCACACCGCCGACATTGACCACGCAGCGACGATGCGCGGTGCCGAACAGCGCTGCATGAAAGACCGGCGCCAGCGGGGCGCCGACGCCGCCGGCCGCCAGATCGCGCTGGCGGAAGTCGGCCACCACCGGCAATCCTGTCGCCTCGGCAACCCGACTGGGGTCGCCCGCCTGGCAGGTCACCGGCGGATCGGCCCGGGGGGCATGCCACAGGGTCTGCCCGTGCAGGGCGATGGCGCTGACTGAATCGCGTGCCTGGCCGGTGGCGCCGAGGAGCGTCTCCACGGCGGCGGCGTAGACCGCGGCCAGGCGGGCGTCGAGTTGCAGCAGACGAGCCAGCGGGGTGGTGGCATCGGTATCGCGCAGGCCGGTGGTCAGCGCGTCGTCATAGGGTTGGTGGATATGCCCGCGGGATCGGGGGAGGCCGCCGGCGTCAAAGTCAGCCATGACCGCGTCGACACCATCCAGGCTGGTGCCGGACATCAGGCCGATCATGCGCATCGCGTCGCGCCTAGTCGCCCGCCTGGGCCACGCGGGTGGGGCTGAGCCCGTCAAGGCGGGCGGCCAGCGTGGCGGTCTCACGCTCGAAGTCGTCGCGATAGCGATCGGCGATGGGCTCGGCGGCAGGCAGATCCACGGTGCGCGGGTTGCGATGGGTGCCATCGACGCGGAATTCGTAGTGTAGGTGCGGGCCGGTGGAAAGCCCGGTGCTGCCGACATAGCCGATGATTTCGCCCTGCTTGACGCGGTCGCCCACCGAGTGGCCATTGGCAAATCGACGCATGTGGGCGTACAGGGTGGTGTAGCGGCTGCCGTGCTTGAGCACCACGGTGTTGCCATAACCGCCCTTGGGCCCGCGCTCGATGACTTTGCCGTCGCCGGCCGCTTTGATCGGCGTTCCCGGCGGGGCCGCGTAGTCGGTGCCCCGGTGGGGCCGGCGGGTGCCGTAGACCGGATGAACGCGGTCGGGGTTGAACTCCGAACTCACGCGGGTGAAGTCGGTGGGCGTGCGCAAAAACGCCTTGCGCATGCTGCGGCCATCCGGCGAGTAGTAGTTGCTCTCGCCCTGGGGCGTTTCATAGCGCAACGCCCGAAAGCGCTCGCCCTGGTTGACGAATTCGGCCGCCAGGATCGGGCCGTTGCGCACCTTGCGGCCGTCGCGGTGCAGGGTCTCGTAGATCACGGCGAACGAGTCGTTGCGCCGCAGATCAAGGGCAAAGTCGATGTCCCAGCCAAAGATGCCCGCCATCTGCATGATCAGGCGATCGCTCAGCCCCGCCTCGATGCCGGCGTTGTAGAGCGAGCTGTCGATGCGGCCTTCGGCCTCGGCGGTGCGTCGTTCGAGCTCCAAGGTTTCGACGCGTGGCTGCCAGTCACCCCGGGCATTGCGCGTCATGTGCAGGGTCTGCGTGGGGCTGATGGCGTAGCGAAGCCCCACCAGGCGCTCGTCGTCGGTCACCCGCAGATAGAGCTCGTCACCGGGGAAAAGCCGCGTCAGCTGACCGGCCGGGTCGCCGGCATTGACCACCTCGTGGACGTCGCGGGCACTCAGCCCGGCGCGCTTGAAGACCGCCGCCAGGTTGTCGCCGGTGCGCACGGTGCGAACGCTCCACTCCGGCATGGGCTCGGTGCCGGAATCCGCCGGGCCAGTGGCCACCGGGCGCTCGGCGGTGGCCGTCAGCGCCGGGGCATTGTCGGGCGTTGTCGACGCACCGGTGGCTCGGCGTTTGAGCGTATCGGCGTCGGGCAGCGCGTTGCTGGCTGCGCTGGCGGCGGCCGCCGCCGAGGGCGCACCGGGCGCCTTCGGCAGGGCGAGGGATCGCGATTCGCGCCCCTCCGTGGGTGGATCCGAGGCGGGGATGATGAGTGCCGCGGTGATCAGCGCCGCGCCGGTTGCCAGTAAGCCTGTTTTAAGCCGTTTATTCATGAGCCGGAACAATAGCCCCGGCCCTTATCCGGGTCAATTAGGATAGAATCGCGCGCCACGGGCGATGACGACAGCAACGGGGAGAACCACATGGGCGACGTGGACGCCGCAATGCAGACCCTCTGGCGAGGGGCCGACGAGATCATCCGCGAGGATGAGCTCCGCGAGCGACTGGCCAGTGGCCGGCCGCTGCGTATCAAGGCCGGGTTCGATCCCACCGCGCCGGATTTGCATCTGGGACATACGGTGTTGATCAACAAGCTCCGCCAGTTCCAGGAGCTGGGTCATCAGGTGGTGTTCCTGATCGGGGACTTCACCGGCCGGATCGGTGATCCCAGTGGCCGAAGCGCGACCCGCCAGCCGCTCACCGGCGACGACGTGGCCCGCAACGCCCAGACCTATCGCGAGCAGATCTTCCGCATCCTCGACCCGGACCGGACAGAAGTGGTGTTCAATTCGAGCTGGATGGGCGGTATGAGTGCCACCGACATGATCGAGCTCTCCGCCCGGTATACCGTCGCCCGCATGCTCGAGCGCGACGACTTTCACAAGCGCTATCAGGCCAATCAGTCCATCGCCATACACGAGTTCATGTACCCGCTGATCCAGGGCTATGACTCGGTGGCGCTGCGGGCGGATGTAGAGCTCGGCGGCACTGACCAGAAGTTCAACCTGCTGGTGGGCCGGGATCTGCAGCGCGAGTATGGCCAGGCCCCGCAGGTGCTGATCACCACCCCGGTGCTCGAGGGCCTGGATGGTGTGCAGAAGATGTCGAAGTCGCTGGGCAACTTCATCGGGATCCGTGAGCCCGCTGATGAGATGTTCGGCAAGCTCATGTCCATTTCGGACACGTTGATGTGGCGCTACTTTGAACTGCTCAGTTTTCGCGGGCTGGAGGAGATCGAGCAGTTGCGCCGCGCGGTGGATGACGGCGTCAACCCCCGGGACATCAAAGCGCAGCTGGCCGAAGAGCTGGTGGCCCGGTTCCATGACGCGTCCGCGGCGACGGCGGCGCACGAGGCGTTTGTCGCTCGGTTCCGGCAGGGGGCGATGCCTGCGCAGATGCCCGAGCACACGGTGGATGCCGAGGGCGGTGGCTGTCCGCTGGCGACTACGCTGCGCGATGTGGGCCTGGTGCCGAGCACCTCGGAGGCGCTACGCATGCTTGGTCAGCGCGCGGTCAGGGTCGATGGCGAGCGCATCGAGTCGCGCGATGCCACGCTCGAGCCGGGCGCGGAGTATGTCGTGCAGGTTGGCAAGCGACGGTTCGCGCGGGTGAGGGTCAGAAAGATGTGACCGCTTGTTGACAGCCCCGGTGTGTACTGTACGATTCGGCTCCTCGTTACGGCGAGGTCAGCCACCCATCGATACGACAGGGGTTGACGGACAGGGAATCTAATTTAAACTTCCCGGTCTCGGCGTAAAGCGCCACCAACGCTTCCGAAAAAAGCGTTGACAACAGCACGCTTGCACAAGACAATGCGTTGCTCAGTCAAACCGACAGGGTTGGCGTTCTTTAACAAGATGGACCAGACAACTTGTGTGGGTGCTCGTGGCGATACCCTGTTTGACGCAGGAATATCGACCAGAGCAACTCAAAGTGAGATGCCTTGTGTCGAGCCAAGATTTGTCGGCTTAACCGACTACTACTCTTGAACTGAAGAGTTTGATCCTGGCTCAGATTGAACGCTGGCGGCATGCCTAACACATGCAAGTCGAGCGGCAGCAGGTCCTTCG
>Ga0102930_1000023_pt1 | contig 44455 bp, 51 predicted proteins | sample SalPon1_B_H2O_MG_FD_84514 | JGI IMG/M metagenome (GOLD analysis project Ga0102930, IMG submission 84514) | Salt pond water microbial communities from South San Francisco under conditions of wetland restoration - Salt Pond MetaG R1_B_H2O_MG | ecosystem: Environmental > Aquatic > Non-marine Saline... | reverse complement strand
CTGTGGTGGAGTACCTCAGAAAATCAACTTTATGGCAGAACATCTGATGGTGAGTTTTTGTTAATTGGCCCTCAAGCAGCAGGCAATGGCGAAACACAAATGCAAAGTGTTGATATTCTTGCTGTTGGTAATATATTGAAATCAGTTATAATCGGTCTTATTAATAGTGAACCTGTATATATTATCAGTAACGAAGAGTTTACACCTCTTTCTGACGAAAACCAACCAGTTGATATTCAAGATTATAATATACAAACAAACTTTCCGATTATTAAAAAGGGAATAACATTATTAGGCGCTACATCAGACGGTATTACGGTTAGTGATGGTACAGCAGATACTGAAAATGTTTTTTGGGGGACTGCATCTGATGCGTTGTTGCTAGGCGGCCGACCGGCTACTGATTTTGCTCTTGCTGGACAACTAAATTTTCTTGATGAAGGTTTTACTGTTGGTGACAGCGGCGGTGTATACACAAACAAACTAAAAGTTGATATAATTACTGGTTCCGATAACGCTAGAATTTTTAACAATGCTGGCGAAGAAATTCAATTGGGCGCTAGTTTAAACGGAGTATCAGCTGTAAATGTTGCCACAGTGATTAATTCATCAAATGCAATAGGAATTGTTCCAGGACTAGACAACGGATCGCCAGTTACGGCTACATTAGGTACTTCGTCGCGACAATGGCAAAATGTTTATGCTAATACATTTACGGGTGATGCAACTAATGCATTAAAATTAGATTCAAAGTCGCCGTCAACCATCAGCACTCCTAACACAGTAGCAGTAAGAGATATAAATGGAAATTTAACTGCAAATGTCTTTAATGGTACTGCAACCAAAGCAAGATATGCAGATTTAGCCGAAAAATACACAACGGATAAGAAATATGCAGTTGGCACAGTAATGACTGTTTCAGATAATACTAGCGAAACTTGTGCATGTGATATAAATGATACGGCAATAGGTGTCATATCAGAAAAACCTGCTTATCTAATGAATTCAGAATCCGATGGGCAACCTATTGCATTAAAAGGAAGGGTTCCTGTAAGAGTAACAGGACCAATTAAAAAGGGAGAAAAAGTTTATACCGGTGCTAACGGTACAGCTTCTGCCGGCGAAACTTCTAGTATTGTAGGAATTGCGTTAGAATCCAGTGATGTTTTAGATGAAAAATTAATTGAATGCGTTCTAAAAGTATAAGTAACAGCAAGGACACATCATGGCAAACCAAAATATCACAGCAGCAAAATATAACTTTTTACAAGGAAGAATTCAAACTATTCTAGGAGTCGGCAGTGGAACTTCTGGATACAATCAGCCTGTACAAAGTTATTCTATAAATGTTTCCGATGATATTACTGCAACACATTTAAATAATTTACATATAGATATGACCAATGCTAGGACGCATCAAACTGGAATCGAGCCAACAGAAATTAGCGAAGTATCACAGGATCTTAATGTAATAACAGATGAGAACGATAGCTTTTTTGTATCCGACGATGGAACACAGAGCAGCGATCCTGCCGGAGACACAAAAAAATTTCAAGCATTTGAAGATTTAATGACATTAATTGAACAAGATAAATTTGTTATTGATGCTACACAAGCAGGATTTCGCAGTGCCGGAATCAACAACAGCAGAACACAAATTTGGGGTGGAAATGCTCTTCCGCAAACAATTGTTCATGAATTTGTTGTGAAATTTAGCAATGAAAATCATAGACGAGCGTTTTTTAACAGTGGCGGCGAAATACGCATAGAAGCATCTGTAATACATAATCTTTCGCCAGGCGATAATAACTATGCCAAAACCAATGACTGGAGTAATATGCTCTCTGCTATGAAAACTATTAAATTTAACTATAACAGTACAGATAGTTTTGAATTAGTAAACGCAGAATCTGGAGTCAGCCAACCAACTAACAATGGGACAGGGTCAGCAATAGGCAATTATCAGTTAACTTCAGCTTATCAAACTGTTTACAGTAAAACTGGCAGTGGATTATATGCAGACAATGAATATTTAATTAAAGCTAAGGAAAACAATAATAGAGAAATCAGTTTTAGAATAGAATTTGTTGATGATGCAAACGGCGCTGGCGGCGCGGATGAAGCTGTGCAAGGCTCAACAGTAAGTCAAGTCAGTGTATATAGGGCCGAAGGTGTATACGTAGAAGTGCCATATCCGTCATTTCAAAATCTAAATACTTTAGATCAAGCAACAGTGCCTATACCAGATGGTTCTGAAATAACATGTATTAGTGTTATTGATGAGTGTTCTAGGTCGTCAAGTGAAGTAAGAACAGATTGGATTAATTTTAGAAATGCGTATCCTAATAGAATTTTTTATGCGCTAGAACCCGGCAGAGTGTCTTTGCCTCTTAAAGAACCAGTAGAATATCAAAATGATCCTAAAGCGTTTGGACCAATACAGGTAAACAGGGACAATGGTAACAGCCTTGATGCCAGTGACTGGTTTAATATTTGTAATCTATCATCTTTGCCCACAGGTAGCAATATAGCACTTAGCATTGATAATAGCGGCAGTATGACAGATTCTACTGTACAAGCAAGCATAGATCTGTTATACTCAGAGTGTGCTTCGGCAGGTATAAACATTATTAGATTGCCTATGTCTGCCGAAAGATGGATACTTCCGTTTGACAGAGATTTATAAACCATATGGCCCAAAATGATCCGATAACAGCATTAGAATACAATAATGTTTTTAATTTACTAAATCCAATTGTTGGTAAATCACCCAACGGTTATGGCCGAACTTTACTTAGTAGTACTGTTATTGGCGGTAGTACAATTGGAGTAAGCGATACAGTTACATCTCAACAACAGCTGGATCTTTTCATTGACTTACAGGCAGCTTATGTACATCAAACTGGAACAGTTAGCAATAATATATCTATAACAGATTTTGATCCAGATACATCTGTAGAATTTAGTGATATAAGTGATTTAGGAACTATAAGCAGTCTTGTAGCTAATTTTAATCCTACATTTTCTCAGGACTTTCCTGTTGGAAACTTTTTACAACAGGTTTTAAAAACCTCCGGCGGCGCGGATGTAACTAGTACACGTTCTACAAGTTGGGGAACTTCAACTGAGCCAAGAATAAATCACAGAATTACTGTTACATGGCCTAGTGCAGACGATAGAAATTACTTTTTTAACAGCGGCGGACAAATTCGATTTGAAGCAAACCTCACCGGCGGAACAAGCGGAACCACTGATACTAAAGACTGGGATTGGCAACGTATTCTTAATAACATGGGTCAAATCCAATTTGGAAAGAGGTTTAGTGATAACGCATGGAGAACTATTAGTACAGGTACCGGAACAGGAAGTGAATTTTTATCATTGAGTAACGATACCACTGTGTCTGGCGGACTTCTTGCAAATGCAACAAAAATATTTTCACAATTTGGCGGAGGCACAGCCGGCGGAAATACTGGCACAGTAGATCCTACATTGATTTATTCAGACAACGAATACTATATTCAGGCAGTAGAACCTAACAGTACTAGTCTTATTTTTGAAATTGTATTCGATGATGGTGATACGGGTACAGGCGGCCAGCAAGAAGGTGTTAATGATCCTGTAGATGAACCTGTAACTGGTACCATTACTAGTTTTGTCCGTACTTTTACAGCAGATAGCGAATTCACTATAAACACAGTAACATATCCGGCAGTAATCTTAACACCCCCGTTGGGCACGATAAACAGTCAATTATAATCAAAAAAATATTGACAAGATACCAAAGGCAATATATAATAAAACATATTGCCATAGGAGGAATTATGGACGAGAGATTACAAAAAGCTCTTGATATAAGCAATTATATGGTTGTACTTAATAATCAAAAAAAGTTGCTAAGAGAACAATATTACGAAAACATAGTTTATTATTACAATGGTGGTCAATTTACTATTACCAAAGATTTAATTAGTTTTTGTCAAAGTTTAATTCATATGCATCAAACAGAAACAATTTTAATCGATGACAATGATCTTCCAATCGAAATTAGTGATCTAGAAAACTTTTTACAAGAATTATACACCAAATATTTTGAAGCAGCAAATCGTTATCATGTAGAGTATAATAAATTAAAGAAAAATAGAAGCATTGAAAGTATTATGGATCTATGAACAAAGGTGTACTTGTTTTTGCATTTAACAATGAAAGTATCAACTATGTTAAACAAGCTCATTTTTTAGCACAAAGAGTTACCGATATTCTCGGTTTACCTACAACATTGGTAACTGATTTAGATATTACAAAAAAATATTCTAATTATGCCAAGGATTTTGACAAAATTATTTATTGTGGTGCTCAGTCATTGAGCAAAAAACGATATAACGATGGTACACTGTACAAAAGATATTTACAATTTAAAAATATCGGAAGAGAAAACAGTTATGATCTTTCTCCGTACGATGAAACAATAGTTTTAGATACGGATTTTATCATAGCCAATGATTGCTTTTTACAATGTTTTAGTCAAAATAAAGATTTACTTTTATACAAAGATGCGTATCACATTGGAATAAACAAAGATTTATCAGAATTTGACAAAATCAGTGATACAGGAGTGGATTTTGTATGGGCCACTGCTATTTTTTTTAGAAAAACCAATGAAAATCAAGTGTTTTTTGATCTAGTAAAACATATAAAAGAAAATTATTGGCACTATAGAAATGTTTTTCAGTTTAAAAGTCCTGTATATCGCAATGATTTTGCTTTTAGTATTGCTAATCATATTATAAATGGTTATCAGCATGGAAATTTTGCAGGATCAATGCCAGGAAAGAAATTTTTTGCAAGTGATAAAGACTTATTAATAGATATAAAAGACAAAAAATTTAAATTTTTAGTGGAAAAAACTGATCGATTAGGAGAATATAATGCTGTAACGATTCAAGACAGTAATATTCATGTAATGAATAAATTCAGTTTGGAGAGAGTAATTGACCAGTCTTAATTTTACGATGCTTGCTCAGAATACCGAAGTGGATTATGTTCGACAAGCATGTGTTGCAGCAATGAGTATAAAGGCAACAAACAATAATTCTAAAATTTGTTTGCTTACTAACGATTCTGTGCCCGAAAAATACACTGATTTGTTTGATCATATTATAGATATACCATGGGGAGACCATGCAGCACATGAAAATTGGAAAATTAGCAACAGATGGAAGATTTATCATGCTACTCCGTTTGAACAAACAGCAGTAATAGATACAGACATGTTAATACTTCAAGATCTCTCAGCATGGTTTGAGTTTCTTAGAAATTATGATTTGTTTTATACCAGTCGTGTATTTACATATAGAGGTGAAGTTATTAATAATACCTTTTATAGAAGAGCGTTTGAGCAATTTGAGTTGCCAAATCTCTATAGTGGATTTCATTACTTCAAAAAAAGTGATTTACCGCACGAATTTTACACATGGTTAGAAATGATTACAAATAATTGGCAACAATTTTATAAACAGCATGCAGGAGGAAAAATCTATCAAAAAACATGCAGTATGGACCTAAGTTCTGCAATTGCTGCAAAGATCATGAATTGTGAATCTAAAATAACAAATCAACGGGCAACTTACCCTAGTTTTGTGCATATGAAGACAAAAGTACAAAACTGGAATTACAATTTAAACAATAGATGGCAAGACAAAATTGATGTTTATCTTGATGAAAATCTCAACTTGATGATAGGGAATTATTTACAAACAGGTATTTTTCATTATACAGAGAAAGATTTTTTAACTGAAAGAATTGAAGATACCTATTGCAACTTTTTAGGAATATAATATGTCAGTTTTTATGGGTATAAACAATGATAGATTTGTTGTGTTTGACGACCAAGGTGAAATTCAATCTGTTAGCAGATATAAAGATGAAAATTACAATAATATAAAAGTAACTTTTGATCAAGTAAGACCGTTAATGGAAGGAAAAGAATCGTTTTTTAATTTTAAAGTTGAATATGATTTTATCGAAAAACGTTATGTTCTTAAACACAAAGCTGATTATGAACAAGAGCAATTAAAAGAATCTTTTTTGTATGAAATACCATATAACAGTGCAAAGACAGAAGTAAAAGTCATAAAAGACAATGTTAATCAAGTATGGAAACTTTGTATAGATTCAGATTTGTTTAACAGTATACAGAACGGTGCAGTTCATGCTGATCCTAAAGATCAATATTACAGTGTAACTAGAAAATACAATGCTAACTTTTTATATCGCGTATTAAAATTTAACGAAACACTTGAAATACCATTTAAATACAAATTTGAATTTGACAATATTCCTACAAGTGTTTATACTGTAAGAAAATTTTCTACATATTCAATTGAGGTTATTGATGAATAAATTTAGAGTAATCGACTGTGATATTATATACATCAGTTATGACGAACCTAATGCTGAAAAAAATTATGCAGATTTATGTTCAAAAGTTCCGTGGGCAGAGCGTGTACACGGTGTTAAAGGCAGTGACAGTGCACATAAAGCAGCAGCTAAACTTAGTAACACCGAAAGATTTATAACAATTGATGGTGATAATAGAATTCGAGATGATTTTCTTACGCAAACAATTGATTTTAACAGTGATGTAGATCTTACAAATAAAGTTATTAGTTGGACAGCAAAAAATTCAATTAATGGGTTAACGTATGGCAACGGTGGCATCAAATGCTGGCCTAAACAACATGTACTTAATATGCGTACACACGAAAATGCTGATCCTAATAATCCACACGCACAAGTAGATTTTTGTTGGGATACAGAATATGTACAGATGAATGGCACCTTTAGCGACATATACAATAATTCTACTCCACATCAGGCCTGGCGCGCCGGTTTTAGAGAGGGTGTTAAAATGTCGCTTGATAGAGGTTTACGTGTTACTCCGGAAAAATTTTATAATAATCATTGGAAAAATTTACATCGTTTGTACATTTGGTTAATGGTAGGTGCCGATGTAGAAAATGGTCTATGGGCAATCTATGGTGCAAGAGAAGGATTGTATAAAACCATGTGTACAGATTGGGATTTTGTACATGTACGAGATTTTGAATGGCTAAACAACTATTGGAACACTGAACTAGAAGTGTTTAACGGTAAAGATTTGTTAGAACGCATAGAAGAAATTGGAGTAAGTTTAAGAACGCACTTGAGTTTACCTATATCGGCAAGTCCACTGGACAGCGAACAAAGTAAATTTTTCAAAACAGTATATCAAAATCCTGCAAGAGACAACAGCAAAAAGTTTTTAGATAGAGAGATATAATGGAACGCAGCGAAAGCGAAGAAATCAAACGCATCGACAATATAACAAAAGAAATATCTCCTACATTTTGCTTTGCTAAATGGTACCATGCAAACATCTATTTTCAAACAGGCGAAACCCATAGTTGTTATCATCCAGCACCTCACAAAATTGATGTAGAAGCACTCAAAGACAACCCTAGTGCAATACACAATACAGCACAAAAGAAACAAGAACGTGCTGCTATGTTAAGGGGAGAACAACCGTCGGGTTGTCAGTATTGTTGGAACATAGAAAACATGGGTTCAGATTACATTAGTGATAGAAAACAACGAAACCAAACTATATTTTTTAAACATAGATTAAATGCTGTAAAACAAGGTGGTTCTGAATTCAATGTTAATCCGGAGTATTTAGAAATCAGTTTTGGCAACGAATGCAATTTTCGTTGTGGGTATTGTCATCCTAAGGCCAGCAGCAGATATTACAATGAAATTAAACAACATGGTCCTTATACCAACGTTAAAAATCACAGATGTGATATTGATTGGTTTAAAATATTTGAAGAAGAAAACAATCCGTATTTAGATGCATTTTGGCGTTGGTGGCCTGAACTTAGTAAAGAACTTCACATTTTAAGAATTACCGGAGGCGAACCTACTATACAACAAAGTACTTATAGATTGTTTGATATGTTAGATGCAGATCCTAAACCCAATTTAGAATTAAATTGCAATAGTAATCTCGGAGGTAAACCTAAACAGTTGGAAAAATTTACAAATCGTGTAAACGATTTGCTTATAAACGATAAAATTCGACGTTTTAAACTGTTTAGCAGTATTGACACTTGGACTAAAAGAGCAGAATATATACGTGATGGGTTAGACATTGAAGTGTTTGAGAGGAATTTAGATTATTGGATGCGCAATACTTTAGCACCGATGACATTAATGATTACTTTTAACATTTTTAGTGTAACCACGTTTCGCAGTCTTTTAGAAAAAATATTAGAATGGCGTGCAAAGTACAACGATGTAGAAACACATCGTTGGCAGCGACTAGGATTTGACACACCTTATCTCAAAGAACCCTTACAATACGATATTAACATACTGCCAAAAAGCTATATGAATTATATGCACGATCATTTACAGTTTATTAAAGAAAATGTAGACGATAACCGAAAAGATGCATTTAGCACTATCGAGTATGAAAAGTTTCGACGCGTAGTAGATTATATGGAAACTACAGAATATCCATTAGAACGAGTTATTCAGGGCAGAACAGACTTTCATAACTTTTTCACAGAGCAAGATAGACGTCGAGGCAATGATTTTACCGCAGCGTTTCCGGAGATGTCAGACTTTTTTGAATTATGTAAGAAATATACCTAACACCAGCGGTGTTGATTTATAATTTTTTTAAAAACATCAACATCAACTTGCCAGAATGTTTGTATACTTCCTCTGTATTCTAATTCCAATGGATTCTTTAATATTCCTGCTTCAACTTGAGCCCTGGTCCATACACGATGTACTGCATTTTGTTTTCCAACATCACCTTTGTGTGTACTAATATACATAGGGTTTTTCTTTCCTACATAGTCAATACATGCTGGTATAAGAAATTGAGCTGTAGGATTATTCCAAACTAGATCGCTGTAATTTTTTACACCGATTTTCCAATTATCAATCTTATGTGTTAATACACAAGTTCTAGAAGCAATTCGCCATGCGTTTTTTCCTAATATGCCCAGTTCTTTTAAACTATGAGCAACATTTGTTCCGACTACTTGATTTTTGTAATAAAGAAGCCAAAGTTTAGTTTCTTCGATATTGCTTATTGAATTTAACAGTATGTCAATGCTGTTATTATTGTAAAAACCTTTTTTATGAGCTTCGGCAAAAAAAGTATCAAGATCTTGCGATCCGTTGTATAATTCTATTTTCCAATTATTCATTTTTTAAATTTTTAATTAAATATATTCAATGAGTATAACAAATATATTAATGTAAGTCAACCCATTCGGTGCCTGTGAATCCTTGAAACTTTTTGATGCTTTCGTTAAAAACAATCATTCCGGCTTTTACAGGCAAACTATCTCTTTGTGCAAGATTTATACCTCGAGTTTGTAAAACAGGTACACTGAGAACACCTTTTCCGTCTAATTCTAAACGAGTTGAGGTAATAGCAGATGGCATTTTATAACCATCACTGACACTGACAAAAAATTTCGAAGGCATATAGTCTACTACCGAACCTTCGTCGACAACAAATCCGTAGGCTCCGGCATACATGTATTTGTTTTCGTGATATGCTTCAGTTAAATGAGAAACAAGAACTTCATTAGGTTCAAATTGTTCACTGACAGTTGACATAAAATCGTCGCCTTTGTGTGTCTTGTACATAATACACGAACTTAATTGATTGTTTCTTAAAAGATTAACAATTATATTTTCACTTACTGTAGAAATTTCATCTTGATTACTGCCTATTTGTATTCTTTTGTTTGTACCTAATAATTTTGTTGTCTGCGGAGTTGACTCCAGTATTTTAGAGTCTCCACTGGTATTAAATACATTGCCGTATAGATTTCCGTTTACATTTCCAGATAAATTTCCGTTAACATCGCCTGTTAATGATCCATTAATATCACCTGTAACATTGCCGAATACATCTCCGGTAATATCTCCCTCAAACTTTCCTGCAAATTTGCCAGTAAAATCTCCAAAAAAAGATCCAGATAATACATCTTCTGTAACAATTTTTCCGTGAAACTCGCCATGAAACTCACCTTCAAAATAATCTGCTCTTACAATGCTAGTTTCAGCATCGACAATTAAATTACCGTTTATATCAAGAAGGTTTCCATGTACATCACTGTGCAGAATCTTGCTGTCAACATCTAATAATAGTTCATTATTGTTATTGAACACGTCACCGATTAGGTTTGCAACTATTGAGCTGTTTTCCACATCAACAACAGTATCTCCGTTGATGTTTTCGAGATTACCTACTAAAGGTCCATATAATTTTTCGTTTTGTGTATCAACCATAAGAGTGTCGTTGGCTGATATTACATCTGCTCGAATATGGCTAGACCAGCTGTCAACTAACAATTTACTATCTGCGCCCACTATATCAATTCTATATCGATCACCTGGTATAAAATCCATTACAATCCTCCGTCACTGTATTTATCTAAATTTTAATTTGACAAGTTTTTGATATTGCTATATAATCTTTTTATGTATGATATATTCTTTGTTGACGAAAAACAAAAATTTACACAAAAATGGTTACATTTTAAACAAGATTATCCATTTGCTAAAAATGTATCTTCATTTAGAGATGCTCAGCAAAAATCAGTTACTAAATTCTTTTGGGTAGTATGGGCAGATATTGATGTGTGCAACGATTTTAATTTTTCATATACTCCAGATTCTGGAAGCCAAGAATATGTACACGTTTTTCTAAACGGAAAATATCATGATGGTGTTTGTTTGGTTCCAAAAAAAAATTATATTAGTGACCACGAAATAAAAACTAGATTTTTTATTGCAAAAAAGAAAGTTGATATTTTAGCTAGTAGACCTAGCATTACTACACCTTATGATACAGTTTTTATAAGTTATAATGAATCAACAGCAGATAAAAATTATCAAAGATTATTAAGAAAAGTACCGGATGCTAAACGTGTACATGGCGTCAAAGGAATTCATCAAGCACACATAGAAGCAGCAAAGTTAGCAAATACAGATATGTTTTGGGTAGTCGACGGCGACGCAGAAATTTTAGATGATTTTAATTTTGACTATCAAGTTCCAAAATGGCAGTTAAACCATGTGCACGTATGGCGTAGTATAAATCCTGTGAATGGACTAGTTTACGGCTACGGCGGTGTAAAACTGCTTCCTAAAAAACAAACAATTAACATGGATACAAGCAAACCTGATATGACTACGGGCATTAGTGATAAGTTTGTAGCAGTTAAAGAAATTTCTAATATTACAGTGTTTAACACAGGCGAGTTTGAAACGTGGAAAGGTGCTTTTAGAGAATGTTGTAAATTAGCATCTAAAACCATTGATAGACAAAAAGATGAAGAAACAAACTCTAGATTAAAAATTTGGTGTACATATGCAAAGCCTGATGTAGAATTTGCTGATTATGCATTGAAAGGTGCAAAAGCTGGCGCTGCATACGGTACAAGATATCGCAACGATCCGGAATCATTGAAAAAAATAAACGATTTTGACTGGCTCAAGGAAAAATTTAATGGAAATATTTAAACTATTAGACAGATTTGAATTATTATATCCGCAAAATGACTCTTTGGAAGATCTTCGACGAGCATATATTGATAGAGATATACACAGTATACTTAGATTAGTAACCACGGAAAACAAAGAAGATATACGAAAATTAGTAATGTATGATAATACATACAGTTTGTGGAGACTTTTAAATCAATATGTAGACACCAATTTTGTGTATACATTAAAGTCTCTGCACGAACAAAATATAGATTTTGACCAAGACTGTTTTAGTAGGGGGCAATTACAAAGTAAATTATGGCTAGTTGATGAACTGAAAAAATTAAATTTAAACTTGGGCACTGTGTTTCTTTGTGCTGGCTGGTATGGCGCGCTAGCTACTATGATTTTTGAATCAGGTTTATCAGTAGAAAAAATTCGCAGTTTTGATATTGATCCAAGCACAGCAAAAATAGCTGAAATTTTTAATAAACCTTGGGTAATTGATAATTGGAAATTTAAACCGGTTGTTCAAGATATACACGAGATAAGATTTGAAGAACACATTTACGATGTATTAAAAAAAGATGGTACAACTGAAACATTGTATGATACTCCAAACACAGTGATTAATACCAGCTGTGAACACATTGATAATTTTAAAGATTGGTATGAAAAAATACCATCCGACACATTAGTGATTATGCAGACCAACGATTATTTTGACATCAAGGAACATGTAAATTGCAGTTCAACGTTAGAAGATTTTTCCGAAAAAACTCCGATGACACAAGAACTTTTCAGTGGTGCACTGCAATTAAGTAAATACAAGAGGTTTATGAGAATTGGATATCGATAATTTAACTCTTAGACAATTACAACTGGAAAGTGCTCGGGCATTGAGTACTATGCAAGCAACAAACAATAATATTTGGCAGTTTAACAAACTAGCGCATCACAATAGTCAAAACTGGTATAAAGCTGTTATAAATTGGTATGTGGAACAATATGGTGATTTGCCTAGTAAAACTGGACCAGGAAAAGATGTTAAACTTATTATGGATAATTAATGTATAGATATGAAGATATAAAAACCATACATTTAGAAAACACACAAAATTGTCAGGCTAACTGTCCTATGTGTGACAGAAATCAAAATGGAGGCGCAGTAAATCCCCACATCGATTTAAGTGAAATTACGCTCAGTGATGCTAAGCGTATATTTGAACCAAAATTTATAGCACAATTAAATACCATGTATATGTGTGGAAATTTAGGTGATCCAATTGTTGCACGAGATACATTAGAAATATTCCGCTATTTTAGAGAACATAACCCAAACATGTGGCTTAGTATGAACACCAATGCAGGTGCAAGAGATGCAGAATGGTGGAAAGAATTAGCCAAAGTTTTTGGACGCATGGGTGCAGTTATTTTCAGTGTTGATGGATTAGAAGATACCAACCATATTTATAGACAAGGTGTAAATTGGAGTTCAGTAGAGCGCAGTATGCATGCTTTTATTTCTGCTGGTGGCAGAGCACGCTGGGACTTTCTTATATTTGATCACAATCAGCATCAAGTAGAAGAAGCTGAAGCACTCAGTAAAGCCTGGGGGTTTGAAAAGTTTATTTCTAAAAAAACCGGCAGGTTTGTTACAGCTAACAGTGAAAAGAAAGAGAGTCATCAAGCTGTAAATCGCAAAGGCGAAAAAACAGTTGAAATAAAAAAGCCAGATGTTAAATATCAAAATTCTGCAATACAAAAATATGATAAATTAACAAACAAACACGGCAGCATAGATGCCTATTATGACCAAGTAGAAATAAAATGCAAAGTCAAAGATGAAGGCAATTTGTTTATTACTGCTGAAGGATTAGCAATGCCGTGTTGTTGGACTGCTGGCCGTATGTACAAATGGTGGCATAAAGATCCTAGAGTAGAACAAATATGGAAATTTATAGATGATGCAGGCGGAAAAGATGCTATTAATGCAAAAAAAGTAGGATTAAAAGCTGTGTTTGACACTGGTATTTTTGACGAAATAGAACGCAGTTGGTCCAAGTCCAGTTGCTCTAACGGAAAATTAAAAGTGTGTTCGATGAAGTGTGGTGTAGAATTTGATCCTTTTGGAGCACAATTTAAATGAGAATAAAAAAAGTAGAATTAGAAATAACCAGTGATTGTAATGCAGCATGTCCAGGTTGTGCTAGAACTTTAAATAAAGATTTACTACAAATAAACAGTTTTACAATTGAAGATCTAAAGCGCATATTTCCTGCAGGTGATTATACTGGTGTAGAATTTAAATTTTGCGGTGTATTAGGTGATCCGATAGTTAATCCTGATTGTTTAAAAATGATAGAGTGGTTAGTATACCACGGCGGATATTGTGAAATAAGCACCAATGGTGGATATAACACAGCGGATTGGTGGATGAGTTTAGGTCAAATAGCTGCTGCTTATCCAGGTCTAGTACATGTTCATTTTTGTATAGACGGTCATAAAGAAACCAATCATATTTATAGAGTTAACACAAAGTTTAAAATAATCGAAAGAAATATTGCAGCATATGCTAGTGCTGCTCCTAAAGAACACGCTACATGGATTTACATAGTGTTCGATCACAACGAACATGAATTAGAAGCTGCAAAATCGCATGCAGATCAATTAGGGTTTCATTTTGCTACAAGAACAGGTATGAGGAACAGTTATCATACTTGGATAGCACAATTACAGCGTAAAGAAAATAAAAAAATAGTAAAAGAAACTAAAAAAATTACCACAACAGGCAACAAACAGCATAGCAAACTTGAAGCAGTAAAAGAACTTGATAAATTCATAAAAAATTACAAAAATAATACAGACAACAAACAAAAAAAAGCAATAATTGACAGCATTGTTTGCAAATATGTTCACGAAGGTGAAATTTTTATAGCCAGTGATTTAACAATGTGGCCATGTTGTTTTCTTTGGGACAGTGCCTTTAAAAACAAAGAAGGTATTGTTGAAAAATTACAAGTTTTTGAACCAAATTGGAACAGTCTTAGATACCATTCAGTAGAAAAAATTCAAAAACATCCGTGGTATGAAGAATTATTAGAAGCTAGCTGGGATCCTGATCACGCTTTACATTTTAATAGATGTATAAAAACCTGTGCAGCACACAAAGCATATCATAATGAGATAAATTATATAAACAAGTAGATAAGTACAGCATGAGCAATATTAGTGATACATTTTGTATATTACCTTGGGTTCATTTATCCACTAGACCCGATGGTAGTATGAGAGTCTGTTGCACTGCCAATGCCAGCAGTGTTGGCCCTACAAATGACAAAGAACATGGCGGACAAGTAGGAATCTTAAAAACAGACGATGGAAAACCTAACAACCTAAATGTAACAGATTTTGAAACTGCATGGAACAGCGAATATATGAGAAATGTTCGTAAACAAATGCTCAATGGTGAAAAACCTCCAAGCTGTCTTAAGTGCTTCAAAGAAGAAGCAGCAGGCCATAACAGCAAGCGTATGTGGGAAACAGCATATTGGAGCCAGCGTACCAATGTTGATGAATTAATTGCAAATACAGACGAAGATGGCTCCGTGCCACCACAATTAGCATACATTGATTTGCGTTTCGGCACTAAATGTCAATTGGCTTGTGTTATGTGTTCTCCGCATGACAGCAGCGGCTGGGTTAAGGATTGGAAGGCAATGTTTCCTGCGGTAGAAAATGCCAGTCTCAAAGAAACCATGCAATGGGAAGACAAAGGCAGTGTCAATGGCAGCAGTTATAACTGGCACAAACAAAATCCTACATTCTGGAAACAATTCTACGAACAAATGGAAAGTATGCAACAGATATACTTTGCCGGGGGCGAAAGTCTTATTATTGACGAACATTATGAAATACTTGAACACGCTATTAAAATGGGATATGCTAAGAATCTAGAACTTCGATATAACAGCAACGGCGTTGAATGGCGTGACGATTTATTTGATCTTTGGAAAGAATTTAAACTTGTAAGATTTCATTACAGTGTTGACAGTATACATGAAATGAATGATTATATACGTTATCCAAGTAATTGGAATCGTACACAGGAAGTATTTCATATATTAGATAATCAAACCAGTGATAATGTAGAAGTAACTGTAGCTTGTGCAGTACAAGCACTTAACATCTATTATATACCTGACTTTATACGATGGAAATTAAATCAAGGATTTCGTAAAATTAATATGTGGCCTTTTGGCGCTGGTGGAATTAATTATCATTTTGTATACCATCCACCTCATCTCAATGTAAAAGTACTACCCAAATGGTTTAAAGAGGAAGTACGAAAAAAATACGAAGATTTTTATCCTTGGTGGAAGGAAAATTGGGAGTTAGGTGTTCCTAGTTGGCACAAAGGTAAAGTAACACAATCTATGTGGGAAAATGCTCCGTATGGCCTTAAACGTTTAGAAGGAATGCTAAATTTTATGGAAAGTGAAGATTGGAGCCGTCGTCTTCCTGAAATGGAGGAATTCCTGCGAGTATGCGATAATCAACGCAAGCAAAACTGGAAAAATGTATTTCCTGAAATGAAGGAGATTTTTGATAAATGAGTTTGCCTTGTTATTATGCATTAGGAGGAATTAATTTTAAAAACGGATTTGCTACTAGTTGTCCGCAACAAAGCGATCAATTAACAATATTAGATAATGAACATCTTCCGAGTAAATTTTTTAATAACGAAAATTTTAAAAAACATCGCAAAGACCTTATGAACGGTATCTGGCCAAAAGGTTGTGATATGTGTGAATTTGTTGAACGTGATAACAGCGGAACCAGCATGCGTCAAGAGGAAACTGCTGATCTAACATATTATAACAAAGACGGCAGTGTGGATTTTGCTGGGTTAAAAACGGCGGAAATACGTTTTAGTAACAGTTGTAATATGGCTTGCTTGCATTGCAGTATGGTTTTTAGCAGCGGTTGGATGAGTAAGTTAAAGCATTATCAAAGCGATAGCGAAGATAAAGAACATGAATTAATTCAGCTTACTGGTGCTATGCATAGAAAATCACCAGATGATGATTTAACTATGAGTATCAGCAAAGATCATGCATTGGAAATTGTTGAAGATCTTAACAAAAATTTTCCTAATTTAGAAAGAGTTGATTTCGCCGGCGGCGAAGTATTATATCAAAAGCAGTTTTTGCCTACTTTGGAAAAACTTACAGAACATCCTAATGTAAAAAATATGAAAATAATGTTTCATACTAATTTTAACGCTGATTTTGATGCAAATAAACTTGGAAAGTTACTTGAAAATTTTAATAGTGTTCAAATTATGATTAGCATCGACGGTGGCCCAAAAATTTATCCTTATTTTAGACAAGGCAATTGGAATAAACTAAAAAACAACATAGAAAAATATAGGCAGGTTAATAAAACCAGTGATATTGTTTTAGTTTGTACAACTGGTGTTTATCAACTAATGGAGTTTACTGATATAATAGATGGATTTTTAAAATTAGATTCCGATGGTATAGATACTAGTATAGTTTACACACCTGATTATTTAAATCCTAGTATAATGATGATAGAACACAAAGATTTTGTATTAGATGAAATAGAAAAATCTTATAAAATTGTTGAAAACATAGAATCACAGAGAAAGGCTAATATTGCTGCATCATCTAAACTTCATTCGTATATTGGAAATTATTACAACAGCCACGAGTGGAAAGATCTTAACAGTGCACATTATGCCATTGATAAAGTAAAGCAATATGTATTAAATCATCAGGCTGCTGAACAACACTGGAAGGCATTTGAAGTTTATGTTCGCAAAAGTGACAAAATTTGGAAACAAGATTTTAATAATTATATAAGCACTTTTAAATTTGTGAATAACAAGGTATTAAAGAATGTATAAAGATAATAACCAATTATATGAAAAATTAAACGATGATATATTATTTACAAAAGTTAGTCATCTTTTGATACCCTTTGACAAAAATTGGCAGCGTATTGGTGTAAATCTCAGCGGCGGCGCAGATAGCGCATTATTGACTTTTCTTTTATGTAAAATTATAAACGAAAACTCTTTAAAGACTAAAATTGATGTTATCACTTATCAGCGTTGTTGGACTACTCGTCCTTGGCAAGGTTATATTAGTATACAAGTTTATAATTTCCTTAAAAATATGTATCCAAATATTATCGAAAATAGACATACTACTTATATTCCTCCTGAAATCGAACATGGTGTTGCCGGACCAATTTTAAATGGTCGTAGCGGCGACCAGATCATAGTTGGAAGTTTTAATAAATTTGCAGCATGGAATTACAATTTTGATGCAGTATTCAATGCTACTAGTAAAAATCCAGACGATAGCAGAGATGATCGCATGAAAAACAGAGATGGCGATGCAAAAGATGGAAATATTTCAGATTTATGGTTTTATAATCGAAATACTGAAACAGTTTTTGCTCATCCATTTAGATTTGTTAAAAAAGATTGGATAGTAGCTCAATATCATCTGCATAATATATTAGATTTATATCATTTAACACGCAGTTGCGAAGGTGATATAAATCATCATGATGTGATAAAACAAGCATGTTCTGATTTTACAGATTATAAAGAAGGAATGCATATTCCTGAATGTAAACAGTGTTGGTGGTGTAACGAAAGAGAATGGGCAGATTCTCGTGTCACTGAAATAATTACGGAGATAAAAAATGGCTGATACTTTTTGTCCTATTCCTTGGATATTTCAAGCCGCAAGATCCAACGGAGACCTGCGAGTATGCTGTCAGGCCAATGTTACACAAAACAAAGGTGTTATACGAAAACATGACGGAACTGCTTATAATGCAGGTAAAGATAATTTACAAGAAGCTCGCAACAGCGAATTAATGAAAAATATTCGCAAAAATATGTTAAACGGTATATGGAACGAAGAATGTGGGCGCTGCAAGCGAGAAGAAGAAACAGGACTTAACAGCAGGCGCAGCTACGAACAAGCACAATGGAAATTCAATATACAAGATGCACTGCAACAAACAGATCAAGACGGTAGAATAGATACTGAAAAAACTCCAGTTGTATACTATGACTTACGATTTGGTAACTTTTGCAATCTAAAATGTCGTATGTGCGGACCGTCAGACAGTGATAGTTGGTACGAAGATTGGATTAAATTAACTGGTTCGAATGTTTTTAACGACACCAGTGGTGATGTAACTATAGAAGAAGTTAATGGTAAATTGTGTGCTAGTGATTTTGATTGGCCAAATAACGAACAGTTTTGGCATCAATTAGAAAAAAATGTACACAATATTGCACATGTTTATTTTGCTGGCGGCGAACCTCTGTTAATTGAACGTCATTATGATTTTTTACAACGCTGTATAGACAATGATGTTGCAAAAAATATCACAATCGAATACAACACCAACATGAGTACTTTGCCACCTCGTGTGATATCATTGTGGACAGAATTTAAATCTGTACGAGTAGGTGCAAGCGTAGATGGCATGGAAAAGGTTTTGGAATATCAACGTCATCCTGCAAAGTGGAATAAAATATACAAAAATTTAAAAACTCTTGATACCTTACCAAAAAATGTTCAAAGTTGGTTAGCTCTAACAGTTACAGTTTACAACATATTTCACATTCCTGATTTTATGCAGTGGAAATTGGAAAGCAGCAATTTCCAAAATATAAATAGAACTCACAGAAGACCAATTATTACCCATCACGTAGCGCACAAACCAGAACATTTAAACATCAGAGTATTGCCCAAAGAATTAAAACAAATTGCAACACAAAGATTTGACAATTTTATAAAATGGGTAGAAAATAAAAAATACCCTGATCATATAGTTACTAGTGCAAAAACAATCAGTGAAGGTATATGCAACTACATGAACAGCGAAACTTATTATGATCAGTGGTGGAATGAATTTATTGAATACACTAAAAAGCTTGATGAAATAAGAAGCGAATCCATATCTGATGTAGAACCAATATTTAAGGATTATTTTAAATGAGTTTTGACACTATAGACCTTTTAACTGGAGGAGTATTTCAAGTAACATGGGATACAGGAAGAAGATGCAATTATGATTGCAGTTATTGTCCTGCACACAGACATGACAACTTTAGTAGACATGCAACTTTAGAAGAATTAAAAGCTAATACTGACTTTCTCTATGAATATATTGATCTTTATATGCAATATAGAACTAGTAAAATGGCAAATATAGGATTCACAGGCGGCGAACCCACTGTGAATCCAAACTTTATACCATTTGCAAAGTATTTAAAAGAAAAATATCATAAAGAGTATGCACATCGTTGGGAATGTGGATTTGCGCTTACTACCAATGGTGCCATGAGCGAAAAAATGGGCCAAGCAGTAATGGAAAATTTTGGTCATGCCACAGTAAGTTATCACAGTGAAAGCAGTAAAAAACTCAAAGAACAGGTGCGTAACCGGATAATGCAGTTTCATGAACAAGGCGCAGAATATGATTTTAGTGTAAGTGTTAATGTTATGTTCCACGCGGCTTATTTTGACGAATGTAAAGAACTTTGTGATTTCCTACATGAAAATGGTGTAAAATATGTTCCAAGGGTAATCGGTGAAGAACCTGATAGCAAAAGTGATTTTGCTCATAGATACACAGATGAGCAAATTGATTACATGAAAAATTATTGGAAGTACAAAAACGCCGAATTAAATAATGAAAAAGAAGTTACAAAAACTCTCAGTGCAGCAGGAGAAAAAACAACAGAGGATAAAAAGCTGGGTATGACCATAGGCAGACCTTGCTGCGGTAGTCGAGAAATGTGTTTAAGCAGTGGAGACAAAAGTCGCAAAAGCACGTTTGTAGACATGAGAGAATTTAAAGGGTGGCATTGCAGTGTAAATTGGTTTTTCCTACATTTAGAGCAACAAACAGATAGAGTATTTCATCATCAAACTTGTCAAGCATTGTTTGGCGAAAAAAGAGGACCAATTGGAAAAATCAGCGAAGGTAAAAAAATAATTGAAGATTTACGACAAAAACTTGAATCTAATACTATGCCTACTATTATATGCCCTAAACGTACTTGTGGTTGTGGATTGTGTGCACCAAAAAGCAAATTCAAAGACAAATACATGGACACAATAAAAGGACACATTGATACAGGAGTTTTAGATGATAATAACAGGTAATGCAAAAAAAGACTTAGCTGGTGCATTATACAATTTGTATCCAGATGCAGAATTTTGTTCACGTGAAACAGGCTATGATTTTGGAAAAAAAGCTGACCAAGAGCGGTTAGCTGAACGTGTTTGCGAACATGATGTTTTTATAAATTGTGCAGCTTTGTATAAATTTAATCAAACAACACTGTTAAATATTGTATATCAAAAATGCATAGAAAAAACACACAACTGTCATATTATCAACATAGGCAGCACAACTGATCGTGTAAAAAAAGGTAGTAGTTGGATATACAATGCTGAAAAAAAGGCACTAAAAGATTATAGTAACAGTCTAGGACTGGTTGGTGTATGGAGTAACGGACCCAAAATCAGTTATATAAGTTTTGGTACACTTGACAACAATGCAAAAAAACATCCAAATAGAAAAACAATGGAAATTGAAACAGCAGCAAATTATATTAATTGGATTGTTAATCAGCCCAAAGGATTAAACATAAATGAATTAAGTATTGATCCTATGCAGCCGGAGTTTTGGCATGTGGAAACATAGATGTACACTTCCTTTCCATCATATGGCAGTACGTCCTGATGGCAAAATAAACCCATGTTGTTATTTTAGGCAAGAACATGTTCCTGAAAGTTTAAACATATCATATTCTGATCCTTTTCATCATCCTTTTTTAGAGGATTTAAGGCGTCGTATGATCAATGACGAATATATCGAAGGATGCAGCAAGTGCTACGCCGACGAAGCTGCCAGCGGCACTAGTATGCGCACGGACATGAATAATCCTTTTACAGAGTTTGGATTGCCTGCGAAAAATCGAGGAGAATATACAAAATTAACCAACTTGGATTTTGCTTTTAGTAATGTTTGCAATAACAAATGTAGAATATGCGGGCCGGAATTAAGCACACAATGGTACAGTGATGCTAAAAAAATGAATTATGGGTTTGAACATCGAGGAATAATTTCAACTAATACTGTAATTGATGATTGTGATTTAAAAGATCTAAAATTTATTAAAATGTTAGGCGGCGAGCCCCTAATGGAGCAAGAAAAATTTATCAAATTGCTTAAAAAATGCAATTTGTCAGAACTGGAGATACTTTTAGTAACCAATACTACAAAAAGACCAAATCAGGAATTAACCGATCTTCTTAAAAAATGCAAAAACATAAATCTTACTTTCAGCATCGACGGATACGGCAAAATGAACAATTTTCTGCGCAAGGGCAGCGATTGGCAACAAGTGGAAAACAATGTAAAATGGTTTAAAGAAACGTTTCAAGATTGTTCTATGAGTTTTAATGTTCACAGTGTCATAAGTTTGTACAATATAAATCAAGTTGACCGTCTTGTAAAATGGTGTCAAAAAAATGAACTCAATCACAATAACGTTGTTGTTGACGGTCCGAATTGGATTATGCCACGCAACTTGCCTGATTCAGTTAAAAAAGAACTAATTGAAATTTTAATAAAACAAAAAAAATCTCATCAATCTAAAAAGATTTTTAATTTGTTAATCGATGAATTGAAACAAGATGGAGATTTTGGCATGTTTATTCGCAATGATATTAACCTTAACAAAATACGCAATGAACATTGGAAAGATCTAAATCCTTGGTTATGGGATCGTATAGAAAAATATATAACTGATGATATTTTATAAAAAGACTTTACAAACAAGGATTGATTATGTATTTTTCTTTTGAAGATCAAAATATCAATTTTGATATTCCAGATCGATACAAAAAAATAGCTATTAATCTCAGCGGCGGCGCTGACAGTGCAATATTGATGTATCTTGTTGTAAAATATTTAATAAAAAAAGAAAGATCAAACACAGAAGTAAATGCACTAACCTGTGCAAATGATTTAAAACATAGGTGGAACGCAAGAAAATCAGCTGATGTTATAAACTATATACTAGACAAAACACAGTTTGATCAGTTCAATATGCATTACACATATTATCGTAAAGAACAAAATCAGACACATGTATTAGGAATACCACAGCAGCTTTTTGAAGATAAAAAAATAGATTTAGTGGTCACTGGATTAACCAGTAACCCAAAAAACTTGGCATTAGTTGAAGATATAAATGGCAAAATTGTAAATTTAAATGAAACTGGGTTATCTGAACGCATCGCACTATCAAAATTAAAACCCTGTTTTTGGACTGTAAACAATACCACTTACTATACTCCTTTTGTTAATGTTGATAAAAGATTTATCAGTTTTTTATATAAAGAATTTGAAGCTGATGAATTATTACAGCTCACTAGAAGTTGCGAAGATATACCTGATACAGCATATTATAATAGAGATTTTGAAAACAATCCATGTGGCAAATGTTGGTGGTGTTTGGAAAGAAAATGGGCGTTTGGCGAATTTTAAATATAAACTCATTTGACAATGTATTGATTTTATTGTATAATTACAAATATGAATGAAGATTTAAAATGGAGCAATTACGATTTTACAAAAATACCGTTCGACGATATTGTGCAAGTCGGACAACGTACTCTTCTTTATCGAGATATTTTTACTGTTAGTTGGCTTCTTGGCAGGTTTTGCAATTATCGTTGCAGCTATTGTTGGCCCTATGCTCGTTCAGACAGAAAAGACCACCGTCCAACAGAACTTTGCTTACGAACAATTGATGAAATAAAAAGGCAGGCCCGTGACAACGGGTTTAATAGCTTTCATTTTTCTCTTAGTGGTGGTGAGCCTACCTTTCATCCTGGATACTTGGATATACTGGGCTACCTTGCTGACGATGTTGATAATACTAATTATACAAGTATTCATATGACTTCAAATTGTTCTAGAAATATGCGCTGGTTTGAAGATTATGTAGAGAAAGCAAAACCGTTTCATCGTGCTAGTATCACAGCAAGTTTGCACACCGAACATGTTAACACACCTGAAAAAATGCAGGATTTTGCAGATAAGTTGATTTTTTGCCAAGAACATGACATACAAGTTACTATTAACATGGTTATGGTACCGGACTGGTTTGAAAAAGATTGGGAAAATGCACTTTTCTTTCATGAGCAAGGTATCAATGTTACACTAAAGCCTCAGAGTGATCCTACAGCGAGTCGTGTTGTTGATGGTTATACTGACGACATGCTAGAAAAATTACACAATGGAATGCCACAACGAGCATATACAGAAAGTAAACGCAAATGGGCTGATCGTCCAAAACCATCATTTGATATACCCGATCATACCATAGGCAAACCTGACGCCACTGTTCCGTGGCATATGCAAGTAGAATTTACAGATAAATATAATAAAAAGTGGTACATGGATCAAGCAGAAAGATTTAATGCATTTAATTTTAATCGATTTAAAGGCTGGAGTTGCAATGCAGGATACCAAGGAATAATTATTAGAGAACCTGACGGTAGCGTTAAACGCAGTTATAGTTGTCACGATGTTCCATTAGGAAATATAGAAACAGGATTTCAATTGTTTGATAAACCGATGCCTTGTATTACTGATTCATGTGTAAGCAGTGCAGACAGCAAAATACCCAAGAGAAAATTTTGAGATACTAAATAATTTAGTATAGTTAGGATAAAAATGAAATATTTTAATCAGTTAACAGATTTGCCTACTTTAAATCTTTATCATGAATTAGAAACATTATTAAACAACAAAACAATAAGTTGGTATAACAATGGTTTACCGGAACAAATATGTATTAATACTGTAAAAAACGATCCATCAAATATATATCTTGGTCGCGGAAGCTTAATCTGGGACTGGGACAACTCCTACACTGATAAAAATGGCGAATTTCATCTTAAAAAACGTGAAACAATTTTTGACGAAAAAGATTTTGATACCTTATGTACACAGTTTATAGGAACAGGGTTTGAACAAGCATATTGTGCACTAGAAAAAAAATTTATTCTTGGTAGAGTGAGAATTATGAATTTGGCACCTAAAACCTGCTTAACCTGGCACAATGATTCTTCTACTCGCGTTCATTATCCAATGAAAACACAGGAAGGATGCTATATGGTAATCCAAGACGAAATAAAACATTTGCCTCAAAATACCTGGTGGCATACTGATACTCTGGTAAATCACACCGTATTCAATGGTAGCAAAGAAAATAGATTTCATCTAGTTGCAGCAATTCTAGGAGAAAAATAATGCCTGTTTTAACTAATCCAGAGAAAGCAAAACCATTTATATATGAGCTTAATTGGACTCCTACTTTGAAGTTTATACATCAGCAAGTACAAGAAATATTTGCACATTTACCTTACATTTACACTCAAAAGCCAGAAACTGATTATTTTATAAAATATTATAAAGATCATTATAATCTTTATGATCCTGACAAACCTGTTATGCAAGTTGTAAATACTAGTGATTTAAAAAAACACAAAAAATTATCATTAACTTTAAAAAAGTTTGGATTTACACAAAGTTTAAAATTTTTCCAGTCGGATCCTACACAAAAATCATTTAAAGATGTAGAACATTTATTTTTTGGTCATAGACATCATACTAGAACTAGTGTTGCTAGTTTAATATTTCCAATATCCGGCTGTGACGAAAATACTCTTACTAGTTGGCCTGAATATGAAGATGTTGACGGGTATGTGCCTAATGATCCTAACGTAGGTGTTTATTGGAGTGAATATTATTGGAAAACCTATAACAAAGGTAACGATAAATATTTGTTTTCAGACAACGAAGCAGTGTGCAGGTATGCATTAACTGATAAACCTGTGTTGTGGAATGTTAAACAATGGCACGAAGCAATAAATAAGGGAAAAAAGCATCGAACAATTTGTAATATTAATTTTATAAGCCATACACAAACCTGGGAAGAAAGCATTGATATAGTAAGGAACATTTAATGGATTGGATATATGTGATAATCATAGGATATCTTTGGGGAACTTTAATATCTCATTGGGGAGCAAGCATTCTGTTGCACAGGTATTATTGTCATAAACAATTTATTCCTCCAGTATGGTTTGAAGTTGTAGGACTTGCTATGTTAATGATTGCTGTTATTCGATCACCGATTGGATGGATAGCTAGCCATAGAATGCATCATGCACACAGTGATACTGATAAAGATCCCCATAGTTGGAAACATGTAGGGTGGTGGAAAGTTTTGACTACTACTTGGGATGTTCCACGTATTCCTATAAAGTATGCAAAAGATTTATATAAAAATCCTAGGTTAGTTTTTTGCCATAATCACTGGTTTAAAATTATAGTTGTAATATGGATAGTAAGTTTACTAATTAGCCCAAAGTTTTTTGTAGCTTTTGCTCTTATGCCATTTATACATGCTAAAATTGGATTTGGTTTATTAAACACAATTGGCCATAAAGAAGACGGTGGAACAAATGTCTGGTGGTTAAACTTTTTAATAGCCGGCGAAGGTTATCATAAAGAACATCATAAAAATTTTAGAAAAATACGTTTACACAAATATGATACCGGCGGCTGGATAACTGAAAAATTAATTAAATTAGGTGTATTTAAAACAATATGAACATTATAATTTTTTCTGATTCTAACGGAGCTCTGGGTTTTGGTAGATATGCCGGACCCTATAGAGTAGCAACTGAATTGCGCAAAGCAGGGTTCACTGTGCAGGTTGTTGATTTTTTTGCAGAATTATATCAAAGCCAGTTAATTAAAATTATTGACAAATTTGTAAACAAAGATACACTTTGGGTAGGGTTTAGTACAACACTGTTTGCTCCTGGCGTAACTAGTGAAATAATTAAAGAAAAAATTTTAAATGGCGAATATAATAACAGTTTTATGATTGAAAATTGGAGAACTGGTACCTGGCCTCGTACAAAAAAACATATTCGAGAAATGTACGATTTAATTAAACAAAAAAATCCTAATACAAAAATTGTTTTAGGTGGAACTAAAAGTGTGCGCACAACAAGTTTTATTCCTATTGATTATTATGTCTGGGGCGAAGCCGATGTTAGTGCAGTTGAATTATCAAAACATTTAGCATATCAACATGATATTAAAACTGACAATTTTAGTAATGGATTGCGTATTTTAGGTGATGATTATCCTGTTGGACCGATGCACACAAAAACAATAGAATGGCATGAAAACGATAAAATTTTTAATAAAGAAGTTTTACCCATTGAACTTAGTAGAGGGTGTATATTTAAATGTAGTTATTGCAGTTTTAAAAATCTTGGACGCAAAGGCGATGACACGTACTTAAAAAATATTGATATTTTTAAACAAGAAGTTCGGCGTAACTATGATTTGTTTGGAACTCAAAGTTATATGTTTAGTGATGATACTTTTAACGATAGCCCTCACAAAGTACAAATGTATGCTGATTGCATTCAAGAATTGCCTTTTAAACTTAGCTGGGCTGGGTATTGTAGGATAGATACACTTGCAGTGTCTGACAAAATGATATCTAACCTTAAATTAACTAATCCTGATTTTATTAATTTTGGTATAGAAACATTTTGCCATAAAGCAGGTAAACACGTTGGCAAAGGAATGGATCCTAGTCGTGTGAAGGATACCTTATATAAAGTAAAAGAAATACTAGGTGATAACACTACACTTAGTTGTAATTTTATTGCAGGGTTACGACATGAAACTGAAGAAGAAATATGGAATACAGTAGAATGGTTAACATCACCTGATTGTCCTGTAGATGCTTTTAATTTTACACCGTTGTATGTTTTACACTATAAAAGAGATGTTGAAGATAAAACAAGTGATTTTAGCAACGAAATAGGTAACGATCCATATAAGTTTGGATATGACTATAATCCAGAAACAGGGTACTGGAAGCACGAAACTATGGATCAAACACGAGCACACGAAATTGTGAATGAAATATATAAATTACAAGAATCTCAAACAAAGACACTTGCTAATAGGATCGGTTTTTTTGGTAGATTACAAAACTTAGGTTTAGAATTAAAAGATTTACGCAGTGTTACTGCATCAAATGAACAACCAGTTTTAAATTTGGTAAACAAAAAAATAGATTTAAAAAACACTTATGTACATAGAGTATTAAATGAATAAAGTTCAAAAATTAATCAAACAGAGTTTAGCAATAAGAAGCTTTCCAATTAAAGAAGTTCAAAATGTTGTTGATAATTTTAAATTAGATAATCACGAAGAAGTAAAAGTATTTTCTAGTAATATTACAGAATATTTAAAGCCTTACTGTGATTTAAGCAATTTTGAATATTTATATCCACTTAACGGTATTACAGAAGGTTTAAATTATTGGATGTGGGGAGAGAAACGTACTATACAAATACGCGAAGGTGATTATGTATGGGTTTCTGGTAAAACAATTGGTGATGTACATTATTGGACTAGTCCTGCAAGTTTTGATGGAAACTATTGTGATATTCCAACTGATAAACCTGTTGTGTTAGATTTAGCCTATTTGTTAAGTACTGATGTAAGGCATTTTGAAATACCTGACAATGTAGAAAAAGTATTTTTTAGTTTTAGTAAATGTTTTGGATTACGTAATTATCGTATTGGTTATTATTGGAGTAAAACTCCTGATAGATGGTTAGAACCTTTAAATGTAAATGCAAAGTATTACAACTATCACAGTATGGGGTTAGGCGAAGAACTTATTAAAAATATACCAATTGATTTAGTTTACAATACTTTAAGGCCAATTCAGTTAGACATTTGCAATGAATTAAATCTTACACCTAGTGATGTAGTTTGGCTTGCAACTTCGGACGATCCATGTTATAATAAATTTAAGCGTAACTATACAAACAGGTTGTGTGTTGCAGATTTAATTAAGGAACGCTATTATGAATCCTAACAGACATTTAGACGATATTAAAAAATGCAGTATTGCTAATCTAGCATATGAAATACAAAATGTAGGCTGTACAGTATTTCATGAACAGAGTTTAACAGAGAAACAGTACATTGATATAATGAAAAAATTTGGCGAGTGTGAGACACCTGATCTTTTTATGAATCCAAAAGATTATCCTGAAATTTTTTTAGTAACTGGTAAACGTGATGACAATGGTAAAAAAATTGGAATGTTCGGTGATACTGAATTAGGCTGGCACAGTAACGGAAACAGTAGGCATTTAATTGATAAAATTGTTATTGCCCTTTACTGTATAGAAGAAGACATTAATACTACATTAAGTGTTTGTAATACAAGCGATCCATTTTATGAATTATCCAAGGATGAACAGGAATACTGGAAAAGTATTAAAATACGAATTAAATTCCAAAATAATACAATGTATCACTTGGAAGACGACGACCCTGAACTGGAATTTATGAGTAAAAATAAAGGAAGTATTAGATCTATAGTAGGAGAGCATCCCTACACTGGTAAAAGTTATTTTTATTTTCCTTACCATTTTATTGTTGGCGCCTGGGAAGGTAAAAAGAAAATCGATCACGAACAAATGATTGAAAGATTAAAGCCTATTATTTTCAAAAGCAAACATCAATATCATCATATATTTAAACGTGGAGATTTGTTGTTAATGGATCAATTTGTTACTTTACACCGACGTACTCCTGTTTTAGATAAAAATAGATTACTTTGGAGAATAGCTTGTGATTATAAACACGTCGAAGTTACGGAAGAGCTACACTATTAATGATATGAGCTATTTAGATAGTTACGAAGCTAGTGTTTTATATAAAACACAAGCCGAAATTGTAAAAAAACATAGTTGCAAACATATTGTTGATGTTGGGTGCAGAACCGGAGAAATTAATAAATATTTATACCACTATAAATACAATTATTACGGGTTTGATACTAGCTATGAACCCATAGAATTTGCTAAAAAACAATATCCTGACCATTTATTTGAACTTAGAAATTGGAACGATTTAAAATTTGTTATTTGTGATATTATTATTTTCGGAAGTGTTTTGATATATGACAAAAATCCTATTGATATGTTTGAACGTATTTGTAATTTTTATAAACCTAAACGTGCTATAGTGCATGAAGTAAATAGAAATAATAAAGAAGAATTACCGTATATAGATATTAATTATTTTAATCAATATAAAAATGTTAAATATGAATTTAATTTAAATATACCAGTAGGGCATAGGACAATAATTGATGTTGAATTATAGAATAAAAAAATACGATTTAGAATACGACGAAAACGGAATACCGATCAGACAATACTTAAATAACGACCCGGGAAATCCAGGACCTGATAGACCTGGCTGGAACGATTTGAGTTTGCATGATGAATATAACGGTTATAGAGATATGGTATGGACTCCTTTAGATTTACCATATCTAGATGTAGATTTAGATCATATTGATGCTATAAGACAAGATCAAAATAAACAAAATAATTTTTATGAAACTGAAAATGTAGGTACATTATTATTCTTAAAGTCTAATGAATGTGGACAGCCAGGAAAGGATCCGAAATGGTTTGACTGGGCCGAGCAAGAATTTCCACACATAAAAGAATATGTAAATCACTTACCATTTAAAAGTATACATCAAATATTTTTTGTACAAACTCCTAAGCCGATTCCTCCTCATTATGATGAAGAGAAATCGATGGAAAAACTTTTAAGAAAACAAGCACCGAGTCATTTACATTTTAGATGGAGTAAAGTTACTGATTGGCGCAATGAACATTTTTATATGAGTAAAGACAGTGGAGCAACAAGAGTATATCCTATGCTACCACCCGAAACCAATTCTTTTGCATATGACGGAGCAACCTTTGAACATGGTGTAGATAAAGGATTTGAATTTAAAGAACGTTGTCAACTTGTAATACACGGTGTTTATGATCTAACAAAATGGCACAACATATTAGAACGTAGTTATCAGAAGTATAAAGATTATGTCATCACCTCTAAACATTTTAATTAAACAATACAGCGAAGATCCTGATTATTATAGAGATTTAATATATCCTTTTATACGTCAGTCGCGTTTAGAAGGTAATGATAGTACAACAACTAGTAATTACAATCCTGATGATCAAAATAATGAAACATGGATGTGTTTTTTAGATAACAAATTAATAAGTATAAGTGTTGTTGAACTTAGCCATTATACTAATGATCCTGATATTGCTGCTAGAGTATGTAGATATCATATTTTAAAAGATTATAGATTTACACATTGTGGGTTAAGAATGGCAGATCTACAAATTAACTGGGCAAGAAAAAAAGGATTGGAAATATTATATATTACACACGACATTAGAAATCGGTCGATAAATGCTTTATATCAACGAAAAAAAAGAATGACTGTTAAATCCTTTAAAGAATTTACAAAAACTGAATGGTATCAAAATTTACAATTAGAAAAAGATTTTTTATTTAAAACTGGCAATATCTTGCAATATGTTTACAGTATAAGATTAAACGATGCAGATTATTATTGGCAGCCCCGGAGCAAATATATTATTAGAGACTTTGATGAAAATATTATTAAGTGCACCTAGGGCAGGATCGTCCTACGTTTATGAAAAAATACATGAATATAATATTGTATTACCCAATGTAAAATATATCGGAGTTGAAGAATATTTTGATCCTAACCAATTAAAACATCTTACGTTGGAAGAAAAAATACAATTTTTAATTGATGAAAAGCATAAAAACGTAAATTATACCTTTAAACATCATATTAATTATCTTGGTGATTACTACGAATCTTGGTTTAAAGACTTTTATAAAAATGATAAAATAATTATCTTAAAAAGAAGAGATAAATGGAAATGGTTTAAAAGTTTTTTGTTTCAAGATTTTAATAATTGGTCAACTGCTGCTGTTAAATTAAATGATAATTCCTACAAAGAAAATATAGAAAAAAACTGGACAGATTACGATTTTAACAAAAGTCTAGAACAATTCTTTAGTATTATTGAAAAACTAAATAATTGCGAAGGAAAAATAATCTATTACGAAGATATACATTATAAAAGTAAAAAATACAAAAAACTTTCATCTTTAATCGATTATGAATCGTACTTTCCAAATATAGACAATATTAAAAAGACATTTAATGAATATACTAATGACAAGGTTAAAACATGAAAAAACAAGATCTTCCTACTATTGCAAATTTAAATTTAAATATTAATTTAAGTAAACTTCGTTCAGAGGCAGATAAATTAGCACAAAAATTTGTAGATGTTCAAACAGCTAATCCAATGTTATGCGATAATCATATGGATTTAGTAAAAGATGTTTATGATAATTTTGAACAAATTAACTTAACAGAACCAAGTAAAATACTTCCGTATACAACTAGTATTAAAGAAAGATTGAAACGTAGAGAAGAGCATTTATATAATATTCCTACAGAAGATTATAAAAATAGTTATATACAAAGTATCGTTGAACAATGTAAATCGCCAGCCAGTAGAATAAGAATAACTAAGCTTGCACCTGGAAAAATGATCCCTTTCCATGTAGATTATGATGTTAGCTATGCAGTGAGATGTGTTTGTCCTATCTATGGAGGTAACAATGTTGTAAATTTATTTAAACGAAACAACAAGTTAGAAGCTTATAATTTAGATGACGGTAATGCTTATTTTTTGAATATTGGCTATCCTCATGCAGTAGTAAACATGAGCGATCAACCTAGAATTGCGTTAATGTTTAGTTTAGACGGTCAAAAGGATATTGAAGGCTTATGATAGAAATAGATATACCAATGACAACAATTAAAAATTTATATAACCACGTGTTAAAAAATTTAGGTAATAGAAAATTAGGAAATTTTCCGTTTTATACCAAAGTTACTAACGAACTTTTAGAAAATTCTTTTAAAAGTTTTTTAGATATAGATAAAGTTAGCACTGCGTATATTTACGCACACGATGAAACTATACCATTACATGTTGATAGATATAAATCAGATGCAGTTTATAATTTAAACGTGCCAGTTTGGACCGAAGATAAAACACAAAAATTTATAGTTTTTGATCAAACATTTGACAAATGCGGCTGTGAATGGCAATTTAAGAATGTTAAACAAAAAAGACATCAACCTTTAACAGATAATGATTTAGTGAAAAGCAATAATGATAACGATCATATTGAAAGTATTTGTTACGAAGGTAAAAGGCCATATGATACCAAAGGAGTTAAAGGTTTAACTAATTTCCCAGTTAATAGTAATATTGAAGAGGATTTACCATTTGAAAAAGAATTCTATTTTGGTCTAAGTGGAAGAACTTGGACACAACTTCCAGGAAAGGGCCTTATTTTTAAAAGTAGTCAATTACACGGTACTGCAAAACAAACAAAATTTAAGATAGGATGCGTTTTGATGTTAACGTCTCAAGATTGTTTGTTGAATTCTTAAACTGAACAGTGCATCCTATTTTGCTAGATTTCATTTTTCCGGTTGCATGGATTTGATTAGCAGGAAAAAGTAGTGCTTTTCCAGGGGTATAGTCCCAAACAAATCCAGATAGTCCATAATATAAATCTCGAGAAAACGGAAGATATTGATATAATTGGTTACTTATTGGCAACTGAGTGCATCCCTTAACACATTCTGTATCACAAGGTCTAGTTTTTAAGGCCGATTCGTAATACATTTCTTTTAATTCTTCATCAGTTTTGTCATCGAAGATATCATAAATCCACGACACTTCTGTATCTGATTTGACAATTTGATCAAACACAATAAATTTTTGATCTATGCTAGCATCTATAGGAATTAAAAGTATCGATTTCTTTTTATTACTTATATCACTGTGAATTGTAAATGGAGTTCGATGATTGAATAAATTTGCATAATGAAAACTACTAATGTCAATAAAATCATTTAAAATAGTTTTTATTTTTTCTTGTTCTTCAATGATCGAAAGATCTTTTAAAAATGTTTTTTGACCGTTAGACGAAAGATCTCTTAATTTATTTAATACAGTAAAAGGAATATCGAGTTCGTATATTGTACTATAAAATTGATCAGTCATTTTTAAAATTTAAACTACCCTCTGTCAAACTTATTTTTATAATTAATTTTTAGATTATTTAAATTTAGACCATTACCTATATTAGCTTTACGTATAGGAAAAGTAGATTGAGAGATTTTGGTTAAATCTTGATAACCTACTTTTGCTTCCCCGCCTTCTAAACTGTTATAATCTAACCAATTACTATCATTTGCACTAGCACTTTCAGTTCCATAATAGAATTCATTAGATTCTTGTATATCCAAACTCTGAATGTAATCACGAACTTCTTTATAAGTCCAGTTTCTATTTAAACCTATTAAACAAGCAATAAATCCTGCTGCTACCGGGCAAGCTGCGCTGGTGCCTCCAAAAGCACAGTCCTCAGGAACACCTGCTCCACTTCCGCTATCTGCTGTGAAACCTGGGTATGTATCTGGATAAGGTCCTTCACTGGTGTATCCTCTATTGGCTGCCAAAGTGCCGTCTGCAGGCATATAAAAATCAATATCATTTCCGCGATCACTGTAGTTTACTTTTCTTTCTAGGCCACCGGCGGCCAAATCATCGTCTAACGCCCCAATGTTGATTGCCTTGTGCTCTATTTCGCCAGTTCCTGAATTTAAGACAACCTTACCGCCCATTTGAGGAAAACCTCTTCTATTTGTAGTTCCGTATACAGGAATGCCTATGTCAAAATAAGTGGTATCTTCTAATGCCTGATCACTGGTAGCACTGATGTAATTGTTGTAATCAGGATGATTCCATTTTACTTGTTTTTGATTACTGTTGCCAGCTGCTACAACAAATATTACTCCTGCGTCACAAAGTTCGTCTAGTGCTGTTACTAGAGAGTTAGGTTTAAATTCACTTTTCCAACGACCGAGATCACCTGTTGCTCCCATGTGACTAATAAATGCAGGTTCCGCAGTAGTACCACCGTATTGTACAGGAGCATCTTCTCGAAAGTGATAGAAACCGTTTGTTGTGCCTTTGCTGGATCTATATCCCCAACTGTTGCTGCTAACTGTAGGATCTTTTGATCCATACTTTGGATTTACAGGTTTCGTATTATGAAATATTTTTTGTAAGTCGAATCCAGGTTCGACATCACTGCCATTTGTACCATATAGGTTTAAAACCCACTTGTTAGAATTGTAGGCCCAACCTTGTGTTCTACCATATGTAAGCGCCATACAGGGCGTACAGTGCGTGCCTACGCTGCTTTGTGCAGTGTTGCTTCCATTACAAAATGCTCTAGTGTATAAGTTTGTTATAGTTACAGTGCCAACATTTGCGTGAGCAACATTAAAGGTATTACTACGATTAGTTGTACTAGCCCACCAATTTCTTGCTTCAGTTTCATCAGGTACAATAGTACCGTCCCACCGAGTAATTAATCGATTTTCAGGATCAGCATCAAAGTACTCAGGATCTAAATAGTAAGGTGCATCAAGAACTAAATCTAATACGTCACAAGTACCATTGCCAGGCAAGACATTTCCGCCAACATAATCTTTTGGTTTAGACCCTGTTGTATTGTTCTGGAATTCAGGATGACCAATCCAGCCTCCGCCATCGTCGGCAACAATAACGTCAACATCTCTAGCATCTCCGAATTGTTGTATATTACTGTCGATTACAAAATTGGCTGCTTGACTATTGTTTACCCATGGATCTAACTTTTGCATAGGTCGAAGCAATTGGTATCCTGTTCGATTTTCGTCTGTATTATCTGGAGTTATCGGTAATGTATTGCTAGTTTCAAATTCTCTATAAACTTTAACATTTCCTTGCCATCTAGTTAGTAATTCAGCACTACTAGCTTGAAGATCTTCTGGATCTGGTTTGTAAGTTTCTGGATAACTGGTATAATCAATGTTTATCCAAGAAATTCTTGGATCGGTTTTTAATGCTGCTACTTCTTCGTCAGTGAGTAAAAATATACCTCTTGTGGAACTATGCGGCTTGTCGTCGACACAATTTACACATCTATCAGGTATTGCACCAGCACCTTCATCTGCTATTAGTTCGCGGTGTATTTGACACCATTGCTCAGCAGTATATGTTCCTAATTGGTAATACTTTTCACTCATTGATTGTCCTTAGTGTAAATTAACCCAAATGCCGCCGGCATAACCTTGGAATTTGCTATCTGTAGTATTGTAAATTACATCGCCGTTTTGAGGTGTTAGTGCATTTCTTTCTGTAGTTGTAAAACTGGCCATTGCTAAAGGACTTTGAGTGACTTCTACTCTTGTTCCTGCTGTTAATAAAATATCAGTATCTGATTCTAATTCCGGAGTTCCGTTGCCGGCTGTTTGGAAATTGGTAACTGCTAATGTGTCTACAGTGAGAGTATTGTTTACAGTTAAATTATTTTCCACTGTAACGTCACTGTTAAAGGTTGTAGCAGGAACAACATTTATTGCACTGCTATCGCTGGTATCAATGGTACTACCGCTTAGTAGAATTGCATCTGCTTCTAAGCTACCTGAAATGGCAGCATTTCCGTCTATATCTAGTTTAGTTGTAGGAGTTTTTCCTACACCTAAATTTCCGTTCATATCTAAATGTATTGAATTAAGCAAATTAAATGACGAACCATCAGGAAGAGTGAATACTTTAAACCCGTCACTTCCGCCTTGTATATACACACCTGTGCCTAATCCATTAATATCATCCCTTTCAAAACGTAATGTACCGTATGCAACTATAGTGCCTGGGTCACTTATATCAATGTTATCCTCACGACGAACAGCAAGTGTTGCAAAATCGTTAACGTCGTTTATTAATATTCCACTTCCGTTATCAACTCTAAGCAATCCTGTACCTAATATTTGATTTGTATTAATCGAATTATTGATCCCGTCAATGATTGTAGTGCTATCGTCACCAAATACAGATCCAGTTAAATCACCACTAAAATTTCCAGATACTGTAGTAGCCGAAACAGTGTTTGCAAGAAGATTGCCAGTGATATCTATATTACCGCTTATATCAATATCACCAATACCTACAATATCAAAACTGTTAAGATTTAGATTACCTCCTAGTTCAGGAGATGTATCATTAACAAGGTCTGTAATGCCGCCACCGTTTATAATTTCATTACCGCCAACAGTACTACCATCGCCGACCCACAAAGGCGACACGTTTTCAGTTGAATAGTTTGTTACATAAATTAATTCGCCTAACTCTGGGGTATAATTAAGTCTTTCGGCGTTAGTTCCTCGCTTTAAACGCAAAGCCATATTGAATTCTCCTACGGTGTTCTTTAAGTATATTTATCAAAGAACACCGTAAGAGCGATGTACACTATCTGTTATGCTTGAGGAAAATCTTAGTGCGTTTGGTAATATCTTTTTTTAGAAGTTCTATATCTATTCTAAAATCCACAGTTATTATAGTATCTTCATATTCGTCAAAAAAATCCTGTAAAAGGTCGTCAGGATTTCCTTGTTCTCTACTTTCTTTGTCAATTTCAATTTCCCATTCAGTGCCGTCATCAAATGTTACAACGACAGCACTGATATACTCTATTGGAATAAAATCCAGCGAAATTGACTCTAAAATTTCTTCCCAATGATCCTTGTTTTTGTCAGACACTTTGAGTTTTTTTCTTTGTTGTTGTTTTTTTCTTTGTTGGAACGAGATCGTTGGCTTGTTCTCGCAGCCGTTTTGCTTCTTTGAACATAGCATCTGCTTGGCTTCTTAGCTGTGCAGCAAGGGCTTCGTCGTCTAGTGGCTGTTCTACTTCTGTTGTAACAGTTGATTCATCTGTATACACTTTATCTGTATACACTTCAACTGGATCCTTTGATTCTTCCACAGTGCTAGAGGGTTCGTTTGTAGAATTAGGATTGCTTATTGCTAGATCAGATACTGTTACTCCTTTGTTTTCTGCTATGATACTGTTAAGCTCTGACAAAAGAAGAGTCTGTGTAGTTGATGGAGTCATTTCAATTTCATTGGTGTTCATCTTAAGCAGTTTGCCTGTGGTATGCATTGCTGCTAGCATATTTCTGCCATCAGGCAAAACTGCTCTTGACATAGCCTCAGCAAATTCGTATGCACTTTGTCCTGCATCGCTTTCAACTAGATTAATCAGACTGTCGTGCTCTGCTGCTCCGATACTTTCGGTTGGTATTACAAGACATTCTGTTTCAGTGCCTGGTAAGACTCTGTAAGCTACTATCACTTTGCGTTGATTTTTTACAAGTCGTCCGACGTGCTTTATATTAGCCATTGTCATTGTCCTTGTTGCTATCAGTTTGTGCTGCTTCTGTGCCTTCTTTTGCTGCTTCTGCTTGCTGCTCTACGTTCTTAAGAAAGGCATCGAGTTTATTATACAGTGAGCCAGCAGCAGCCAATTCATTAGGCTTAAAGGTATTTCTTTCAGTTGCTAGTTCAATAATAGCTCTTGCAACAGCAAGATCTTGAATTGTCAAATCTGTTTGATTACTGTTGTTATCTTCGGTCATGTTATAATCTCCTTATATTATAATTTATGATAGATTGATTATCGATATTTTAAAAATGGACACGCCAGCATAAAATACGAAAGTTCTTTGCTGTTTTCAAACCCTATAGTATATACAATTTTCATATTGTTAGTATCATCGAGACTGACATTTTCGCCTAGATAAAATCTGCCGCTAAGATGGTCTCGTATCCACTCTACAATTGCATATTCCATATTGTAGGTTTTTGGAATATTAGTTGTAGAAAAATGAGGAGGGCAAAAATCTACCCTCCTCAAGTTTAATACATCAAGTGGATTGGTATCCTTGATATTAACCATTTGCCTCCTCGTAGTGAGCAGTAATGCCAAATGGCGCTTCAAGGTCTTTATTGCGATTGCTGTGAATAACAAAGACCGTATCACAGTAATCTTCCTCTCCCCAGCTATCCCAAGCATAACCATCAGTAAACATGATGAACTTTTTAGGCAAAATGTCCTGATCGTGCATATAACGCCAGTTAGCCATAAAATCAGTTCCGCCGCCGCCGCGAATTTCGTAATCCGTAATTTCACGTCCGTCGTCGGCAGTAAAATCATCTTCGCCGTAAACTTCAGTATCAAAGCACCAGATTTTGATTTTGTAATCCTTGTATTCATCCATAATGCCTTTGATCTCTCCTAGGAAATCTGCTGCCTGGTCATTGCCAATAGATCCGCTCATATCAAGAGCAATACAGATATCAATAGTTTCGTCAAAGTTCATACCGGGAAGAATAGCACCAGTGTGCCAGCTCTTACGGTTAGGACGACTCATAGTAAAGTCGCTCTTAATAGTGCTTTGGATTTGCTGGCGAAGCAATTCTCGCCAGTTCATCTTGCTTTCAGTGAGCTCTTTGATCAGTCGCTGAATTCCTGCTGGCACATTTCCTGCGCCGGCAGTCTGCGCAGAATTAATCATTGCTTCTTTGATCTCATCGCGAATTTGGTCAAGTTCAGCTTTGCTATAACTTGGGCGACCCTTAGCTTTGCCGTCACTGTCGCCATCGCTGCTGTCTTCCCAGTCGATGTGCTCATCAAGCATTTCGCCAAGTTTATCGAGAATTTCTTTACCGTTCTTTTTAGCTTCCTTGTAAAGGTCGTCGTAAACTTCTTCGCTAGTCCAGCCCCGATACTTAAAATCTTGAAAACAATCTACAATACTGGGCTTTGTGCCAATACGATCGTCAACAAGAAGATTGTTAACAATATAGTCGGCGGCAATATTGTAAAGTTTAGGATCGCGATCATCTCTGCGTCCAAGATGATCGTAAACCATGTGCAGGATTTCATGAGCAATAACAAATTCAACTTCTTTGTTGTTCATTGCATTGAAAAATTGCGTGTTGTAATACAGATTACGACCGTCAACTGCCGCAGTAGGCAGCCAGTCGTCAGCAGCTTGAATTTTAAGACGTGTAGCCATGTTTCCAAAAAATGGATGCCGCAGCAACAGTCCTACACGAGAAGTGATAATACGTTCGTGCACTTCTTTTTGCATTTTTTCCAATTCTTCTTTGGAAATGTTTGGATCAGGTTGCCATTGACGCGGCGCACTTGCAGTAGCTTTGGTAGACATTAGATACCTCTTTTGTTGATGTATGCCTTACTATAGCATATATATTTTCATTGTCAAGCAGTAATAGAAATAGTGGGCGAGTTTGACTCGCCCACTGAATGGTTCACACACTTTGTGCAGCTTTAATATACTTGCCGTAACGTTCGTGGAATTCATCAAAGCACTCAACAGCATCCGGATCAATCGGAAGTTCATATTGTGTAAGTGCAAGCTTGATGCCCATAACAACAAGTTCAGTCTCAAAGTTATCCATTGCAAAGCGAAGGAAGTTGTTGACTTTTTCGTCAAACTTCTTGTCGTTGCTATCGCTGGATTCCTTGAGTTCGTAGCAGAGCGAAACAGTCAAGGAATACTTGGCACTGATTTCTTTCGTTTTCAGCTCTTTTACCTTACCTTCGAGAATTTCTGTCGGGTTAGGCATGTTAGCTGCAACCTTGCGGTGAGCCATAAACTTGACAGCAAGACCTTCGCCAACTGCACCACTTACAAGATCAGTAGTAACGCCAGCATCAAGCTCGTCATCAAGCAGTTCAGATACAAACGACCAAGAACGAGGCGTAGCAAAAGAGCGGCTCGGGCTCTTAGGATCAAAGTCGTAAAGGTCCTGTTTTGCAAATTGCAAGTAACCAACTACATCGGAATGAATGTTGTTGTTTACAGCCCAAGCAAACCAGTCGTCAAAGTTTACGTCCATTTCCAAGTGAACAAAACGGTTGGCAAGCGGAGCAGGCATACGATAAGTAACACCTTTATCAGCTTCACGGTTACCAGCAGCAACAATCATAACATTGTCAGGCAAATGGTATTCGCCAACGCGACGATTGAGAATCAGCTGGTATGCAGCAGCTTGCACAGCTGGTGCAGCACTGTTCATTTCGTCAAGAAACAGTACAATGTTTTCGTGCTGCGAAGCAAATTCATTGTCAGGGAGTTCGTTTGGTTCTCCCCAAACCATTTTGTTAAGGTTGCTATCAAAGTAAGGGATACCTTTGATATCAGTGGGTTCCCAAAGAGACAGACGAACGTCGATCATTGGAGCATCGAAGCTGTCAGCAATCTGCTTGACAACATCAGATTTACCAATGCCCGGAGGACCCCAAAGAAAGATTGGACGCTTCTTTTTCATAGCAATCCGGAGACTGGCTTTGGCCTTGTTCGGGCTAACAGTGCGAGTTGAATCAGACATGATGTATTCCTTTCTGTGTTTCAGTGCCTATGCATGTGTTATAGCATCGAACATCAAATGCGTCAACCACAATATGCATCTTTTTCCACGTTAGGAGTTTCTTTGTCGCGACATAGCTTTTGCTAAACCATATTTCCTTAGATCGCCACTGAACAGGGACAGCTCAACAGCTTTTTTCTTATGAGTAACAGTGATACTTTTTGAACTAAGGAAATATGGACAATCTATAAATTTATCCAAAAAAACTATTACTTGGGCAGTCATAGGCATGTCTTTTGGATAAGGTATATCATATGTGGCTATGTCTAACTGCTTTAGAACTTCGTATCCTAGTTCAGTTAGACGAAGGCCGCCGGTGTTTTTAGCTCTGGTATTTTTCCACCACAGTGGCATATGTTCGTTAACAGTGTTATCGTTGACGGTCTTGCCCAATTCTGATAAAAAAAGTTTTGTATACTCAACTTTGATATTAGTCATTGTCCGAAACAGTTTCTCCAGATGTAAGTTTTACAACTGTGAAATCGTCAGTTTTAAACATTTCATTAAGACGTCTTGCTAAATTATGTGCATGACCAGGATTAGAAAAACTAGTTTTCTTATACTTTGGACCAGGATAACTTGATAATGCATTAAAACTTTTTAAATTAAATGCTTTGTTTTGATAAAAAACTGCCCAAATTGCTTCCGCATCAAGTATTTGTTCACACTTATATGTGGTACTGTTAATGTATTCTTGTTTTACAATAGGTTTGGGCCTACTCATTTTTATTCTCCGTTATGTACGCAGTTATTTATCTAATTTATATTACTTAACATTATTTCCAGTCAGATCCAGCACCAATTTGAATTTCAATATCATCTATTGAAGACCCTGCATGGGTTTTAACAAAAGTTTCCAAATCGCCTTCTAGTCTACTCATAACTATCCCCAGCGTATATGCTAGGTTTTTGGCCTGATTTATATCTAATCTCACTTCTTTGCTTCTGCTGTTATCTGCATTTTTTACCAATTGTAAAAATTGTTCAATTGGCATAGTATTCAAAGGTTCAACGGTTGACACGCGCTAACTCCTGTTTCATTTCGACTTCGGTCTTAAAAGGTCCTAGATAATGATTTCTTTCTACAGTAATAAGTTTAGGACAAAAACTTTTTAAGTAGCTTACGTTAAATTTAATCAAATAATATCCTGCACAGTATATGCTTTTGCTTTTTTTACTTTTAGTAAAAAGAGGCAATTTACGCTTAATATCATACATGCTATTATAAGGAACACAGCGTGTCGGAAAACCTCTTACATTGTAATTATCATTTTGTTGGTTACTATTTGTAATGTTTGCAGTCATTAAATCAAGACCAAACTTTTTCTTCAATTGGTTTTCAGTGGCACAAAAGTCAATTTTGCCTTTGTGATTTACTACAAACCTATCATCCTCTTTGCTTAGAGTTCCAATTTTTACACCTTCGTCTTCGATGATCCAAAAACGATCTTTGAGAATTGGCTTTGCTTTTACAGTCATTTATTGTACCTCGCTTGCAAGGGCTCTGCAAAACTTTGTGCTTGATCTGCAATACGCTGCAAATTCCATTTAGCACAGAACTTCATTAATCTCATGCCCACTTGTGATACATTTTTTGATTCTACATTGAAAACAGTAGATTTGATAATTTCTTTAACCCAGTCAGGCTGTGCCGAGAGATCACATAGAGTTACATTACGATTATAATCATCGAGGACGCGATGTTCAACACCTTTGTGATCTACCCAACGCTGAAGCATGAGGTTATTCCAATTGAACCCTTTGTTGTCTTTGTCGTCGAATGCTTCGAGTAGACCTACTTTGTTTTTTGTACCTTTCTTTCTGACACCAGGATATGCACTAAACACATTGTCGCTGGTGTCACCGCGCATACACTTTTCAAAAAGAAGCCATTGAGGATCAGGTGCAGCTTTTGGTTCTTTTGTTTTCTTATCTTGGACAGGCTTGCCGTTGTCGTCAAAATACCCTTCATGCGTAATTGTAGTATTTGACACACCATTGTATTGTTTTACGTTAGGTGCAATAAGTTGTGCAAAGTCGCCATCGGTTGAAATAATAACATGATTATCATTAGGATGTTGTTGGATCCAACCTGCGATTAAATCGTCTGCTTCTAGCTGAGGATGTTGCAGCACAGTGCAGTTGGTTTTATCTGTGACAAAGTTTTTGAACTCATCAAATATCTCCCAGAACACAGTATCTTCTTCCTGTTGTGCAGGAGTCATTGCTGCACGAGCTTCTTTGCGATTTCTTTTGTAGGGTTCGTAGAAATCTTTACGCCAACTACGGCCTTCGAGTGCTACTACTATATGTGTTCCATTAAAATCAGTCCATGCTTTTTTGATACTCGAAAGTGTAATATGCATAGCCATGCCAACTTTGGTATCGATATCGCCGCGAACCACATGTCGACTGCGGAAAAAAAGATTGGCTAAATCGAGCAAGATATACGTTTGTGTCATTATAATCCTTATACATTGTTAAGCTGATAGTAGCACATTTAAAATAGTTTGTCAAGGTATAATGATAAATATTAGTGTAGTTCACGGGATATGTGAGAGTCTCCCTAACTACTCTATTAATACAAAGGAATTAACAGCATGACTATTTATCTATATGTAAAAACACATACAAAAACTGGGTTGAAATATCTCGGCGTAACTACAAATAAAAATCCTCACACATATACCGGAAGTGGTGTTTACTGGAAAAATCATCTAAATAAACATGGATTTAATTATTCTACTGAAATTCTAAAAGAGTGTAAGACAAAAGACGAAATTAAAGAATGGGGATTGTATTATAGTCGCTTGTGGAATATAGTCGAAAGTAACGAATGGGCGAATCTTAAAGAAGAACAAGGAGACGGAGGACGACAAAGTAAAGAAGTAAGAGAAAAGATAGGAAAGGCAGGAAAAGGAAGAATTCCTTGGAATAAAGGAAAACAAATATGGAGCGATGCAGACCGAAAACTTATCAGTGAACGTAATAAACAGCGCGGCCCGCAATCTCAAGAAACTATTTCTAAACGAGTAATGAAAACAACAGGAAAGAAGCGAACAAAAGAACAACGAGCAAGAATGAAATTAGCTCAACAAGGTAAAGTTATATCTGACGAAGCTAAAGAAAAAATGTCAATATCAGCAAAAAAACGTGGTTTTAACGGATATGGATTTTCAAAAGGTGAAATATCTCATAACGCTAAAAATTATATTATAACTAATTTAGAAACATTAGAAGAAGTTAAAATACTAAGTTTGCGCAAATGGTGTTTAGAAAACAATATTAATTATCAAATGTTTCATCGAAATATAAAAAAAGGAAAGCCGTATAAGAATTATACGGCTCGCGAAGTTTATTAATCAATTAAAATATATGTGCTCATGATATTTCAGAACGTCCTTTGT
>Ga0102930_1000022_pt1 | contig 45090 bp, 43 predicted proteins | sample SalPon1_B_H2O_MG_FD_84514 | JGI IMG/M metagenome (GOLD analysis project Ga0102930, IMG submission 84514) | Salt pond water microbial communities from South San Francisco under conditions of wetland restoration - Salt Pond MetaG R1_B_H2O_MG | ecosystem: Environmental > Aquatic > Non-marine Saline... | reverse complement strand
GAGGGGCGCGGCTGGCGCTCGGGCGCCGTGGTCGAGCGCCGCGAAATCCCTCAGTGGTTCCTGCGCATCACCGACTACGCCGACGAACTGCTCGACGGGCTGGACGCGCTGCCGGGGTGGCCGGAGGCGGTGAAGACCATGCAGCGCAACTGGATCGGCCGGTCGCAGGGCATCGAGCTCGACTTTGCCCTGGCCGATGGCGGCACGCCCCTGCGCGTCTACACCACCCGGCCGGACACGCTCTATGCCGCGACCTACATGGCCGTGGCGGCCGATCACCCGCTGGCCCTCGAGGCCGGTCGTCAGGATGCCGGCGTGGCGGCATTCCTCGAGGAGATCCGCCGCGGGGCGGTGACCGAGGAGGCCATGGAAAAGCTCGAAAAAAAGGGCATGCCCCTTGGCGTCGAGGCGATCAATCCGCTCTCCGGCGAGCGTATTCCCGTGTGGGTCGCCAACTTTGTGCTCATGGGATACGGCACCGGCGCGATCATGGCGGTGCCGGGTCACGACGCCCGCGACCACGAGTTCGCGACGCGCTTCGGTCTGCCGATCCGACAGGCGGTCGGGCCCGCGGATGGGACGGCCATCGACGTGCAGGCCGAGCCCTGGACCGCAAAGGAGCGGCTTGTCACCGTCAACGCCGGTCCGTTCACGGGGCTGGATTTTGCCAGCGCGTTTGATGCCATTGCCGATCATCTCGAAGCGCAGGGCATCGGCCGGCGCACCACCAACTACCGGCTGCGCGACTGGGGCGTGTCGCGGCAGCGCTACTGGGGCTGCCCGATCCCGGTGATTCATTGCGCCGACTGCGGCGCGGTGCCGGTGCCCGATCGGGATCTGCCGGTGACCCTGCCCGAGAACGTGACGTTTACGGGCGTGCAGTCGCCGCTGCAGACCGATGACAGCTGGCGCCGGGTGGCCTGCCCGCGCTGCGGCGGCGAGGCCGAGCGCGAGACCGACACCTTCGATACCTTCGTCGAGTCCTCCTGGTACTACGCCCGCTACTGCAGCCCCGACGCCGATGCGATGCTCGACGAGCGCGCCGACCACTGGCTGCCGGTGGATCAGTACATCGGGGGCATCGAGCATGCCGTCATGCATCTGCTCTATTTCCGCTTCTGGCACAAGCTGATGCGCGATCTGGGCTACCTGAGCAGCGACGAGCCCGCCACCAACCTGCTCTGCCAGGGCATGGTGCTGGCCGAAGCCTTCTACCATGACAGCGAGGCCGGCGGCCGCGAGTGGGTGGCGCCGGCCGATGTCGACATCGAGCGGGACGGCAAGGGGCGCATTGTGCAGGCCTCGCGCCGCAGTGACGGCGCCAAGGTGGTGGCCACGGGCTGGACCACCATGTCCAAGTCGAAGAACAACGGCGAAGACCCCGAAAGCCTGGTGGAGCGGTTCGGGGCTGACACCCTGCGCCTGTTCACGATGTTCGCGGCGCCGCCGGATCAGGCCCTCGAGTGGCAGGACAGCGGCGTCGAGGGGGCGTCGCGCTTTCTGCGGCGGCTCTATGGCCTGGTGCACGATCACGTCACAAGCGGCGTCTGCCCGGCCGACCCGGCCACCGAGGGGCTCGACGACGAAGCGGTGGCGCTGCGGCGCAAGCTGCATGAAACCATTGCCAAGGTGGGTGATGACATCGGCCGTCGCTATACCTTCAACACCGCCGTTGCGGCCATTATGGAGCTCTGCAACGCGCTGGGCCGCTATACCGGCGACGGGGCGGTGGCCCGCGGCGTGCGCCAGGAGGCCCTCGAGGCCGTGGTGCTCATGCTCCAGCCCGTCACCCCGCACCTCAGTCATGGTCTGTGGACGGCGCTCGGCCGGGACGGGGCGGCGGTGGATCAGCCCTGGCCCGGTGTGGATGAAGCGGCCCTGCGTCGCGACGAGGTCGAGCTGGTGGTGCAGGTCAACGGCAAGCTGCGCAGTCGGATTGCCGTGGCGGCGGAGGCGGCGGAAGCCACGATCCGCGAACAGGCCCTGGCCGATGAGCATGTCCGCCGATTCATCGAGGACCGCCCGGTGCGCAAGGTGATCGTCGTGCCCGGTCGGCTGGTCAACGTGGTGGCGCCGTGAGGGTGTTCGCCCGGGCGCTGCTCGTGGCCGGTCTAGCGCTGGGCGTGGCCGCCTGCGGCTGGCAGCTGCGCGGCGCCGGCGGCGGTGGTTTTGAAGGCGTGCCGGTGGCGATCGGCGGGTCCATCGACAATCGTTTCAGCAACCGGCTTGCCGAGCGCCTGCGCAATCTCGGCGCCACGGTGGTGGAGCAGCCCGCCGACGCGCGCATCGTCATCGACATCCGCGATGCCTCGAGCCGGCGGCGCACGGTGGCCACTGATGCCGATGGTTTCGCCAGCGAATACGAGCTGCGCTATCGCATCCGCTTCCGCGTCCAGGCCGGTGGCGAGGCCGGCCCCGAGGCGCCGGACAGCGCCCGCCAGACCGTGCGCACCTCGGCCAGTTACTCCGCGGATCCCGACAACCTGCAGAGCCGCGATGCCGAGGAGGCGGATCTGCGCCGGGACCTGCGCGACGATGCCCTTCAGTTGCTGCTCTCGCGGGTGGGTCGGCGCCTGTAGGCCGGGCGATCATGCCGGAGGTGCGCTTCGACGAGTTGCCCGACCGCATCGACCGCGGGCTGGCGCCGGTCTATCTGATCGCGGGCGAGGAGCCGCTGCTGATTGAGGAGGCGCTGGATCGGTTGCGCCAGCGGGCCCGCGAACAGGGCTATGACGAACGCGAGGTGCTGCACGTCGACAGCGGTTTCGACTGGAACCGCCTGGCCACCGCCGCCGACAACCTGTCGCTGTTCACCGAGCGCCGCCTCATCGAGCTGCGGCTGCCCGGCGGTAAGCCGGGCCGCGACGGCAGCGCCGTGCTCAAGGCCCGGGCCGCGGCACCGGACCCCGGGCATATGCTGGTCGTGATCGCCGGTCGGCTCGAGACCGCGCAACGCCAGTCGGCCTGGGCCAGGGCCATCGCCAGCGCCGGGGTCATGAGCTATGCCTGGCCGCTGCGGCGTCATGAACTCACGGGCTGGGCCCGGCGCCGGGCACGGGCGGGTGGCCTGGCGCTCGATACGGCCACGGCCGAGCTGATTGCCGAGCACAATGAGGGCAATCTGCTGGCACTGGCCCAGGAGATCGACAAGCTGGCGTTGCTGGCGGACGGCGAGCCGGTGGACGCCGAGTGGGCCAGCGACGCCATCAGTGACAGCGCCCGCTTTGCGGTGTTCGATCTGCCCGAGGCAATGCTCGCCGGGGATCCGGTGCGCGCGCTGCGTATTCTGCGGCGCCTGCGCACCGAGGGCGAAGAGCCGGTGCTGGTGCTGTGGGGGGTGGCTCGGGATATCCGTGTGCTCGCCGATCTCCAGGCCTCGGTGGCCGGCGGCGAGCGCCCGGCAGCCGTGATGAGCCGGCATCGGATCTGGAAGAATCGTCAGGCACGACTCCAGGGCCTTGCCCGCGGGACCCCATCCGGCGTGTGGGAGCGCTTGCTCGCACGGGCGGCGCGGGTGGATCGTGTCATCAAGGGCGCGGAGCCGGGTCGCCCGTGGGATGAACTAATGGAACTCTCGAGTGTTGTGGCGCGCGGCGTCGCAACCGCTGATCGCAGGGGGAAGAACGGATGAGTGATATCAACGCCACCATGCGCGAGATCGGGCAGACGGCCCGCGCCGCCAGCCGGCGGCTGGCCGCTAGCGAGGCCGGTGCCCGCAATGGCGCACTGCGGGCCATCGCCGAGCGCCTGCGCAATGACCGCAGGGCGCTTGCCGCCGCCAATGAAAAGGATCGGGCCGCCGGGCGCGAGAACGGCCTGGATGCCGCGCTGCTCGATCGGCTGACCCTGACCGACGCCCGCATCGATGCCATGGCCGACGGCCTGGAGCAGATCGCGGCGCTGCCCGACCCCGTGGGGGCGGTCAGCCATCTCGACCCCATGCCCAGCGGCATTCGTGTGGGCCGGATGCGGATGCCGCTGGGCGTGGTCGGCATTATCTACGAGTCGCGGCCCAACGTGACCGCCGACGCGGCGGCGCTGTGCCTTAAGTCGGGCAATGCCTGCGTGCTGCGGGGCGGCTCCGAGGCGCTGCACTCCAACCAGGCCATCGCCGCCTGCATTGCCGCGGGCCTGGCCGATGCCGGGCTGCCCGAGACCGCCGTGCAGGTGGTGCGCACCACCGACCGGGCGGCCGTGGGGGCAATGATCACGCTGGATGAATGGATCGACGTGCTCGTCCCCCGGGGCGGCAAGGGCCTGATCGAGCGCATCATGCGCGAGGCCACGGTGCCCATGATCAAGCACCTCGACGGCGTCTGCCATTGCTATGTGGACGCCGACGCCGATCCGGCCATGGCCGAACGGGTCGTGGTCAACGCCAAGACCCAGCGCTACGGGACCTGCAACACCCTCGAGACACTGCTGATCGACGCCTCGATGGCGGCCACCCTGCTGCCGCGGTTCAAGGCCGTCTTCGACGCCCACGGGGTGGAGCTGCGCGGCTGTGAACGCAGCCGGGCGCTGGTGGACGGTCTGACGGCGGCGGAGCCAGCCGACTGGGATGCCGAGTACCTTGCGCCGGTCCTGGCCGTGGCGGTGGTGGACGGGATCGATGCCGCCATCGAGCATATCGACCGGCACAGCTCCGGGCACACCGATGCGATCGTCACCCGCGACCATGCCCGCGCCCAGCGGTTTCTGCGGGAGGTGGACTCGAGCTCGGTGATGGTCAATGCCTCGACCCGGTTCGCGGACGGCTTCGAGTATGGCCTCGGGGCCGAGATCGGCATCAGCACGGACAAGCTCCACGCCCGCGGTCCGGTGGGGCTGGAGGGCCTGACCACCCAGAAGTACATCGTCCTGGGTGAGGGACATATCCGCGAATGACGGATCGGCAGCCGGCGCCGGTGGCGGTGCTCGGCGGCACCTTCGATCCGGTCCACTACGGTCATCTGCGCCCGGCCATCGAGTTGCTCGAGGCGCTCGGTCTCTCGCAGATCCGGCTGGTGCCGGGGCATGTGCCGCCGCATCGCCCCCAGCCGCGGCTGGATGCCCCGGGCCGGGCGCGGCTGCTTGAACGGGCGGTGGCCGGCATCCCGGGACTGGTGGTGGATCGCGGCGAGCTCGATCGCCCCGGACCGTCCTATACCGTCGACACGCTGGCAGGCCTGCGCCGGCAGCTCGGCGCGCACCGGCCGTTGTGCTTTATCATGGGGCGGGATGCGTTCCGCGGCCTGATGCGCTGGCACCGGTGGGAGACCCTCACGCAGCAGGCCCACCTGGTGGTCATGACCCGTGGCGGCGACACCGAGGCGCTGTCCCCGGCCCTCGCCGACTGGTTGCGGCCGCGGCGCCTTGACGATCCGGCGGCCCTGCGCCGCTCGGCGTCCGGCGGGGTGCTGTTTCAGGCGGTCTCGCGGCTGGAGATTTCCGCCACCGGCATCCGCCGCTGCCTGGCAACGGGTCACTCCGCGCAGGGGCTGATGCCCGATGCGGTCTGGCACGAACTGGCATCGAGTGGATGCTATGGTTATCCGCAAGTATCAAGGGCGTCGTCGCCCGGGAGGTTGAACCCCCATCATGTCTGAACCCGCTGTCCCGGCCCGATCGCTGTGTGATCGGGTGGTTACCGCGCTGGATGACTTGAAGGCGGTGGATCCGCGCGTCATCGATGTCAGCGCCCGCACGCCGATTACCGACTTCATGGCCTTCGCCACCGGCAACTCCCGGCGCCACGTCCGCTCCATTGCCGATGCCGTCGCCGATGTCGCCCGCGAGCAGGGTCATCGCCCCGATGGCATCGAAGGCCTCGACGACAGCGAGTGGGTGCTTGTCGATCTGGGTGACGTGGTGGTGCACGTCATGCTGGAGGATGTCCGCGACTTCTATCGCCTCGAGCGCATCTGGACGGTGGGCGACGGGCAGGAGGCCTGAGGGCGATGCGCCTGAACATGGTGGCGGTAGGACGGCGTCCGCCGGACTGGATCCGCACCGGCGTCGAGACATTTGCTCAGCGCATGCCCCGGCATCTGCCGCTGGACGTCAAGGCGGTCAACGCCGGTGAGGCGCGCCGCGGCGGCGATGTCGACCGTGCCCGGGCGAGCGAGGCGGATGCGCTGCTCGCGGCCGCCGGCTCATCGCGGCTGATCGCGCTGGACGAGCGGGGCCGGTCGTGGCAGACGCGGGATCTGGCCAATTACCTGGACACCGCCATGCACGACGGCCGCGATCTGGCCTTTATCATCGGCGGGGCCGACGGGCTCGATCCGCGCTGTCTTGAGGCCGCCGAGCGCCGCTGGTCGCTGTCGGCCCTTACCCTGCCGCACATGCTCGTGCGCGTCATCGTCGCCGAGCAGCTCTACCGCGCGTGGACGCTGCTCGCCGGCCATCCCTATCATCGCGCCTGATCGGTGCGCGCCGCTGGAGGTTGAAATGCCATCGACAAACCCTTCCCCCGCTGATCCCGACCTGTTGCTGGCGTCGGCCTCGCCGCGGCGGGCCGAGATCCTCGAGCGCATGGGAGTGCGTTTTCAGACGGTGCCGCAGGCCGTGGACGAGCAGGCCCAGCCCGATGAGACCCCCGAGGTGTTCGTGTTTCGACTGGCGCTGGACAAGGCCCGTGCGGGTCGGGCCGGACTGGCCGGTGATGGGCAGACGCCGGTTCTGGGCGCCGATACCGCCGTGGTGGTGGACGACACGCTGCTCGGCAAGCCCGCCGACCGGCAGGATGCCATGGACATGCTCGAGCAGCTGTCCGGACGAACCCATCGGGTGCTCACCGCCATCGCCATGGTGGACGACCAGCGCGAGCTGACCCGCCTGTCGATGAGCATGGTGACCCTGCGCAGCCTGACCGCCTCTGAGCGCGAGGCCTACTGGCGCAGTGGCGAGGCCGTGGACAAGGCGGGCGGCTACGCCATCCAGGGCCGGGGCGGCGTGTTTGTCGAGCAGCTTGAGGGCAGCTACAGCGGTGTCATGGGACTGCCCATGGTGGAAACCCATGATCTGCTGAGCGAATTCGGCATCGACTACCAGTCCCGCTGGCTGGCGGAGCCGTGAGCCGGGAACTGCTCGTCAACATCACCCCCCAGGAAACGCGGGTGGCCGCGCTGGACAACGGCAGTGTCCAGGAGATCCATATCGAGCGGACGCGCAGCCGCGGTCTGGTGGGTAACATCTATCTCGGCGAGGTCTCGCGGGTGCTGCCGGGCATGCAGGCGGCCTTCATTGACGCCGGCCTGCAGCGCACGGCCTTTCTGCACGCCTCGGACATCCATGCCAGTCAGGCGCTGGTGGACCGGCCCAATCCCGAGCCGCGCAGCATTCAGCACTTGCTGCGCGAGCAACAACGCCTCCTGGTGCAGGTGCTCAAGGATCCCATCGGCGGCAAGGGCGCGCGGCTGACCACTCAGATCGCCATTCCTTCGCGCTATCTGGTGCTGCTGGTGGACAACCCCGGCGTCGGAGTGTCGGCGCGCATCGAGTCGGCGGCCGTCCGCGAGCGGCTGCGCCGCATTGGTACGACGCTGCTCGCCGACGAGGCCCACAAGGGCTGTATCTTTCGGACCGCCGCGGAAGACGCCAGCGAGCAGGCGCTGGCCCGGGACTGGCAGTATCTGCAGCGGTTGTGGCGCTCGATCCATGCGCGCGCCGAGGTGGCACAGCCGACCACGCTGCTGCACGAGGATCTGCCGCTGATGATGCGCGTCCTGCGGGATTCGGTGGACGAGGGCGTGGAGCGTATCCGCATCGACTCCCGGGAATGGCATGACCGGATGCTGTCGTTCAGCGAGACCTTTCTGCCCGATGCCCACTCCCGCCTCGAGCACTATCCGGGCGAGCGGCCCATTTTTGACCTCTACGGCGTCGAGGATGAGATCCAGCGTGCCCTGCAGCGCCGCGTCATGCTCAAGTCCGGCGGGTATCTGATCATCGATCAGACCGAGGCGCTGACCACCATCGACGTCAATACCGGCGGCTATGTCGGTCATCGCACCCTCGAGGAGACCATCTTCAAGACCAACCTCGAGGCGGCGCAGGCCATTGCCCGTCAGCTGCGGCTGCGCAACCTCGGCGGGATCATCATCATCGATTTCATCGACATGGAAACGGCCGAACATCGCCGCCAGGTGATGCGAAGCCTGGCCAAGGGCCTGGAGCACGACCCGGCGCGCACCCAGATCAGCGAGGTCTCCTCGCTGGGCCTGGTGGAGATGACCCGAAAGCGTATCCGCGAGTCGCTGCAGAACCAGCTCTGCGTGCCCTGTCCGACCTGTGGCGGCCGGGGCCGTCTGAAAAGCGCGGAGACGGTCATCCACGAGATCACCCGCGAGATCCTGCGCGAGGCCCGTCAGTTCGAAATGACGCGGCTCATGGTGCTGGCCGCACAGGACGTGGTGGATCGCGCCATGGAAGAGGAGAGTGACAGCCTCGCCCAGCTCGAGGCCTTCATCGGTAAACCCATCGTGTTTCAGGCCGAACCGCTCTATAACCCTGAGCAGTTCGACGTGGTGCTGATGTAGGCATGGGCATTATGCGGGGGCTGCATCGCTGGATCCGGCCGCAGCGCCAGGAGCGCCTGAAAGCGGCACTGCTGATGACGCTGGTCACGGTGGTGGTCTCGGCGGCGGTGCTGCTGACCGGCCTGCGGGTGCTGTTTGCCGCCGCGCCGTCCCTGACCGGACCGGTGGGGGCGGTGGTCGCCGATCAGCTGGGCGTGCCCGTGGCCATTGGCAGTCTCGACGCCCGCCTCGACGGACTGCGTCCGGGGCTGGTGCTGGAGGATGTCGAGGTGGGCGGCGCCGAGGATGGCGAGCCTCTGGCACTGGAGAGCCTGACCCTGGCGATTGCGCCCTGGCAGTCGCTGCAAAGCGGACGGCTGGCCTTTCACGCGCTGAGCGCGCAGGGCCTGGCCGTGACGCTGCGCGAGCAGGCCAGTGGCGACTGGCGGCTCGCCGGGCTGATGCCCGGGGCAACGCCGGTGGCACCGGCGTCATTTTTCGATGCACTGCGTAATCTGCCGGTGGATCGGCTGCTGATCCGCGACTCGCGCCTCGCGCTGGTGGATCGGGACAACGTCGCGCGGCTCGGTTTCGAGACGGTGGCGTTGCGCTGGCGCCGGGCCTCGGACGGGCAGTGGCGCTTTGCCCTCGATGCCCGTCATCGCGACGAGCGGGTGCAGGCGCGCATGCGCCTGGATGCCTCCAGCGCCGGAGCGGCCGAAGCGGTGATCGATCTCGAGGGCCTGAGCGGCGAGCGCATCGCTCCCTGGGTGGACACCGCCATGCTGCAGCCCGACCCGGCTGCCCGCGTATCCGGCCGACTCTGGGTCAATCTGGCGCAAACCGGGGCCATGCGCGTGACCGCCGACCTGGAGGCGACCTCGCTGGGGCTCGCCGACGGGCAGGTACAGTCCATCTCGTTGCTCGCGCGCGGGCATCGCGCCGATGGCCGATGGCACGGCCAGATCCGTCCCCGGGCGCTGGGTCTGGCCACGGGCACGACCGCAGTGCCGGGTCCGGTCGCTTTTGCCCGATCGGCGACGGGCCGCTGGCGGCTGGCCATGGCGGATACCGCCCTCGCGCCGCTCTCGCCACTGCTCCGGCGCGGCTTCGATATCCCATTGCTGGCCGTCGAGGGACGGGCCGAGCGCGCCACGCTGATCTGGCGGGATGCCGACGACTGGCGGCTGACCGCGGATTTAAGCGAGTTGGCCGGGTCGGGATGGCCCGCTGGTCTGGCCGTCGGGCCGGCGGATCTGCGCCTTGCGGCGGGGCCGCGGGGTGGGCGCATTGCCCTTGATGGATTGCGGTTACGTACCCTTGATCAGGCCGGCGATGGTCTGTTGCGTCGCCCCGCCACCGTGCAGATCAGCGGCGGTGAATTGCAGTGGTGGCGCCCCGGGTCCGGACCGTGGCGGCTGGCAGCGAGCGATATCACGGGGCGCTTCAAGGGCGCGCCCGTGCGGGTCGATGGCCGGCTCGACGGGCGCGCCGGGCAACCCCCGCGGGTGGACATGACCGCCCGCATCGGCACGCTTGAGGCCGCGCAGGTGCTCGAAGTCCTGCCCGTGGGGATCATGGACGAGCGGCTGGTGGCCTGGCTTGATCGCGCCATCACCGGCGGACGCATGGAGGCCGCCACGCTGCGCTGGTCGGGCCCGCTGGACGGTTTGCCCGACCCCGATGATGGCGGTGTGTTTGACCTGAGGATCGCGCTGGCGGACGGGGTGCTGCGCTATCAGCAGGACTGGCCGGCGCTGCGCGAGCTGGCGGGCGAGCTTCGGTTTCGCAATCGCGGCATGCTGATCACGGCCGACGGCGGGCGCATTGACAGCAGCGAACTGCGGCAGGCGCAGGCCCGTATTGATGATCTGTCCGACCCCCGGCTGCAGATCACCGGCGAGCTGCGTGGCCCGCTGGCGGGGATGCAGTCGACGTTGCAGCGCTCACCCATCCTGCCCGCCTCGGGCCGTGTCGATCAGTTGCGCTGGCAGGGCCGGGGGGATCTGTCGCTGAATCTGGGCTTCCCGTTTCAGGGCCGGCCCATGACCCTGGAGGGTACCCTGCGCCTTGACGGTGCCGCCGTGTCGGTCGCCGAGCCGGCCACAGGCCTCGAGGCGATCCGTGGCGAGGTGACCTTCGACCGGGCGGGTGTCACCGCCTCGGGTGTCCGCGCCCGGCTGGCGGGCCGGCCGGTTGTGGCGGACGCCGAAACCCTCGGCCGGGGCGAGGCGGCGCGGATTCGGGTGAGCGCCAACACCCGCATGGCGATCTCGGACTGGCCCGGGACGGCGGCGCTGGCGGATCGGACCGATGGCGTGGCGGCATGGCGGGTGCGCTGGGAGCACCCCGGGTTCATGGCGGCGCCCGACGCCCAGCCCGGCGAGCGGCTTCGCATTCGCTCGAGTCTCGAGGGCATCGCGCTCGATCTGCCCCTGGGCCTGAGCAAGTCGGCGGGCGCGTCGACGCCGCTAACGCTCGAATGGCGCCAGGATGCGGGCGCGGCCTGGCGGCTTGATTACGCCGATCGACTGCGGGGCGTGCGCGATGATGGGCGGCTGGCGCTGCACTTCGGCGAGCGCTGGCCGTCCCTGCCGGCTACCGCCTCCACCCAAGTCACCGGGTCGCTGCCGGTGCTGGATCCGGGGCAACTCGCCGGCACCGGCACCGGCGCCCTCCCGGACGGGAGGCTACCGATGCCGCTGCGCATGGAGTTGAGCGTGGCGGGCCTGGAGGTGAGCCGATGGCGCATTGGCGCGCTGGATCTCGACGGGGAATGGCGCAACGGTCAGGCGAGCGGGTCGGTGAGCGGCAGCGCCGAGGGCCGCATCGAAAAGCCGGGGCCGCAGGCGGACTGGAGGCTGCGGCTGCAGCGCCTGGACATGCGGCCGCGGCCGGCCGAGGCCACAAGCGATGACGCCGCGGAGAATGGAGGAGCGCCCCTGCCGTCGATCGGCATCGATCTGGTCGCCGAGCAATTGCGCGTCAGCGAGGCGTCGCTGGGGCGCCTCCAACTCAGTCAGTCCCCCGCCGGCGCCACGGGTCAGGCCCGCCTGCAGCTGAGCGGGGAGTCGGTTGATCTGCAGGCCCGGGTTGATCGGGTCACCGACGCCGAGCGCCCCAATCAGCTGGCCTTTGATTTCTACACCCGCAATGCCGGCGAGCTGCTGGGCGCACTCGGGCTGGTCGATGCGATGAGCCAGGGCGAGGGCAATGTCAGTGGTGATCTCGCCTGGCAGGGCGGCATGCTGCAACCGGCGCTGGCCACCCTGGCCGGTGATCTGTCCATTGATCTGCGCAATGGCGGGCTGCCGGCGGTGGAGCCCGGAGCGGGCCGCGCCCTGGGGCTTTTCAGTTTGTCGGTGCTGCCGCGGCGACTGGGGCTGGACTTCTCGGATGTGGTCGGCGAGGGGCTCAGCTTTGATCGCCTGCAGGGCACCTGGCAGGTCGAGGACGGGCGCATGCACACCGATGACCTGTCGTTGACCGGCCCGTCCATGGATCTGTCGCTGCGTGGCGAGACCGATGTGGCGCGGCGGCGTTATGATCAGACCGTGACGGTGACCCCGCAGCTGTCCTCGGCGCTGGCCTTTCTCGGCGGGCTGGCGGGCGGTCCGGCCGCCGCGGCGCTGCTTTTTGTGACCCGCGGGATGCTGGAGTCGGGCGTGGAGCGGCTCACTGATTTCACGTACCACATCGGCGGCACCTGGGACGAACCCGAGTTCGATCTGGTGGCCCCGGATCTGGAGGATGCGGACGATGAGTGAGCGACCGACAACGGCGTCGATCCGCGCGGCGGCCGTGCAGATGGTCTCGGGCACGGACGTGGCCGCCAACCTGGCGGATGCCAGGGCGTTGATCGGCTCGGCGGTGGATCAGGGCGCCACACTGGTGGTGCTGCCCGAGAACTTCGCCTTCCTGGGCCGCCATCAGCGAGAGGCGCGGGCGGTGGCCGAGGTGCCGGGACAAGGGCCGATCCAGGGCTTTCTGGCCGATACCGCTCAGCGCCACGGCATCACGCTGGTGGGTGGCAGTGTCGCGCTACAGGGCGATGAACCCGACCGGGTCCGGGCAGCGTCGCTGGTGTTCGGCCCGCGGGGTCAGTGCCTGGCCCGTTATGACAAGCGCCACCTGTTTGACGTCTCGCTGCCCGGCGGGGAGACCTATCGCGAGTCATCCACCTATGCCCCCGGCGAATCGGTGGTGGTGGCCTCGACGCCTGCCGGGGCACTGGGCCTGTCGATCTGCTACGACCTGCGATTCCCCGAGCACTACCGGGCGCTGGTGGATGCCGGCGCCACCATTGTGCTGGCGCCCTCGGCGTTCACCGCCACCACCGGCGCGGCGCACTGGTCGGTGTTGGTGCGGGCGCGCGCCATCGAGAATGGCTGCTATGTGCTGGCGCCGGATCAGGGCGGATTGCATGTCAACGAGCGGATGACCCACGGCGAGAGCCTGATCGTCGACCCCTGGGGGGAGTGCGTGGCCAATGCCGGCATTGGCAGTGGTCCCGGCGTGGTCGTGGCCGATCTGGACCCGGCCTATCAGCAGGCCGTCCGCGAGCGGCTGCCGGCGCTCTCGCATCGCCGCGGCTGAGGGCGCCGCGGCTAGCCCCTGGCGCCCTTTGCCGAGCAGTCCCGCTGGGTGAACCGGGCGGGGGATTGATCCAGACGCACGGCGGTCAGCTGCCCGCCCCACAGGCAGCCGGTATCGAGGGTGAGGTAGCCCGGTCCCTTGCGACAGCCCAGTCGTGACCAGTGCCCGCTCACGACCGTGGTGTCAGTGCCATCAATGCGCCGCCCGGGGGTGGCGTACCACGGGTAGAGATCATCCGGCGCGGATTCCGGCGGGCCGTTGCTGCTGAAGTCGAGCCCGGCGTCGGCATGGCAAAAGCGCATGCGGGTGAAGGCGTTGATGATAAAACGCAGTCGCTCCCAGCCGCTGAGTGACTCCGACCAGCGCTGCGGCTTGTTGCCGTAGAGATGGTTCATCAGCCCGATTGGGTCGTCACCCTGCAGCGCCGCCTCGGCCTCGGCGGCACAGCGCGCCGCGGTGGCAAGGTCCCAGGCCGGTGCGATGCCCGCGTGGGTGAGTGTGTAGCCCAGTTCCGGCAGGTCGATGAGCAACGGCTGATGGCGCAGCCAGTCGATGAGGGCATCGCTATCGGGCGCGGTCAGCAGCGGCTCGAGGCGATCGCTGGCGCGCTCGCGACCAACGCCCAGGGCAACGGCGATGCAGTGGATATCGTGATTGCCCAGCACGGTGTGCGCCGAGGCTCCCAGGTCGCGCACCCGGCGCAGGGTGTCGAGCGGTCGCGGACCGCGTCCCACCAGATCACCGGTCAGCCAGAGTCGATCGTGCTGCGGGTCAAAATCCAGCTTTTGCAGGAGCGACTCGAAGGCGTCCAGACAGGCATGAATGTCGCCGATCGCATAATCCGCCATGCGCGTGCCTATGTGGGGCGGGATGGAGGGTGGAGGAGCCGCGCCAGTCGCCCGTAGCCGGCCAGATCGATGCGCTCGGCGCGGCTGCCGGGATCGATACCGACGGCGGCCATGTCGGTTTCGTTGATCAGACCACGCAGGGCGTTGCGCAGGGTCTTGCGGCGCTGGGCAAAGGCCGCCGCCACCACCCGGCCGAGGGCTGCGGGATCGGTGTCGCCGAGGGGCGGCTTGGCATGCGGGCGAAGGCGCACAAATCGGGAGGTGACCCGCGGCGGCGGAGAAAAGCATCCGGGCGGCACCTCGAAGAGCGGCTCGACATCACAGCGCGCCTGGATCATCACCGACAGCCGGCCGTACAGGCGCGAGCCCGGCCCGGCCGCCATGCGTTCGACCACCTCACGCTGCAGCAGCAGGTGCAGATCCGTCATGCCCGACGACGGCGCGGTGAGGTGGAACAGTAATGGGGTCGAGAGGTTGTAGGGCAGATTACCGATGACCCGAAGCGCCCCGCCGGCCGCCTCGATCAGCGGCTCCACGGGCTGTTCGAGGGCGTCGCCTTCGATAATCCGCAACGCTCCGCTCCGGGCCGCGTCCCATTGCCGGAGTCGCGCGACAAGGTCGCGATCCACCTCGATGGCCGTCACCATCGCGCCGCGGGCCAGCAGCGGCCGGGTCAGCGCGCCCGAGCCGGAGCCGATTTCGACAAACCGCTGCGCCGACCGAGGGGCGATCGCCGCCACCATCTGCTCGATCACCGCCGGGTCGTGCAGGAAGTTCTGGCCAAAACGGCGGCGGGCGCGATGCACGGATCAGCGCCCCGCGCGGGCCATGGCGATGGCCTCGCGGATGGCGGCCTGCAGACTGCCGGAATCGGCCACGCCCTGGCCCGCCCGATCCAGGGCGGTGCCATGATCCACCGAGGTCCGGATGATGGGCAGCCCCAGGGTGATGTTGACGGCTCGGCCAAAGCCGACGTGCTTGAGCACCGGCAGACCCTGGTCGTGGTACATCGCCAGCACGGCATCAGCGCCCTCAAGGCGCTCCGGCGTGAACAGGGTGTCCGCCGGCAGGGGGCCGGTCAGGCACAGCCCCTCGGCCTGCAGCGCCTCGAGCACGGGGCGGATGGTATCGATTTCCTCGCGGCCCATGTGCCCCGACTCGCCGGCATGGGGGTTCAGCCCCGCCACCAGGATGTGGGGCCGATCAATCCCGTAGAAGCGCCGCAGATCGTGGTCGATGATGCGCAGGATGGTGTCGAGACGCGCCGGCGTGATGGCATCGGCGACCGCCCGCAACGGCAGATGCGTCGTGGCGAGCGCCACCCGCAGCGAGCCGGCCGCGAGCATCATCACCGGCATTGGGGCGCCGGTCAGCTCGGCAAGAAACTCCGTATGGCCACTGAACGGATAGCCGGCCTCGTTGATGACCCCCTTGTGCACCGGGCCGGTGACCATGGCCTGAAAGCGACCGGCCTGGCAGCCTTCAACCGCCCGGCGCAGGGTCTCGAGCACGTAGCCCGCATTGCGCGGGTCGAGCTGCCCCGGCGTGACCGGCGCGGCGGTTGCCACCGGCTCGACATCGAGGGACTCGGTGGCCGGCAGGCAGTCGGGATCGCCAATGGCCACCAGCCGCGCCTCGGGAAAGGCATCGCCCAGTGCGTTGACCAGCTCCGGTCCGATACCGGCGGGCTCGCCCGCGGTGATCGCGATGCAGGGCCGATCCGTCATCAGCCGCCCGGCAGACGCCGTTCGATGTAGGCCTCGTCGCGCAGCTCGCGCAGCCAGAGCTCGATTTCCTCATCGCGCTTACGCTCGCGGATGGCCTGCTCGGCCTGCTCACGGGCGATGGATTCGCTGGCGTCGCGGGTGCGCCGCTCGAGCACCTGAGCGATATGCCAGCCGCCCCGCGTGCGGAAAATCTCGCTGGTGTCACCCACTGCAAGGCTGTTGACCACCTCGCGGAACGACTCCGGCAGGTTGGCCGGATCCACCCAGCCGATGGCGCCGCCATTGCTGGCGGAGCTGGGATCGTCGGAGTTGGCGCGGGCCAGATCGCCGAAGTTGCCGCCGGACTGGATCCGCGAGCGCAGCGATGACAACCGCAGGCGGGCATCCTGATTGCTGACCACTTCGTTGGGCTGGATCAGGATGTGCCGGACCCGGCTTTGCTCGACCATCGCCTGGCTGCTGCCGCGGGTTTCCTCAAGCCGGTAGATCTGAAAGCCGGCCGGGGTGCGCAGCGGCGCGGTCATCTCGCCCGGCTGGAGGTCGCGGATGGCGCTGGCGGCGGCCGGCGGCAGCTGTGACGCCGGCACCCACCCCAGATCGCCGCCCTCGAGGGCGTTGCGCGCGTCGGAGGCGGCCGTCGCCACCCGGGCGAACGACTCGCCACTGTCGAGGCGATCGATCACCGTCTGCGCCTCGCTGCGGGCGGCGTCGATGACATCCGCCGAGGCCGCCTCGGGTACGCTGATCAGGATCTGCGAGAGCCGGTAGTCGCGATCCAGGCTGCGATTGCGCTCGATGAACTGCTGGATCTCGCGGTCGGAGACATCAAGGCGCTGGTTCATCACCTGCTGGCGCAGGCGGTTGATGGTGATATCCCGGCGCAGCTGGTCGCGGAACACCGACATGTCCATGCCCTGGGCGGAGAGGGCGTCGCGCAGCCCCGCAAGGCTCAGGTTGTTGCGCTCGGCGATGCGGCGCACGGCGGCATCCAGCGTTGCGGAGTCCACCCGGATTCCGCGTCGCTCGGCGATATTCATCTGCAGCGTCTGCACGATCAGCCGGTCGAGCACCTGCGAGCGCAGCTCATTGTCGGGCGGCATGCGCACATCCTGCTGCTCGAGGTTCTGGCGGACCGAGGCCATTTCCGCTTCGAGCTCGGACTGCAGGACCACGTCATCGTTGACCAGCGCCACGATCCGCTCGAGCAGGACCGCTTCGGCGTGGGCGGCCGAGACGCCCAGAAGCAGCAGGATGGCAAGCAGCGTTCTCATCATTGATTTCAGCGCCTTGGGTTGTAGCCGTCGATTTCGGCGTCCAGGAATGGCCGGATTCTATCACCGATGCCGCCGAGACCCTTGAGTTCGAGCTCGAGCATGATTTTTTGGTCGAGCGACGGCTCCCCGGGGGACGCGTCGAGGCGCCTCTCCTCACTCACCGCAAGTCTCACGGCATGACAGCATGCCGATTGTTCGACGCCGAAGAAGCTCTCAAGGGTTCGCCGCCGTTCGAGATCCTCGCGAGCTCCCGCGAAGACCCACCATCCTGGGCTAACCGGCATGGCGAAAGACCCGCTCAGCTGGCTTTGAGTGGTAGCGCCATTATCTTTTTCTCGCCGCAGCGCGATATTGGCCGTTGCGTTGCTCGAACCGCGCCAGCGAAAGATGGTCCGGGTCTTGTTAGTGTTGGAGTTTTCCGGGTCCCAACGGTGATCCGCGCGCACCTCAAAACCACGCGGTAAATTGAGGCGTAACTCTGCGATGTAGTCGGAGCGGTCACGCGCAGCCGTGTCATGGTAGAAAAATGTCTGACCGATCGACGCTTGCGCGTATTCTCGACCACTCTGATCGTCGAGATAGCGCGTTGTAACGCCCACGCTCACTTGCTCGGTCTGTGTGATATCAAAATCAGACTTTCGAAAGAGCTGAGAGAAATTATTTGTCTCCGAGGTGCTCCCGAAGTCCGGTAGCTCGTCCTGGTTGCGGTCGGGGACCTGGCGATATTGAATCCGCGGCTCGAGTGTCTGATAAACCCCGGCGAACGTGGTTTCAGGTCGCTCCAAAAACAGTTGCCCATCAACCGTATAGACAGGTACCGATGCATCGGGGCGGTTCGGTGAATCGCCTGTATTTGTCAGGTTATATCCTTGATGCTGCAATGCGACAGCAGGTTCAAGACGATAACTGATGCTGTTCAGAGGAAGGGAGAGTTTTGGCGATATCTTGTACTCCGTGCCTTGTAGTCTTTCGGAGTCCTTGTTGTAGAAGTCGGTCCACTCAGCCGCTACATCGTAGTTGAATACGCCAAAGCCTTCTATCGGATTATACCCGAGTTGAATTCTTGGGCGACGAGCATAGGGGAATTCTGGCCCGCTCTTGACCCGCTGCCAGGATTGCGAATCCACTGAGGCGAAAAAACCGTTCTTCGCCCACGATACTTCTGCAAGACTCTCCATGAACGAATCGGACTGGTACGCGAATTCGTTGCCGAAGTCATTCTCGAACGCAATGTCGCTGACACGTTTCTGCTGGAGCTTGCCCCTCACTGAGCGGCCGTAGGAAAGCTCATGTCGCTGATCAATCGCCCAGCGATCAGCCCCGTATCGGTCATCGTTGGGTAAGTAGCTGGCATTGACCGTTCCTTCAACCCAGCGCGTCAAGTAGCGATACTCAGCGTCGAGCATGGCGCCACGCTTCCAGTAGGAGGTGGGCGTGATGGTCGCGTCCTGATTGGGCGCGATGTTCCAGTACCAGGGCATCGAAATCGTGGTGCCGTTCTCGTCGGACTGGCCAATGGTTGGCGCGAGCAGCCCGGTCAGGCGCTCACTGCCCACCGGAAACTGCAGATAGGGGGTGTAGAAGACCGGCAGCGAGCCCAGTGACAGCACGGCATGGTGGGCGCGTGCCTGGCGGGTTTCGCGGTCAATGGCCGCACGCCGGGCCTGCAGCGTCCAGAACTCCCGCCCCGGCATGCAGGTGCTGAGCGTTACGCCCTGGTAGCGGCTGCGGGTCGGGCCCTCGCGAACGATCCGATCCGCTGCTCCCTGCAGGTGGCCGGCGACGAGGCGGTAGTCGCTGACGCCCTCGAACGTCCCCTGCTGCGGTGTCAGCCAGTAGCGGGCGCGCTCGGCATTGATCAGGACACCCGGCTGGCGCAGGCGGACACCGGTGTCGCTTTCAATGCGCCCGTCACCGCTGTCATAGCGCAGCCGCTCACTGCGCAGGCGCTGATCACCCTGACGCGCGCGAACATTGCCGGTGAACTCGTAGATCGGCGGCTGGCCGCTCGCCTGGACGCGATCGGCGGTGATGTCGATGCGCTCGGCCTGGTCGCCGGTACGCGCGTCCGTGGCCATGGGCGCCAGCAGCGGGGCGCTGCAGAGCGCCCAGCGCCCCTCGGTGGCCCGGGTGTCCTGGGGCCAGGCGAGGGTCGCTGCCAGGGCAACGCCGAGGATCGGGATTGATTGATGTCGCGGCACGGAATCGCCTATCCCTGTCGGTGGTGAAAGCGCTTTGGAAACCGAAGGGTACCCTATACACTCGCCGGGATTCACGCTGGAGGGCTTTGCAATCGTGGCAATCGATCCGCTCGACGCGCCCGACCCGCGCGGCCGCGCGATGACGGCATGGCTGCGCGATCTGGGCATCGAGCCGACGGCCCTGCAGGCAATGGGCGGTGACGCCAGCGCCCGGCGCTATTTCCGTTTGCATGGGTGCGGGATGACCCGGGTGGTCATGGATGCGCCCGATCAGGCGGCCAGCTGCCGGGCATTCGCCGATATCCGCGGCCGGATGGCGGCGGCTGGCGTGCATGTCCCGGTCCTCCATGCCAGCGCGCCGGATGCCGGGTTCATGCTGCTCGAGGATCTGGGCGGCCGTGATTACCTGCGTGCGCTGGATGGCGGGGACGACGAGCGGTTGTTGCGTGATGCCATCGATGCACTGGTGCAACTGCAGAGTCGGGCCGATCAGCGGGGACTGCCCGGTTTTGATGCCGAGCGCATCGACGCCGAGCTGGCGCTTTTCCCGACCTGGTACGTTCGCCGTCATCTGGGCGTCGAGCCGGACGCCGCGTGGTGGTCGCGCTGGACGGCGGGCACCGCCGTGCTGCGCGAGGCCATGCTGACCCAGCCGACGGTCCTCGTGCACCGCGACTACATGGTGCGCAACCTGCTGGTCGCGACACCCAACCCCGGCGTCATCGACTTTCAGGACGCCCTGGCGGGGCCGGTGGTCTATGATCTGGCGAGTCTGCTGCGGGATGCGTTTTTCAGTCTCACGCCCGAGCGCGAGCAGGCACTGGTCCGGTATTACCGGCATCAGGCCGAATCCGCCGGGATTACCCTGCCGGCGGATCTGTCCCGGGCGCTGGATCGCACCGCCGCGCAACGGCATCTCAAGGTGCTGGGGATATTCGCGCGCCTGCATCACCGCGACCGAAAGACCGGCTATCTGGCGGATGCGCCGCGTTTTCTGGATTATCTGCGCGCCGAGATCGGCGATGACTCCGCGGCTGGTGATCTGGCGGCGCTGATCGGCGATCTGCCCCGCCCGGACGAGGCCGCGCCGGCGTGAACGCGATGATCCTGGCAGCAGGGCGGGGCGAGCGCATGCGGCCGCTCACCGATCACTGCCCCAAGCCGTTGCTGAGTGTGGGCGGGTTGCCGTTGATCGACTGGCAGCTGGCTCGCCTGGAGGCGGCCGGCGTCGATCGGGTCGTCATCAACACCGCCTGGCTGGGCGGCATGATCCGCGACCATGTGGCCGGGCGGGCCAGGTCGGCGATGGAGGTGCAGATCGTCGACGAGGGCGATCAGGCCCTTGAGACCGCGGGCGGCATCGTCAATGCCCTGCCGCTGCTCGGCCCGCAGCCTTTCATCGTGGTCAATGGCGATGTCTGGTGCGATTTCGACCTTGCCAGATTGCCGCGCGAGCCCGAGGGGCTGGGGCATCTGCTGCTGGTCGACAACCCGGCGCATCACCCGCAGGGCGATTTCCATTTCGATGGCTACTCGGTGCGCGCCGATGGCAGCGCGCCGCGCTACACCTTTGCCGGCATCGCCTGCTATCGCCCCGAGCTTTTTACCGGGCTGTGCCCGGCAGTGGCACCGCTGGGACCGCTGCTGACCCGCGCCTGCGAACGCCGCCAGCTCACCGGTCACCACCACTCGGGGCAGTGGTGCGATGTGGGGACGCCGGAGCGCCTGCGCGCGCTCGATGCCTGGCTTACGTCAAACTGAGCTGATCCACCACGGCCTGAGTCAGTCCCTCGCGGGCATCCGCCATGGAGCACTCGACCCCCAGAGAGGCCAGGTCGGTCACCGCCATGCCGGCGTAACCACAGGGGTTGATGCGATCAAACGGCGCCCGGTCCATGGCGATGTTAACCGCCAGTCCGTGGTAGCTGCAGCCGCGGCGAATGCGCAGCCCCAGCGCGGCGATCTTGGCGTCGTTCACGTAGACACCCGGCGCATCGGCACGCGGCGCCGATTCGATGCCCTGTCGGGCGAGCCATGCCACCACGCTGCGCTCGAGCCGCGTGACCAGGTCCCGGGCGCCCAGGCGCTGCCGGCGCAGGTCGATGAGCGGGTAGAGCACGATCTGCCCCGGGCCGTGGTAGGTGACCTGGCCGCCGCGGTCGGTCTGCACCAGCGGAATATCGCCCGCATCAAGGACATGCTCGGCGCGGCCGGCCTGGCCGAGGGTGAACACGGCGGGATGCTCGACCTGCCAGATCTCGTCCGGCGTGTCGGCGTCGCGGTCGTCGGTGAATGCCTTCATTGCCTGCCAGACGCGGGCGTAATCGCAGCGGCCCCAGTCGCGCACGGTGATGGCGTCGGAGGCGTCGGAGGCGCTCATCACAGGGTGGCGAGGACGCTGTCGTGCCCCTTCAACTCGGCGTAGATGGCATCGAGCTGCTCGCGGCTTTCCGCCGTAATGGTGGCGGTGACGGAGAGGTAGCGCCCGCCCCGGCTTTCGCTGGTGGTGAGGCGCTCGGTCTGCAGGGTCGGCGCGTGGCGCTGGACGATGGCGGCGACCAGTGCGGGCAAGTCCGCATCATTGCGGCCCATGGCCTTGATGGGGAACTCGCACGGGAAGGTCAGCCCCGGCGCGGAGGAGTTCAGTTCAGCCATTGCCGCACCGTATCGATTGTCCGGCCCAGCAATCCAGCCTCGGGCACGGCCTCCAGGGCAATCACGTCCCGCTCGCGGACCACCTCGCCATTGCGCGAGACGCTCAGACGGCCCACCGGATCACCGGCGGCGATCGGCGCCTCAAGGGGTTCGCTCAGGCGAATGCGGGCATCGAGCTGGTCATAGGTATCCGCCGGGAGGGTGATGAACACATCCTCACCCACGCCCACGGGCAGGGTATCGACAACGCCCTTCCAAAGCCGTGGGGTCTCCACCGGCTCATCGGCGGCATACAGCCGGTGGGTCTCGAAAAACCGGTAGCCGTAATTGAGCAGGCTCTTGGACTGACCGACCCGCTGCTCGGCGGTCTCGGCGCCCATGACCACCGAGATCAATCGCATGCCGTCGCGCTCGGCCGAGGTGGCGAGGCAATACTGCGCGGCCTCGGTATAGCCGGTCTTGACGCCGTCCACCGAGGAGTCCTGCCAGAGCATGCGGTTGCGATTGCTCTGGGTGATCCCACCCCAGGTGAACTCGCGTTCGGAGTAGAAGCGGTAGTACTGCGGAAACTGCCCGATGAGCGCCTGCACCAGGCGGGCGGTGTCCGCGGCGGTTGAGTAGTGCTCGTCGCCGGGCAGGCCGGTGGCATTGGTGTAGTGGGTGTTGGTCATGCCGAGCTCGGCGGCATACTGGTTCATGAGTGCCGCGAAGGTCGCCTCGCTGCCGGCAATGTGCTCGGCCAGCGCGATGCTGGCATCGTTGCCCGACTGGATGATCATGCCGCGGATCAGATCCCCCACGGGGATCTCTTTGCCCACCTCGATGAACATGCGCGACCCCGGCGCCCGCCACGCCTTCTCACTGATCCGGACCGGGTCGTCCATGGCCAGATCACCCGAGCGCAGTTCATTGAAGACCACGAAGGCCGTCATCACTTTGGTGATGCTTGCCGGGTCGCGGCGCACGTCACTGTTCTGATCGACCAGTACTCGGCCGCTGTGAAAGTCCATCAGGATGTAGCCATCGGCGCCAAGCGACGGGGCGTCGGGCACGGGAATGGGCTGGGACTGTGCGGCCGCCGGGCCACCCAGCAGCAGGGCGATCATCACAAGGGCGATTCGAAACGGTGTCATGGTCGGCGGTCTCGGTGTTCAGTCGCTGGGGTGAGTCGGAATAATGACATGTCCGGCGGAAAAACGGGCGTCCTCAAGCTCGGCTTTGAGTTGATCGACATGATGGCTGTCGGTCAGGGGGCCGAGCCGCACCCGATGCAGGCCATCGCCGCCCTCGCGGATCGAGGCCGACGCCGACAGCGAGGCCGCCCGTAACCGGCGCGCGAGTTGCCGCGCGTTGTCGGCATGCCGGAAGGCCGCCATCTGGATCCAGTACGCCGGTGCGGCGCCCGCCTGCGTGCCGGCATCGGCATCAACCGGGGTGGCGGCGCTGACCGATGTTGTCGGCGCGGCGGGTTGATCCGGCGTCACCACCTCGATTTCGACCGGTGCCGTCCCCCGCTCGAGCATGCCCAGCTTGGCCGCGGCGGCGTAGGACAGGTCGATGATCCGACCCGCCGCGAAGGGGCCGCGATCATTGACCTTCACGACAATCGAGCGGCCGTTGTCCAGATGCCGGACCCGGACCCATGTCGGCAGAGGCAGATGCTTGTGCGCAGCGGTCATGGCGTACATGTCGTAGGGCTCGCCGCTTGAGGTGCGCCGGCCCTGGAACTTGCTGCCGTACCACGAGGCAATGCCGCGCTCGCGGTGTCTCTCGGCGCTGTCCATCACCCGGTAGGTCTCGCCAAACACTTCATACTGCTCGGGATTGCCATAGCGGCTGCGAGGGGCTGCCTGCGGCACGGCATCGGGGATGGCCATGGGATCGTCGATGACCCGCCCCGGGCCGTCCTGCGGTTCGGGTGCCAGGCCACTGCAGCCGGCCATCAGGAGGGCCACCAGCACAACGGCAAGCCGGCTCACGAGCGATCTCCGCCAATGCGCTCGGCCAGCTGATGGACCGCCATGGCGTAGAGCGCGCTGTGGTTGTAGCGGGTGATGGCGTAGAAGTTGCGCAGGGTAATCCAGTACGCCTCGCCGGCCTCGGCCTGGAGTTGCAGCAAGCGCGCCTCGAGCTCGGCGCTGAGCGGGGCGGACGGGTGGACGCCGGCGGCCACCAGTGTCCCGACGGTGTCCTGCGGGGCGAGGGGGTCGCGCAGGTAGGTCTGCCACTGTTGGCCCTCGACCCGTGCCGGGATGGCAATGGGGGCATCCGCCTGCCAGCCATGCCGGGCGAGGTAGTGGCCGATGCTGCCGATCGCGTCGGCGGGTTCGGAAAACAGATCCCGCCGGCCGTTGTCGTTGAAATCAACCGCGTAGGCGCGATAGCTGCTGCTGATGAACTGCGGAATCCCCATGGCGCCGGCGTAGGAGCCGGTGGGGTCAGTGGGGTCAAACCCTTCCTCGCGGGCCAGGATCAGGAATGCCTCGAGCTCGTCCCGAAAGAACGCCGCCCGCGGCGGATAGCCGAAGCCCAGGGTGCGCAGCGCATCGATCACGCGGTAGCGACCGGTGTAGCGCCCGTAGAAGGTCTCCACGCCGATGATCGCGGTGACGATGTCGGCGGGAACACCGTAGCGCTCCTGGACCGCCGTCAGCCAGCGCCGGTGGCGCTCCTTGAACGCCCGGCCCGCATCGATGCGCGCCTCGGTCAGAAAGATGGGGCGATAGCGCGACCAGGGCAGGGCCTCGGCGGGCTGGCGGATGGCCTCGATGATGTCGGGCTGACGGACGGCCTCGTCACTCAGCAGTGCCTCGACGCGCCGGGCCTCCCAGCCATGCCGATCGGCGAGCGTTTCGCTGAAGGCACGAATGGCCGCGGGCTCGGCGCGCACCGTATGGGTGCCCGCCGCCAGCGGGATCAGGATCAGCAGCGCAATGGCCGGGGTGCAACAAAGGCGATGGAGCGTGTTCAAGATGACCACATCCGCCGGTGGGTATGGATGGACATGAGAATACCGAAGCCGACCAGAAGCGTCACCATGGCCGATCCGCCATAGCTGATCAGGGGCAGGGGCAGGCCCACCACCGGCAGCAGCCCCGAGACCATGCCGACATTGACAAAGCAGTAGACGAAAAAGGTCAGGGCCAGGCCACCGGCGAGCAGACGCGAGAAATGGTCCTGCGCCTCGTGGGCAATCCACAGCCCGCGCAGCATGATCAGCAAGTAGAGCAGCAGCAGGCCGATCACCCCGACCAGGCCGAACTCCTCGGCCATGACGGCGAACACGAAGTCGGTATGGCGTTCGGGGATGAACTCGAGATGCGCCTGTGTGCCGTTCAGCCAGCCCTTGCCGTGGATGCCGCCCGAGCCGATGGCGATCTGCGACTGGATGATGTTGTAGCCGGCGCCCAGCGGGTCCCGGGTGGGGTCCAGAAAGGTGAGGACGCGCTCGCGCTGGTAGTCCTGCATGCCGAACTGCCAGAGCAGCGGCACCGCGGCGGCCACCAGCGCGGTCAGGGCCGCGATCAGGCGCCAGCCGATCCCGCCCAGAAACAGCACGCCCGCGCCGGATGCCGCTACCAGCACGGCGGTGCCCAGGTCGGGCTGGCGGCCGATGAGGCCCACCGGCACCGCGATGATGAGCAGCGTAGCCGCGGCGCGCGCCAGTGAGACCGGCATGGAGGCCCGGGCAATGACCCAGGCGACCATGATCGGCACTGCCAGTTTCATCAACTCGGAGGGCTGGAAACCGGCGATGCCCAGATCCAGCCAGCGGCGGGCGCCGCCCCCCGATTCACCCACCACCAGTACCGCCACCAGCAGGATCACCCCCAGACCGAACAGCCAGGGGGCGATGCGGCGCAGCTGCCAGGGCGGGATCTGGGCGGCAACCAGCATGCCGCCGGCGCCCACGCCCAGACGCACAAGGTGGCTTTGAATCGGCTCGATGCGCGCCCCGAAGGCGCTGTAGAGGATGATCACGCCCAGGCCCGAGAGCAGGGCCACCAGGCCCAGCAGGACGCCGTCCAGGTGCAGCCCCCGCTGCAGCAGGCTGCCGGTTGCCCGTCGGGCAACGGCGTTGACGCCGTTATCGGGCCAGTTCACTGCCGTCCTCCCCTCGGTTCATCCATGCCTCGATGACCCGACGGGCCATGGGCGCGGCGGTGGTGCTGCCACTGCTGCCGTTTTCAACGAGGACGGTGACGACCAGTCGTGGCGACGCGGCGGGCGCGAACGCCGTGAAAAGGGCGTGATCGCGGTGACGGGCGGGAAGGGTGTCCTCGTCGTACTCCTCGCCCTGGGGAATGCCCACCACCTGAGCGGTACCGGTCTTGCCCGCGATGCGGTAGTCCAGGTCGTTACCAATGGCACGGGCGGTGCCGTTATCGCCGTGGACCACATCGACCATGGCATCGATGCTGGTCTGCCACAGGGTCTCGTCGTCAATGCGCACCGGCTCGACGCGGGGCTGGACGTCGGCGTTGTCCGGGCGGCCGGCGAGCAGATGCGGCACCACCGGCGCACCCCGATTGGCGAGCATGGCCGTGGAGGTGGCCAGCTGGATGGGGGTCGACAGGGTAAAGCCCTGCCCGATGCCCGTGTTGATCGTCTCCCCCGGGTACCAGGACTCGCCCAGGGTGCGTGCCTTCCACTCGCGCGACGGCATGATGCCCTGACGCTCGCCGGGCAGGGCCAGGCCGCTGTCGATGCCAAAGCCGAAACGCGTCATCCACGCGTGCATGCGATCAATGCCCATGCGCCGGGCCAGCTCGTAGTAGTAGCTGTCGACCGACTCGGTGATGGCCTTGTGGAGGTCGACCTCGCCATGCCCCTCGCGCTTCCAGTCCCGCCAGACCCGCGAGACATTGGGCAGCCGATAGGTGCCGTCGCTGAAGATTTCCTCGTCGGCATCGATGGCCCCCGAGGCCACCCCGGCAATCCCCAGAAAGGGCTTGATCAGCGAGCCCGGCGGATAGCGACCACTGATGGCGCGGTTGTAGAGCGGCTGGTCGGGATCCCGGCTGAGCGTCTCGAATGCCTCGCGGTCCAGGCCGGCGCTGATGGCATTGGGATCGAAACCCGGCTGGCTGGCCAGCGCCAGAATAGCGCCATTGCGGGGGTCCATCGCCACGATGGCGCCACGAAAATCGCCCAGGCTCTCCTCGGCGATGCGCTGCAGGCCAATGTCCAGTGTCAGCGTCAGGTCCTCGCCCGGCGTGGGCGGATCACGCTCGATCACGTCAACGGGACGGCCGAGGGCGTTGGTCTCGACGCGCTCCGAGCCCATTTCGCCCCGCAGCCGGCTTTCGTGGGCCTTCTCCAGACCGGTTTTGCCAATCACGCTGCTGCCGCGGTAGTCCCGGCGCGAGCGCTCGCTGAGCTCGGCCTCGCTGATGCGGCCGACGTAGCCGATGACATGCGCCGCCACGGATCCGTAGGGATAGCGACGGATCAGGTGGGGCTGGACCTCCACCCCGGGAAAACGATGCCGGTTGACCGCGATGCGGGCGACAGCCGCCTCACTGAGCTGTCGTTTCAGCGGGATTGCCTGAAAGCCGCGGCTGCGCTCGCGGGCATCATGAAAGGCGGCGCGTTCGGCGGCACTGACATCGATCAGGTCGTCGAGCTGGTCGAGCAGGGCATTCAGGTCGTCCACCCGCTCGGGGACGATGGTCAGGCGAAACGCCGACTGGTTGTCGGCGAGCACCCGTGCGTTGCGGTCGTGGATGATCCCGCGGGTTGGTGCCACCGAGGCGATGCGCACGCGATTATCCTGGGACTGGGCCGCGAAGTGGTCGTGACGCGCCGTCTGCAGATAGGCAATGCGGGTGGCGAGCAGCAGGCACAGCAGCGCACCGATCACTCCGGCGATGAGCAGTCGCCGACGGACGACCCGGCGCTCCTCGGGGGTGTTCCGCAGGGTGCCGAGATCCATTTCAGTTGACCTGACAGCGCCGCCGCACAAAGCGCAGCAGGACAAAGACCAGCGGCCAGACCAGTGTGCTGGTCAGGGCCGGCAGCCAGAACCGCCAGTCCACGCCGGCGTTGTCGCTGAGCCCGCGGGTGATGAATAAAAGCCCCCGGGCCAGCAACAGCAGCCCGAGCACGGTCAGCGCCTGCTGCCAGATCGGGACATTGCGCAGGCGCTGACACAGCTGGATCGTCAGATAGGCGACCAGGGCAAAGGCAAGGGCGTGCGAGCCCAGCGCGGTCGTCTGGAGGACGTCCTGCAGCAATCCGACCGTCCAGGCAACGCCCACGCCCACCCGCGCCGGCAGCGCCAGGCTCCAGTAGAGAATGACCAGGATCGCCCATTCCGGGCGGTACGGCTCGATCGGCCCGGGCAGTGGCAGGATCACCAGCGTCAGCGCAATCAACAGACTGAGCCCGATCACCCAGCGGGCGTTGGGCCGGGCGCTATTCATCGTCGCCGCCCCGGTCCTCGATGAGCAGGACTTCCTTGACCTGACCGATCCGCCCCAGCGGCTCGACGGCGATATCGGAGAAGGCGGCACCGCCGTCGCGCTGAATGCGGCGGACCTCGCCCACCGGGTATCCGGCCGGAAAGCGGCCGCCCAGCCCCGAGGTGACCAGCAGGTCGCCCTCGCGGATATCGGCATTGCTGGGCAGGCTCGACATCGACAGGGTGTCGGTTCGGCCGGTGCCGAAGGCGACGCTGCGCAGTCCGTTGCGATTCACCTGCACGGGGATGCCGTGACTGGGGTCGCTGATCAGTCGCACCGTTGCGGTGAAGGCGGCGACGGTCTCGACCTGGCCGAGGACACCTTCGGCATCAATGACCGGCTGGCCGACCCGAATGCGATCGCGCAGTCCCTTGCTGATCTGGATGACATGGTTGAACGGGTCGAGATCGACGCCGGTCAGCTCGGCGATGACCACCGGGCGCTCGAGCTGGTAGGACGAGTCCAGCAGCCGGCGCAGCCGGATGTTCTCAACCTCGAGGGCGTCGAGTCGCTGCAGGCGCGCCTCGTAGACCGTCTGGCGGTCGCGCAGGCGCTGGTTTTCGGCGATCAGTTCGCGGCGGCTGGTCAGGGTGCGCTCGGCGCGCTCGCCGAGACGGGATGGCAGCGCGGCCATAATCCGCAGCGGTTCGGTGACCACCGAAAGCGCCTCGTGCACCGGCTCGAGCAGCCCGAGGCGGTTGTCGGCGAACAGCAGGCCGACGGAGACAATCGCCGCCAGCGCAAAGCGGGCAGTGACCGATGGTGTCTGTGAGAAAAGCGGTTTAATGGTGCTGCAGCCTCCAGTGAAACACCGTGCCGGTTACACGGGAGCCGGCACGGTCATTCGCTGGTAAAAAGATCCGCGCCTTTCTCGTCCATAAGCTCAAGCGCCCGACCGCCACCCCGCGCGACTGAGGTCAGCGGCTCTTCGGCGAGCACCACCGGCAGCCCGGTCTCTTCCATGAGCAGCCGGTCGATATTGCGCAGCAGCGCCCCGCCACCGGTGATCACAATGCCACGCTCGGCCACGTCGGCGCCAAGCTCCGGCGGGGTCTGCTCGAGCGCGGTCTTGACCGCGCCCACGATCCCCGAGAGCGGCTCTTGAAGCGCTTCGAGGATTTCGTTGCTGTTCAGGGTAAAGCTGCGGGGGATGCCCTGGGCGAGATTGCGGCCCTTGATCTCGAGCTCGCGCACCTCGTTGCCGGGGAATGCCTGACCGATCTGCTGTTTGATCTGTTCGGCGGTGGACTCGCCGATGAGAATGCCGTAGTTGCGCCGCACGTAATTGACGATGGCTTCGTCGAACCGGTCGCCGCCGATGCGCACCGAGGCGGAGTAGACAATGCCGTTCAAAGACAACACGGCCACTTCCGAGGTGCCGCCGCCGATGTCGAGTACCATCGAGCCGCGGGCTTCGCCCACCGGCATTTCGGCGCCGATGGCCGCCGCCATGGGCTCTTCGATCAGGAACACTTCGCGGGCCCCGGCGCCGGCGGCCGACTCGCGGATCGCGCGCCGCTCCACCTGGGTTGAGCCGCAGGGCACGCACACCAGCACCCGCGGGCTGGGGCGGAAAAAGCGCGCTTCGTGCACCTTCTTGATGAAATACTGGAGCATTTTCTCGGTGACCGTGAAATCGGCGATCACCCCGTCCTTCAGTGGCCGGATCGCCTTGATGGTGCCCGGAGTGCGTCCGAGCATCATCTTGGCCTCGCGCCCGACGGCGGCGATGGTCTTGGGGCCGCCATCACGATCCTGGCGGATGGCAACCACCGACGGCTCGTCAAGCAGGACCGCCTGGCCGCGGGAGTAGATCAGGGTATTCGCGGTACCGAGGTCGATTGAAAGATCGTTGGAGAAAATCCCCCGTATGCCCTTGAACATGAACTATTCCCGACGCGTTGAAAAGACGCAGTAATCTACCAACCGACGGGGGTTTGGGCAAGATACGGCCTGTGGTAGCTTTAATCGCTTAACGACCCGACACGCCAGGGGATTGACGATGCCCATCGACGCGAAAGAAGTCGGCCAGATCGCCCACCTGGCGCGGCTTTCCATCAGTGAACCGGCAACCCGGGCCTATGCCCGTGATCTGTCGGCCATTCTTGATTTCGTCGAGCAGCTCGGCGCCGTTGACACCGAGGGGGTCGAGTCACTCGCCCACCCCCTGGAAATGACCCAGCGGCTGCGCGCCGACGAGCCCACCGAGCCGGATGAGCGCGAGCGCTTTCAGGCCATCGCGCCGGCGACCGAGGACGGCCATTATCTCGTCCCCCGAGTCATCGAGTAGACAGCATGCATGATCAGACCATTGCCGAACTCGCCGCGGCACTCGAGCGCGGCGAATGCTCGAGCGTCGAGTTGACCCGCACCGCCATCGAGCGCATCGAGCGGGCGTCCGAGCTCAACGCCTTCATCACCGTGACGCCCGAATCGGCGCTGGCCGAGGCCGAGGCGGCCGATGCCGCCCGCGCCCGGGGCGAGGCGGGCCCGCTCACCGGCGTCCCCATCGCCCACAAGGACATCTTCTGCACCGAGGGAGTGCGGACCAGCTGCGGCAGCCGCATGCTCGAGGCGTTCGTGCCGCCCTATGATGCCTTTGTGGTCGAGCGCCTGCGCGCCGCCGGCGCGGTCAGCGTGGGCAAGACCAACATGGACGAATTCGCCATGGGCTCGTCCAACGAGACCAGTTATTTCGGCGCGGTGAAAAACCCCTGGGACCGCCGTACCGTGCCCGGCGGCTCGTCGGGCGGCTCGGCGGCGGCTGTGGCGGCGGGGCTGGTGCCGGCCGCCACCGGTACCGATACCGGCGGCTCGATCCGCCAGCCCGCGGCGCTGACGGGGATCAGCGGCCTGAAGCCGACCTATGGCCGGGTATCCCGCTACGGCATCGTGGCCTTCGCCTCGAGCCTGGATCAGGCCGGGCCCATGGCATCCAGCGCCGAGGACCTGGCGATCCTGCTGCAGGGCATGGCGGGCTTTGATCGCCGCGACTCCACCTGCGTCGATCGGCCGGTGCCGGATTACCGGGCAGAGATGGCCGGGACCGACCTGCGCGGGCTGCGGGTGGGCCTGCCCCGCGAATTCATGGAGGCGGAGGGTGTCGACGCCGGCGTTTCGAGCGCGGTCAGCGCCGCCACCCAGGCCCTGCGCGATGCCGGTGCCGAGGTCCGCGAGATCACCCTGCCCAACGCCGGCATGGCCGTGCCGGTGTACTATGTGATCGCGCCGGCCGAGGCATCCTCCAACCTGTCCCGCTTTGACGGCGTGCGCTATGGCTATCGCTGCGACGCACCGGATGACCTCGAGGACCTGTACAAGCGCAGCCGCGGCGAGGGCTTTGGCGAAGAGGTCCAGCGCCGCATCATGGTGGGCACCTACGCCCTGTCAGCGGGCTACTACGACGCCTACTACGGCAAGGCCCAGCAGGTCCGCCGGCTGGTTCAGGAGGATTTCGCCCGGGCCTTCGAGTCAGTGGATGTCATCGCCGGGCCCACGGCCCCGTCCACGGCCTTCCCGCTGGGTGAAAAGGCCGATGACCCGGTGCAGATGTATCTCTCCGATATCTTCACGATCGCGGTCAATCTGGCGGGGCTGCCCGCGCTGTCGGTGCCGGCCGGATTCGGTGACGGCCGGCCGGTGGGCCTGCAGCTGATCGGCAATTACTTTGACGAGGGGCGGCTGCTGGGCGCGGCCCACGGTTATCAGCAGGTCACCGACTGGCATCGGCAGCGGCCGCCGGTGGAGGAATAGCGGACATGGAATACGAAGCGGTCATCGGGCTTGAGCTGCACGCACAGCTTGCCACTCGAACCAAGATCTTCTCGGGCGCGCCGACCGCCTATGGCGCCGAAGCCAACCGTCAGGCCTGCGCGATCGATCTGGGCATGCCCGGGATGCTGCCGGTGCTCAATGAGCGTGCCGTGCACTACGCCATTCGTCTGGGGCTGGCGCTGAATGCCGAAGTGGCCGGCCGCTCGGTGTTCGCCCGCAAGAATTACTTTTACCCGGACCTGCCCAAGGGCTATCAGATCTCGCAGTACGAGCTGCCCGTGGTCGGAGCCGGGCACCTGGACATTGAGCTGGATGACGGCGGGCGCAAGCGCATTGGCGTGACCCGCGCGCACCTCGAGGAAGACGCCGGCAAGAGCCTGCACGAGGGGTTCACGCGCAAGACCGGCATCGACCTCAACCGGGCCGGGACGCCGCTGCTCGAGATCGTCTCGGAGCCGGAACTGCGCTCGGCCCGCGAGGCCGTCGCCTACATGAAAAAGATGCACTCGCTGGTTCGCTATCTGCGCATCTGCGACGGCAACATGCAGGAAGGCAGCTTTCGCTGTGACGCCAACGTGTCGGTGCGCCCGGTGGGGGAAACCCGCTTTGGCACGCGCGCCGAGCTCAAGAACCTCAACTCGTTCCGCTTTGTCGAGCGGGCCATCAACTACGAGATCGACCGCCAGATCGAGGTGCTCGAGGACGGCGGCGAGGTGATCCAGGAAACGCGTCTGTTCGACCCCGATCGTGGCGAGACGCGGTCGATGCGGGGCAAGGAACAGGCCCACGACTACCGGTACTTCCCCGATCCCGATCTGTTGCCGCTGGAGATTACGCCGGCGCTGATTGATGCGGTCCGCGACGAGCTGCCGGAGCTGCCCGACGCAAGGGCCGAGCGGTTTCGGCGCGACCATGATCTGTCCGCCTACGATGCCGGCGTGCTCACCGGCTCGCGGGAACTGGCCGATTACTACGAGGCGGTGGTGGCGGCCGCGGGCGACGCCAAGCTGTCCGCCAACTGGGTGATGGGTGAGCTGTCCGGCGCGCTCAACAAGGAAGGCCTCGACATCACCCGCAGCCCGATCGATGCCGCCACCCTGGCGGGGCTGCTGCTGCGCATTCGTGACGAGACCATCTCCGGGAAGATCGCCAAGGAGGTCTTCGAGGCTATCTGGGACGGCGAGGGGGATGCCGACACGGTGATCAATGACCGCGGTCTGCGACAGGTCACCGACAACGCGGCGATTGATGCGATGGTCGAGGAAGTGATCGCCGCCAATCCCGAGCAACTCGAGCAGTACCGCGCCGGTAAGACGAAACTGATGGGCTTTTTCGTCGGTCAGGTGATGAAGGCCTCGGGCGGGAAGGCCAATCCGCAACAGGTCAATGAGATCCTCAAACGCCGGCTGGACGGTTGATAGGGCATGACGGATCGGCTTCATCGGTTTCTGTTTGAAAACGCGGACGTGCGCGGCGAGGTGGTCCAGCTGGACGAGTCATTCGCCGCCATCACCCGGCGCACCGAGTACGAGCCGGCGGTTGATCGGCTGATTGGCGAGGGCCTGGCGGCCGTGGCCCTGCTGGCAGCCACGCTCAAGTCCCCCTGTGATCTGAGTCTGCAGCTGCAGGCCAACGGACCACTGCGGCTGTTGCTGGTGCAGGCGCGCAGCGACGGATCACTCCGTGCGATGGCCCGCACCGGCGAGCGCGTGCCCGCCGATGTGCCGCTGGACGAGCAGGCCGTGCAAGGCACGCTGGCGATCACCATCGAGCCCGAGAACGACGGCGAGCGCTATCAGGGCGTGGTGGATCTGCGTGGTGGAAGCCTAGGCGCCGCGCTGGAGCACTATTTCAGCGAATCCGAACAGCTCTCCACCCGCGTCTGGCTATCGGCCCGCGAGGGACACGCCGCCGGCATGCTCATCCAGCGGCTGCCGGCCAGTGAGGCCGCCGCCGGTGATGCCGATGCGTGGGCGCGCGCCGATCAGCTAGCGGCCACCATCACCGGGCCCGAGCTGCGCGAACTCGCCCCCGGTGAGGTCATTCGCCGCCTGTTCCACGAAGAGGATATCCGGCTGTTCGACCCGATGCCGTTCCGGTTTCGCTGTCGCTGTTCCCGGGATCGAGTGGCGGCGATGCTGCAGGGGCTTGGCGAGGCGGAGATGCGCGACACGCTGCAGGCCGAGGGCGTGGTCGAAGTCTGCTGCGAATTCTGTAACGAGCCCTACCGATTCGATGCGGTGGATGTCGAGGCGATGTTCACCGATCCAGCCAGCCGCTCACCGGACAGTCGTCAGTCGCACTGAGCCGGCCCGCTGCCACAGACCGGGCAGGCCGGATCGCGTCGCAGGTCGATGCGCCGCCAGCGCTGATCGAGGGCATCGACCATCAGCAGGCGATGGTTGAGCGGCGTGCCCAGTCCGGTCAGCACCTTGATGGCTTCGACCGCTTGCAGGCTGCCGATCACTCCCGGCAAGGGGCCGAGCACGCCGGTTTCGCTGCAACCCAGGGTCTCCTCGCCGGTATCCGCGTAGAGACAGCGATAGCAGGGGCCATCAAGATCCGGCCGCAGCACCGCCACCTGTCCTTCCATGCCGATCACCGCACCGGTGACCAGGGGCCGTCGGGCCTGCACGCAGGTGGCGTTGACCGCGAAGCGGGTGGCAAACCGGTCACAACCATCGATCACCAGGTCGACGTCGTCGACCAGCGCCGGGAGGTTATCGGCATCCAGGTGCGCCTCGACGGGGTCCAGCGTGACGGCCGGGTTGAGGGCGGCGACGCGGTCACGGGCCGATTCGGTCTTGCGTCGGCCGATATCCGCCGTGCCGTGGAGGATCTGGCGCTGCAGATTGGTGAGCTCGACATGATCGAAATCCGCCACCTTGAGGTGGCCCACCCCGGCGGCGGCCAGATAGAGCGCCACCGCCGATCCGAGACCACCGGCGCCCACGAGCAGCACGCGACTGGCCAGCAACTGCTCCTGGCCGGCCAGATCGAGGCCGGGCACCATGATCTGGCGACTGTAGCGGATGAGCTGCTCGTCATTCATGGCGGCCGCCGTTCCATTGCCCGCCACTCACCCGTTCGTGTCCGGCGAGGTCGTGGCGTGTCTCGATGGCCTCGAACCTCGCCGCGGCAAGGCGCGCGCGTACGGCCGCCCCCTGGGTATGGCCGTGTTCCACCCACAGCCGTCCGGCGTGTTCGAGATGAGCCGGCGCGCCGTCAATGATCGTCTGCAGTGCGGCCAGTCCGTCGGCGTCCGCCCGCAGAGCGGCCCGGGGCTCGAAGCGCGCATCGCCCTGGTCCGGCTCCGGCTCGCTGGGGCCGATGTAGGGCGGGTTGGCAACAATCAGATCGTAGCGGGCGCTGCCGATCGGCGCATACCAGTCGCCGAGTCGCAGCTGTAGTGTCTCGACGCCGAGCAGCGCGGCGTTCTGGGTGGCCACGGTCAGCGCCTCGGCGGACCGGTCGGTGGCGTCGATGCGGGCGTGGGGCCAGGCCCGGGCCAGCGCCATGGCGATGCAGCCACTGCCGGTGCCAAGCTCCAGCACCCGGGCGGCGGGCTGCTCGAGGGCCGCCTCGACCAGGTGCTCGGTCTCGGGCCGCGGGATCAGCACCGCCGGTGTAACCACCACTTCGAAGTCCATGAAGCCACAGCGGCCCAGCAGATAGGCCACGGGCTCGCCGCGATAGCGCCGCTGCAGCAACCCCTGGTAGCGCCGCCAGGCGGCCTCGGTGATGGGCTGTTCGGGACGGGCACGGCGCTTGGCAGCGGATTGCCCGGTGGCCGCGGCCAGCAGCCAGTCCGCATCAACGGCGGCGCTGTCGCTGACGGCGCCCAGCAACTGTCGGCCGCGCTGCTGCGCCTCGGCCAGACTGATCGCGGGCGTCACTTCAGATCGGCGGCCCGCCGGTTAATGGCCCGCTCCTCGAGCATGACCGGGATGCCGTCGTCGACGCGGTAGATACGCTCTTCGTTGGCGGTGATCAGGCCTTCCTCGAGCGGTGTCTCGACCGGGGTCTCGTCCTGGTAGTAGACGTCGCCGGCGGCGATGCGCTCGTTCAGGGCCTTGAGCTCGCGTCGCCCCAGCACATGCACGGGCTGCTTGGTCACCGGGCAGCAAAGAATGTCGAGTAATTTGCGGTCGATAGCCATGACGATTGAACCTGCCGAGATGATGATCAAGGATAGCAGACTGTGGCCGACGCCATCCCGGACATGGAGAAAATCGGATCGACGGGCTACCATGCCGGCATCGACGACGAACACGACAGTGAGATTGACACACCATGAGTGAGACGCCCATCGACAACCTCAATGTGCGGGCCCAGGATCCGCTGCCGACCCCCGCCGAACTCAAGGCGCGGCAGCCGCTGTCCGAGTCCGGCAAGGCCACCGTGGAGGCCGGCCGCGCCGCGGTGGAGGCCATTCTCGATGGCCACGACCCGCGCCTGCTGGTCGTGGCCGGCCCCTGCTCGATTCATGATGTCGAGGCCGCCAAGGACTATGCGCGACGCCTTAAAGCCCTGCATGACGAGCTGAGTGACTCGCTTTTCATCGTCATGCGGGTCTACTTCGAAAAGCCACGCACCACCGTGGGCTGGAAGGGTCTGATCAATGACCCGTTCATGGACGACAGCTTTGATATTGAAGAGGGGCTGCGTCGCGCCCGTGACCTGTTGCTGTATCTGGCCGAGCTGGGGTTGCCCGCCGGCACCGAGGCGCTGGATCCGATCACGCCGCAGTATCTGGGTGATCTGATCAGCTGGACCGCGATCGGCGCGCGCACCACCGAATCGCAGACCCACCGCGAGATGGCCAGCGGGCTGTCGACGGCGGTGGGCTTTAAAAACGGCACGGATGGCAGTCTCGACGTGGCCATTAACGCCATGCGCTCGGCGGCGAGCCCGCACAGTTTTCTTGGCATCACCCAGAACGAGGGGCGCTCGGCGGTCATCCGCACCGCGGGCAATCGCTATGGCCACGTGGTGCTGCGTGGTGGCGATCAGCCCAATTACGATTCGGTCAGTATCGCGCTGTGCGAGAAGGCCCTGGCTGACGAGGGTCTGTCGGCCTGTCTGATGGTGGACTGCAGCCACGCCAACTCGAACAAGGATCCGGCGCTGCAGCCGCTGGTGATGGATAATCTGGTCAATCAGGTTGTCGAAGGCAATCGGTCGATTGTCGCGGTGATGATCGAAAGCCAGATTGGCTGGGGCAAGCAAAAGCTTGGTAACGACCCGTCGGCCCTTGAATACGGCGTATCCATCACCGATGGCTGCATCGACTGGGCAACCACGGAGCAAGTGCTGCGTGATGCCGCGGATAAGCTATCGCAACCGCTTCAGGCCCGGATCGCCTGAGGCCGACCTGCACCGATCGGAGCCTATGGAGGAAACCATGACCGATAATGCTGCCCTGCCCGTACGCGGCATCGAGCCCTATCAGCCCGCCGACGACGAGGCCTACATGAGCGAGGCCCAGCTGGCGCATTTCGAGGCAATCCTCGGCGCCTGGAAGCAGCAGCTCCAGGAAGAGGTGGAGCGCACGGTCAGTCACATGCGTGATGACGCCAACCATTACGCCGATCCGGCCGACCGCGCGACGCAGGAAGAGGAGTTTGCCCTTGAGCTGCGCACCCGCGATCGCGAGCGCAAGCTGATCCGCAAGATCGACAAGACCCTCGAGCGCATCCGCAAGGACGACTACGGCTACTGCGACGAGTGCGGCGTCGAAATCGGCATTCGCCGGCTCGAGGCCCGGCCCACCGCGACGCTGTGCGTCGACTGCAAGACCCTCGAGGAGATCCGCGAGAAGCAGCGGGTCGCCTGAGTCCGCATCCGTACGGCCGGGCTCAGCGCTCGGCCGACAGCTCGGCCAGCTGGTCGGCCTGGTGCTCGCTGATCAAGGGATCGATCACGGCCTCAAGGTGCCCGGCCAGCACGGATTCGAGCTTGTAGAGGGTCAGATTGATGCGGTGATCGGTGATCCGCCCCTGCGGAAAATTGTAGGTGCGGATACGATCGGATCGATCGCCGGTTCCCACCAGTTCGCGCCGTGTCTCGGTGCGTTCGGCCGCCGCGGCGTCGCGTTGCTGGTCCATCAGCCGGGCCTGCAGCAGTGACAGGGCCTGTGCCCGGTTCTTGTGCTGTGAGCGTGCATCCTGGCACTCGACCACCACGCCGGTTGGCAGATGCGTGACGCGCACGGCCGAGTCGGTTTTGTTGACGTGCTGACCGCCGGCGCCCGAGGCGCGGAATGTATCCACACGCAGATCGGCCGGGTTGATCTCGATTTCGTCGATGTCTGCCGCCTCCGGCAGGATGGCGACCGTGCAGGCCGATGTGTGGATCCGGCCCTGTGACTCGGTGGCGGGGACACGCTGGACGCGATGGGCCCCCGACTCGAACTTGAGTTTGGAGTACACCCGCTCGCCGCTCACCCGCGCCACCACCTCGCGATAGCCGCCCTGCTCGCCGGGGCTCTCGCTGAGGATCTCGCTGCGCCAGCCCTGCTGCTCGGCGTAGCGCAGATACATCCGCAGCAGATCCCCGGCGAACAGCGCCGCCTCGTCGCCGCCGGTCCCGGCCCGGATCTCGACGAACGTATTGCGCGTGTCGTTCGGATCCTCGGGGATCATCAAAAGGGTCAGGTCATGCTCGAGGGTTGCGAGCCGTTCGCGGGCCGCCTCGATCTCCTCTTCGGCCAGCGCCCGCATGGCCTCGTCACCATCGCCGGCCAGCTCCCGGGCGTGGGCGAGATCCGTTTCCGCCGACTCGAACGCGGTGAGCGTGGCGGCCAGCGGCTCGAGCCGTGAATACTCCTGCGAGAGCCGGGTGAACTGACGGTTATCGCCGATCACCTCGGGATCAGCGAGCAGCTGTTCGATTTCCTCGTGACGCTCGAGCAGGCTGTGGAGTTTGCGGCGCAGATTATCGTTCATTCATCGTCGTCCCGGCTTTCGTCGATACCCAGCATGCGGCGGCTCTGGCGGATGGTCTCCGGATCGCCGCTGCGGGCGGCCTCACGCAGCCCCAGCGTGGGCAGGTGCAGGAGTTTGCGGGTCAGGCGGTGGGCGAGTGCCTCGAGGACCTGATCCGGCGGCTGGCCGGCGCTGATTTCGCGGCGCGCCTGCTCGAGGGCGTCCTCGCGCTGACGCTCGCCATGGCGTCGAAAGCGGCGGATGGCACTGACCGCATCCAGCGTGCGTACCCAGTCCATGAACCGGTCGGCCTGCTCGTGGACCAGGGTTTCGGCCTGTTCGGCGGCTGCGGCGCGGCTGCGCTGATTACGATCGATGACATCGCGAAGGTCATCCACCGTGTACAGATAGACATCCTCGAGCTGCTCGACACGGGACTCGATATCGCGCGGGACAGCCAGATCGACCATGAACACGGGGGCGTGGCGGCGCTGGCGCAGACTCGCGCGGATCTGCTCGTAGTGCAACACGGGCTCGGGGCTTGCCGTGCATGACACCACAATATCGGCGCGCGGCAGGAAGCCCTCGAGCTCGTCCAGCCCCAGGGCCCGACCGCCGCAGGTGCTGGCCAGCGCCTGCGCCCGTTCGCGGTGGCGATTGGCGATCACCAGCTCTCCCATGCCCTGCTCCTGGAAGTGGCGGGCGGTCAGTTCGATCATTTCCCCGGCGCCGATCAGCAGAACGCGGCGGCGCTCGAGCCGATCGAAAATCTGGCGGGCCAGGGTGACCGCGGCGAAGGCCACCGACACCGGATGCGCGCCAATGGCCGTCTCAGTGCGTACGCGTTTGGCCAGCGAGAAGGCATGCAGGAACAGCCGATCGACGATCTGGCCCAGCAGCTCCGCGCGGGATGCCGAGTGGTAGGCGAGCTCGGCCTGGCCGAGGATCTGTGGTTCGCCCAGCACCAGTGAGTCAAGCCCGGCGGCGACCCGCAGCAGGTGCACCACGGCATCGCGGCCCTCGAGGGTGTACAGATAGGGCTCGAGCCAGTCCGCATCCAGATCCTTTTGCTGCGCCAGCCAGCGCAGCAGGATCGCCGGCGTGGCCTCGGGGGCGAGGACGGCGTAGATCTCGGTGCGATTGCAGGTGGACACCACCGCCGCTTCGCGCACACCCGGGCGCTCGGCGAGCGCGGACAGCGCGCTGTCCAGCGTTTCTGCCGACAGAACCACCTGCTCGCGAACGGCAAGCGGTGCGGATTCGTGGTTAAGCCCCAGGGTGACGACTGGCATCGGGATCCGGTTGACTGGAATGTGGCAGATTGTAGGGCAGCATTGCCTCAACACAAGTAGGATACGGAGTCGATGACAAGGTTCGCGACTCGACAACGGCCCCGGAGCCGCGCTGGGCGGGTGTTGGGCGGCTTTCTGGCCCTGGCCCTTGCAAGCGCCTGCGCGCCGCTCACCGACACGACCGGGGCGTCCGCCGAGCCGGCCGATCACTCGCCGCTGGCGGCCGTGATGGCGGCGGAACTTGCCGCCGCGCGCGGCCAGGTCGATCGGGCGAGCCGTCTGTACGACGGTGTCGCCGGCCGGCTCGGTGATGCCGCGGCGGTGGAGCGGGGTGCCCGGCTGGCGCTGCGGGCTGATAACCCGGCCGCGGCCCGGCGGCTGACGGCCCGATGGCTTGAGCTGACGCCGGATAGCGCCGATGCGCTGCGCCTGGGGGCAGTGGTCAGGCTGCGCGACGGGGATGTCGAGGCGGCCACGGCGCGTCTGCTTGAAAGCCTGCCCGAGGAGGCCGGTGAACGCGATGTCGCCATCGATCGCATCGCCCGTCGCCTGTCCGATCAGGCCCTGCCGCCGCAATCGCTGCAGGTCATGACGGCCATCGCCGAGCGCCTGCCGCGCTCGCGGGCGGCGCAACTGGCACTGGCCCGGGTGGCGATCCAGCGTGGTCAGCCCGCCATTGCCCTCGAGGCCGCCGATCAGGTCCTCGAGCGTGGCCCGGATGCCCGCACCGCCCGTCTGCTGCGCGCCGATGCCCTGCTGGCTCTGGAACGGCCCGACGCCGCGTTCGCGATCTTCACCGAGCTGCTGCGCGCCGCCCCGGACAACACCTCGCTGCGTTTCGAGTATGCGCGGGCATTACTCGACGATGAGCGTGATGCCGCCGCGCTTGAGCAATTCCGGCGGCTGGTGGCGGCGGGCGCGACCCAGCCGCGACTGCTTAACACGGCGATCGTTCTCGCGCTTCGCCGCGGCGCCGATGAGCTGGCGTTAACGGCGCTGCGACAGCTGCGGACCGGCTCGGCTTCCACGCCCCGACAGAGTGTGCTGCTTGAAGGGCGTCTGCTGCGCCGGCTCGGCCGCATCGAGCAAAGCCTGGAGGCGTACACCCGCGCCCTCGGGTCCCGCCCGGGAGACGCCGAGCTGCGCTACGCCCGGGCCATGGCGAGAATCACCACCGGCGATCTGCAGGGCGCCGAGGCGGATCTGCGACGCCTCATCCGGGATGACCCCAACGACGCCGAGGCCCTGAACGCCCTGGGCTACACGCTGGTGGACCAGACCCCGCGCATCGACGAAGGCGCCGATCTGATCGAGCGGGCGTTCCAGCTCCAGCCCGAGTCACCGGCGATTATCGACAGCATGGGCTGGGCGGCCTACCGGCAGGGCCGGCCCGAAGCGGCACTGACGCACCTGCGGCGTGCCCATCGGCTGAGCGAGGGCGATGCGGAGATCGCCGCCCACCTGGGGGAAGTGCTCTGGGCGCTGGGCCGGCGCGATGAAGCCCGCACGGTCTGGCAGGCCGCGGCCTCCGGTGACGGCCGTCACCCGGTTCTGGAGGAGACCATGGAGCGTTTGAATTGATGACGTGGCGCCGGCTTGCGGGACTGGCGGCGGGGCTGTTGCTGGGGGGGCTCGTGACCGGCTGCGCGGTTCGGCCCCCGGCCCCGACGGTCAGCGATGACAGCGTGCGGCTGGCCGACTGGACGGCGCCGGTGGCCCCGGCGGTATGGCGGCTCAACGGGCGGACCTCGCTGCGCCTGGGGGAGGAGGGCGCCACCGCATCGCTGACCTGGCGCCAGGATGACGCGGCCTATCGCATTGATCTGCGCGGTGCGCTTGGCGTGGGCAGCCTGCGGATCCGGGGTGATGCCGATGGCGTCACCGTGCGCACGGCCGATGGTGAACGCTATCGCGCCGATAGCCCGCGCGAGCTGGTGCGGGCGGTGAGCGGCTACGATCTGCCGGTGGGCTTCCTGCGCTACTGGGTGATCGCGCAGCCCGTGCCCTGGCTCGAAGGGCGCGTCCGCCTGGATGATGCCGGCCGTCCCGGGGTAATCCGTCAGGGCGGTTGGCGCGTGCGCTACGACGAGTTCGAGTCGGTGGACGGTTACTCGCTGCCCGGGCGGGTGGCCGTCACCCGGGAGAAGACCTCGATCCGCCTGGTCGTTCGACGCTGGAGGCCGGGTGAATGAACGGGCAGTCAGCGGACTGGCCGGCACCGGCCAAAATCAACCGCTTTTTGCACATCACCGGCCAGCGCCCAGACGGCTATCACGATCTGCAGACCCTGTTCCAGTTCATCGAGCCCTGTGACCGGCTTGGCTTTACCCTGACCGACAGCGCCGCCATCACCCGACAGGGGGGCCTCGCGGGACTGGCCCCGGCGGACGATCTGGTGGTGCGCGCGGCCCGCGCCCTGCAGGCGGCAAGTGGCCATGCCGGGGGGGTTGAGATCCGCGTCGACAAACGCATCCCTGCCGGCGGCGGGCTGGGAGGCGGCTCATCCGACGCGGCGACCACGCTGGTCGCGCTGAATGCGCTGTGGGGATGCGGGTTGAGCGGGGCCGATCTCGAAGCCCTCGGTCTTGGCCTGGGCGCCGACGTGCCGGTCTTTGTCCGCGGCCGCAGTGCCTGGGCGGAGGGCGTGGGTGACCGGCTGACCGGGTTCGACGCCGACCGCCCGTGGCTGGTGGTGCTCGACCCGGGCGTCGAGGTAAGCACGGCGGCCGTGTTCGGCGATGGCAAATTGACACGGCATACCGAGCGTATAACAATGTCGGGCTTTCAGACGACGGCCTGGCGCAATGATTGCGAGGCGGTCGTGCGGCGGTTGTATCCGCCGGTTGCGGGGGCGATCGATGCGCTCTCGGAATACGGCCCGACGCGGCTCACAGGCACGGGGGGGTGTCTTTTTGCCTGTTTCGGGCGGCGCGGGGCCGCAGAACGGGCGCGACAGGGCGTCGGCGATCTCGGGACGGCCTGGGTGACCCGGGCGGCCAACCGCTCGCCATTGCTCACGCGGCTCGAGGCACAGCAAGCATCATCAAATGGGGCGTAGCCAAGCGGTAAGGCACGGGGTTTTGATCCCCGGATGCGCAGGTTCGAATCCTGCCGCCCCAGCCACTTACCAGCAGCAGGGTGCATACGCCATGGAAAACGGAAGCATGATGGTGTTCGCGGGGAACGCCAATCCGGATCTTGCCCGAGCCGTGGCCTCGCACCTTAAGACCCGCCTTGGCGATGCCGTGGTCACCAGCTTCAGTGACGGCGAAGTCCAGGTCGAGATCAACGAGCACGTCCGCGGGCACGACGTGTTCATTATCCAGCCGACCTGCGCGCCCACCAACGATAACCTCATGGAGCTGATGGTCATCGCCGATGCGCTGCGACGATCATCAGCGGCGCGCATCACCGCGGTGGTCCCCTACTACGGCTACGCCCGCCAGGACCGCCGCCAGCGCTCGCAGCGCGTGCCGATCACCGCCAAGCTCGCCGCCGACATGATCACCACCGCCGGGATCAACCGCGTGATCACCGTTGACCTTCACGCCGACCAGATCCAGGGCTTTTTCAACATCCCCGTGGACAACGTCTACGCTTCGCCGGTGCTGCTCGGGGATATCTGGCGCCAGACCCATGCCGACAAGATCGTGGTTTCGCCCGATGTGGGGGGCGTGCTGCGCGCCCGCGCCGTTGCGCGGCGCCTCGACAATGCGGATTTGGCCATCATCGACAAGCGCCGGCCGCGGGCCAATGAAATGGAAGTCATGAACATCATCGGCGATGTCCAGGACAAGACCTGTGTCATCGTTGATGACATCATCGATACCGCCGGCACGCTCTGCCAGGCGGCGGCCGCGCTCAAGGAGCGGGGCGCCGGGCGTGTAGTGGCCTACATTACCCATCCGGTCCTGTCGGGACCGGCCATCGAGCGCATCGAGAACAGCCATCTGGACGAACTGGTGGTCACCGACAGCATCCCGCTGTCCGCGGCCGCCGACGCCAGTGATCGGATTCGCCAGCTGTCGCTGGCGGAAATGCTCGCCGAGACCATGCGGCGGGTGAACAATGACGAGTCAGTCAGCGAGCTTTTCGTCGACTGATCGTTGCCATCGCCCCTGGTCGCGGGGGCCCTGACGGAGAAAACTGCAATGAGTGTTGAACTGAAACTGGATGCCGCCGTGCGCGACGACCAGGGCAAAGGTGCGAGCCGCCGCCTGCGTCGGGCCAAACGGGTGCCGGGCATCCTCTACGGCGCGGGCAAAAAGCCCGTATCGCTTTCCTTTGACGAGGAGCAGGTCCTGCGCCTGATGCGCGAGGAGACGTTCTTCTCCCAGATCCTCGATATCAAGGTGAAGGGCAAGCGCACCGAAAAGGCGATCCTCAAGGATCTGCAGCGCCATCCCTTCAAGCCGCTGGTTACGCACATGGACCTGCTGCGGATCAAGGCGGGCGAGAAGATGCGCCAGCAGGTCCCGATCCATCTGCTCCACCAGGACGAGGCCGTCGGTGTGAAGCAGGGCAATGGCGTGGTGCATCACGATCTGATCGAGATCGATGTGGAGTGCCTGCCGGATGATCTGCCAACCTCCATCGATGTGGACATCGCCGCGCTGGATGTCGGTGAGTCGGTGCATCTCTCGCAGATCGATCCGCCCGAGGGCGTGGTCTTTCCGGGACTGGATGTCGAGACCGATCACGATCCGGTGATGGTCAGCATCCATATGCCCCGCAAGGCCGTTGAAGAGGACGAAGAGGACGGCGATGAGGGTGATGACAGCGCCGACGGCGGTGCCGATGAAAGCTCGGAGGAGCAGGACTGAGGCCGGTTG